>Ga0209671_1002444_pt1 | contig 16982 bp, 4 predicted proteins | sample WorMetHERISLAND2_2_FD_187401 | JGI IMG/M metagenome (GOLD analysis project Ga0209671, IMG submission 187401) | Marine gutless worms symbiont microbial communities from Max Planck institute for Marine Microbiology, Germany - Olavius geniculatus... | ecosystem: Host-associated > Annelida >...
CCAGTGTACAACTTCTTATATTAGTGATTAATAGTAACCTAGGCCCTATCTCGCACCGTTACTGAGATACAGCGAGTTATTGGCCAAAAATCGCAAATTTTGCCCACCACCCTCTCATTTTGCGCCCTCGTTCGGGGTGACCCCTTTCTAATTCATGGAAAAGCTTTAGGTTCCTGAAACTAGAGTCTTCCAGGCAGCCGACGGTGAAGATTTGATGATCCTAGCTTGCACCGTTTCTGACTGATCCACCCGTGTGACAGACAGACAGACAGACGGACATAATTGCGATAGCTAAGACGCGCTGAAAGCAGTAGCTGCTTTCGCGCGTAAAAACGCCCTTTGTGCCTTTTGGTGAGATTTGGAATAAACCTAACTATTAGCATGTTTTCTCTGTAAGATCTTCTAATGTAGAAAACTGTTATGATTACATGAACCAGTATAATGTCTACCTTTCATGCATATGTAAGTTGCTTCCAAGTAATTCCACATTTCTCCACACGGTTTTAGGGCATCGAGATCTGAATCCGGTAGGCGTATCTCGCATTCTCTCTTTCCAGAACACTTTCTGCTGACGATCTCCAGGACGTCTGCCGAGCAGCCGAGTTTTGTGCTTTCTGCCACGCATCTACCGAGCTTCATTCGTCCATATCTTGCCGTCTTTATGATTATCACCTCGTTCCTCCAGCGACAGCTTGGACGAAATGTCTCTAAGTGACAGTACTCCTCAGATATCACTGCACACATTGCATCGTATGTTAGAGTCTAGAAGGGATATCGTTACGTTATCGTTAGAGGTTTTTGGACACCATAGTCGCCAATCCGTTAGGCCTAAAGCAACCCTCTCCAAAAATAACAAGTAGCACATAACGTTTAATTCAGTTGCAAGAGGCAATTAAGCTGTACGTCGCGGATCTATAGCTGCGAGATACAAAAAATAAGTTTAGGCTATTTACAACAACCACCTTTATTGCACCCTAAATTTCAAGATGTTCTTCATCGCCACACCAGATAGACGGACGTACGGTACAGCATAGGGGCCTATTAGTCTAAAAACGAAGCAGACCTAATTCACGGAGACCTGGAACTAAATTAGCCAAGAAATGAAAGTCTCGAATCTCGATCCTTCAGACGCCCATTTTTTTAAAATTAGGCTATGAGCTTATGACTTAATCACTTGATCATTAGAGTTATGAAAAGTTGTGAATAATAGGCCTATTTGCCACGTTCATTTCTAACAAAGTTACTTTCTAACATTATTTTGTGCTTACTTGCTTCGTCCACTACACGGTTGGCGTTCCCAGAACATTTGTTGATAAACGCGACGCAAACAAATGTAGTAATTAGGCCTATTAGGCCTATTGGTCTAAGAAACAAAACTGAAATAACAAACGACGACGACGACATTGCTGCAACACAGTTCGTTTGGTTAAGCTACTGAATGTTGAACTGAGTTGCTGAATTTATCTCAGTTGTGAGCCTCAATGAGCGCGTATTAATTTTTTGGCCGTATTATTGCACGTTAGCAACGGGGGTCGTCTCACAAGCAATGCACGTTATCGCAGTAAAGTCGCATTCGCACTGTCAGCCACAAAACCCATGCAGCGTGTATTGTCGTTCCATTCTTATACAAAAACTGTATTGACGGACTGTGAAAAATAGTTTACGAGCATATTCGATCATCGTTAAATATTTCGCCAAGCCTCAGACTTGCCACAAAAGCACGTGTTAAGTAAGTCTTACTGCGTAAGAAATCTAGTGTGATCAGCTGCAACACTTCTACCAAGGCTTGCTAGAGCCATAACGCACACCCTACCGGGTAAGCCTACGGGGATCCCAGACGTTTTTTTACAATGAACATTCAAACATTGGCTTAAAATTCAGCCTATATGCGTCCACATGTATAACTTTTGGGATTTTAAACTGCGACGCATTTTTCAACGGTGAATTGCACCAAAATTACTGAAGATAGACAAAACAACCTGCATATGAGATTTTTTTTAGCACAAAACGTAGTTTTAACCGTTAGAGTTTCCACCTGCTGGCTTCAACGAAACCTCAAATTGGGTACCCTTTCAAAGCGGATTATTTTTATTTTATTGCACGTTGTACACTGATTCTTCAGGTGGCAGCACCGATGCTGTCGCGCGTCACTTGAGCGTTGCTCAGATTATTTGTTTGGTTTAGGTGGCGTTGTCTGTAAAGTCGCGTCACAGCAATTATAATGCCGTATTTCACAAAACCTGTTGCCAGTAGGGAGCCTGACTATAAAATGTCAAGCGTTGGTTGCATTTCCATTTCGCTAAATTGCATGCTACACTCGCAGACATGATGAATATGATTCGAACATGATAGAGAGTCTGATGCGCCACGGTAAGATGACACGTAATCAGACGTAACTAAGCATACGTGCTTATATAAATATCGCACTGACAACACATAACACATAGATACTTTTAGTAATTAAAACAAAAACGAAAATGAAAATTATTGCTCTTCGTTTTACGAGAACGTAAACTGGAAGTTTTAGTGAAAAAAAACGAAAACTAAATAAAACAAGATAATGTTCATATGAACACGGAGTCTCTGCAATGCATTTCGACAGTTTACAGTATATGTCCGTATAAATATAATCAGTGAGCTGTGTAGACCGGTAAAAAATCAAACAGTTTAATTTCAAATTGTACAGCAGCAATGATCCTTTTATCCTTCTGTATTATTTCAATTAAACAATAAACATTGTCAGTTAAGAGACCATTCAATTCGTCACCAGCGCTTTACTATAAAAGGTCCATCGTCACCATGCGTCTATCTTGCAGCGTTATAAAGATATGGCGCCTCAAAGATAATGGGGTCACGAGTTTGACCTTTTGAGGTCATGTGACGTCATCGGTCACGTGACCATTCGACTCCCGGATGTCGACTTGCTGTGGGTGGTCCATGGTGACCATGCGTCTATCTGGCACCGTTACAGAGATATGGCGCCTCAAATGTTGGACGCACGGACGTTGACACGGAAAGAAAGAAAAAGGGGGAAAAAGGAAGGGGGAGGGGTATGAAAAGGAAAGGGAAAGGAACATTGGAAGGGAAAAGAAAGGGAAAAGAAAAGGAGTAGATAGGGGGAAAAGAAAGGGAGAAGGGAAGGTAATGGGAAGGAGAAAAAGGGAGAAAAGGAAGAAAAAAAAGAGGAAAAGTGTAGAAAAAGGAGAAGGGAAAGGGAAAGGAAAGGAAAAAGAGAAAGGGAATGAGAAGGGGAAGGGTAAAGAAAGGGTAAGTGGAAGGAAAAAAGCTTAAGATAAGTTGGTCGCACGGACGGACGCACGGACGGACACTCAGGTGATTTTATACTCTGTCCAATGCTATGCATTGCATTGGACAGACAATAAAAATTCACCGCAAACAAAACAAAGTAAACGAAAACGAAATGCTATACTAGCCTAATTCTATAGCAATGAACACTTTTTCATTTGCGGCAGAACGAACGAAAACGAGACTACTGTGATGCAGGCAAACAACACTTCGCAGAATATGAGTTTTTAGCGCAAAAGATTTCTGATACAAATGTTATTGTAAAGCGCTGCAATTGTCCAACTACAGTAGGAGCCTATAGCTAATTGAGCTAAAACAATATAAGAATAAAACTATCTGATTCAAAACTACGACGGTCATTCGATAAATGTTGGTAATTGTCCGTTAATTCACCCGCACTCGAATTAACTGCCAGAGTTCAACCTAAGGGTAGGGTTGAGGTTAGGGATAGGGTTAGGGTTGATGTTAAAGTTAGGATTAGGGTCAAGGTTAGGTTTAGTGTTAGCGTTAGCTTTAACAAGAATAATTCGGGTGCGGGTGAATTAACGGAAAAGTACCAATAAGTTACGAAACAGCGTCATTCTGTTAGTTTTTCAAGTATTAAAAATCCGGAATATACGTTTTGTAGGAAATTTTATTCTGAGTAGTAACTGTAATATTTTGTGCTGATGACGTCGTTGTGACGTCATTTATAAACATAAAATTTGGCAACGTTGCCACTGAAATCATCTCGTAACGAAGAGCACACTGTTATTGTATTTGTCAATAATAATTTTTCTAGACCGAAAAATTAATGCAAACTAAAAATTTAGGCATAGCCTAACGTGAGTCCGCCCGGCGCCCTAAGTCCAATTGGGGGGACAATTTAGGGGGCTCACATTCCTCTCGTAGCAAAGTCACGAGGCCCGAACTTTAACGCATTAGCATACGCAGAACGCGCAGTGTCGACTTAGGGTAGATAAACATTAGCCAACTAACCGTTGTCGTCAGTGGACCAAAATTCACCAACTTTTGTTCAACGCGGCAGAGACGGCAGTTGATAACGCCGTTTAGCGCTTGTCGATATCTCCATCTGTTCCAGAGATATTCGCGCTCAAAGTTGAAAGTTGTCCTAAATCGCGCCGAATTTTGGACATTATTTGCTATCTCAAATTTTAAGGGGGCGGTGCACCCCAAAATTTGTACGCACTTTATCAGCCCCACCTAGCACTACGTCACGTGGCAAAGTTTCATTAGGCTACTCCCTTTGGCTTTAAAGTTTTAGTGGCTAATTCGCTACAATTAAAGCCAGTTTTTGACCCCCTTTGAAAAAAATTGTAAGGGGGCCCCCGTCTCCGGTGGAAAGTGCGCTAGTAAGACTTGGTCATTTACTAGCGCGTGTAAAAATTTGGGGGCGCAGCATCCCCTAGGGGCCGAAATATGGTCTTTCGAAAAAGTCGATTTGGGTGGGTACGATTCCACATCAAGATCTCCACAATTAGTGGACTAAAGTCCACCGGACTTGTTTCGCTTAACGCAGAAGGAAACGCAGTAGATAATATATTGATCCGATTTTGAATATCTTCATCCTTTTTGGAGATATTCGCCGCCGAACTTCGAAGTCGTCCGAAATCAGGCCAAATTTTGCATGTTTTTGGCCTGTAAAATTTTTTTGGGGTAGGCCCTCGAAATTTTGGACGGGCATTATAAAATTCGGCCTTGTACTGACCAGCGTGCAAAATTTCTCGCCTATCGGCCGACGCATCTCGGGGATCTCGCGTTGAAAAAAAACATCTGCAGTAAAACTTAAGTCCGCCTGCGCAAGCTGTCACTTCCAGGCGGACTAATCAGATTCACTCTTAGATGCATCCAGGCGACAAGTTTTTGCGAAGTGAACACTTCACATTTAGTGTAACAAAGATGGGCAGAAATTTGTATCAGATACGACGTACCGAAGTGCAATCAGTCGTTCTGCAGTGGCATGGACAGCAGCCAGCATCGTTCTTTGCATCGGGCACTCAGAAGTTTGCTGACAGATAGGACAGATGTTTGAGCGAACTCGGACGATATGAAACATTAGTCTTTAGCATTTAAAGAGATGGCGTTAACTTGTCAAGTTTATTCCTTCTTTTCGTTTATATGATTGCGAGTTATGATAGATTACTGGTGGGGAAATAATACACGTATAGACTGTGTTCTGCGAACAGATGACGTCACAATAATGACGTCATTATCAACAAAATTTTTTACACGCGTTTGTAATAAAATTCCCTACAAAACGTTTATTTTGGATTTTTTAGATTTGAAAAACTAATAGAATGACGCTGTTTTGTAACTTATTTATCGAACGACCCTCGTAGGCCTATATAAAACTAAAATTAAATTTTCTGAAAAAGTAAAACTGCGCCAAGAAAAATTACGGTCAGCATTTTGTGAACTTTATTCAAAGACTAAAACTAGAATATCTCTGATAGAGCATAAGACGCGGATGCAGACGCTGCGTCAACGCCTGCGTCTCACGCCCATCCGTGTCAGCAGCAGCAGCAGCAACGCAAGTCGCTCATACGCTTTAGAGCGGAGGATACTAACGACGTCAAGCACTGACAGACGTAGCGATGTCTCGCAGATTTTTCAGTCTGGACAGCATGATATCCGTTGGCTGACAAAGTGCATGGTTGGCGACACCAGCTGTTCTAGAGCCAGCGACTGACTGAAAGGTTTGTGTAGTTCCTGCGATATAATAATATATGTACATTGAACATTTCGTAAACTTGGACAATTTAAGTTAGGTTTACTAATAGTATCGCAATATTTGTTTTACCCAAGTATAAAATCTAACCTTGTTGGTTTTTAAACAACGCTATAAGTTTGCAAGAATTGTGTTAAGTAGTTTTTAACTTCATATAAACACGCACAGGTATATTTTATCATATTTTAGCTAACCAATTTTATTAGCTAACCAACACGTGCTTCGAATGGTGCGAGATAAAATCACGTCCTGCCATCTCTGTGGTGTATTGTGACAGAGTCATCCACTCGAAATCGGTTTTTCATTGTTTAGAATCCAGAGCCTAAATCGTTCAGTCCTGCATTTTTGGATCTACAACGTGGGCCATAAACAACGTGCCACTTTACTTATGTTTATGTTTTTGCCATCTATTGACCGATTTTCAAAATTCTTTTACTGACAAACTCCGCGGACAATTTGCAATACCGGTAACATAATTATTATATATTTTACCACACCGTAAATGACTTTCTACGCTACCTTGTGAAATAAAAATGCAAGAAAAAAACTAAATATAATAATAAACATTTAGGTAATCGAAAAAACACTTTAGACAGACCATTCACCGCAATGTTGGTCTAAAGTGTTTTTTTTATTTACCAAAGTATTTGTTTGTTATTATCGTTATGCATTCATATTTCAGTTATATTTCACAAAATAGTGTAAAGACGCATTTAAGGCATGATGAGACATATAATAACCACATTGTTGCAAAATATCCGCAGATTGGGCAAGTAAAAGAATTTTAAAAATCGGTCAATAATTAGCGAAGATATGGACAAAAGTAAAGTGGCACGTTTTTGGACCACCCTGTATATTTTTAGCGCTTACGACTATGTTTTACAGTTATCATCATTTGAGGTGACCAACAAAAATCGGAGAAACTGCAGATTGATCTAACAGACTGATACCCGGAATTGATTAAAATTTAGTTTAGGCCTACCTGCCAGTTTTATTAAGCATTTCCGAGATCTGTGATTAAACTAGAAATACGTTCTGTGGAACGAAGTATATGTCGGCAAGCAAAAAATTTAAATGACACGATCGAATAGCCCGGGCCCAAAATAGGGGGTAGGTGCAAACAGCGCGCAATTATCTTTTACGAGGAACGAGTTATACCGCTTTGAAGTCGCCATAGGCCGTAATGCAAATATTTAAAAATTTGGGGTAAAATAAGGGAATGAGTTATCAGATTTTTATTCCAAACAAACTCGATCTTACTTTTCAGGCCCCGAATCGTTGTGCAAAATTTCATCAAAATCGAATCAAAAGTGCGGCCGTGTTTACAGACAGACTGACAGAATGACATAAATGATTTTATAATTTGTCCCATGCTATGCTATAGCAATGGGATAGATAAAAATACCAGGAAGCTGTCGACGTGTCTGCGGCCAATGAGGCTAATCTGTACGTAATTCTACTGGTCATTGACAATAAGTCTAAAATATGATTGACAAAGACTAGTAGAATTGCGCTCAGATTAGCCTCGTTGGTCAAAGGCACGTCGACAGCTTGGTAATCATTATTGTCTGGAAGAAGGGGTATGACTTAAGTAGCATTGTTACTACAGTAGTGGTCCGGGAAACAAGTTTCCATGCAAAAACAAGAGAGGTTACTCGAGGCAGTATTTGTTACGCATGACAAAATGATCTAAGCCTGTATATGCCTAAAAACGGGTGCGATGAGACGCAGTGGCAGGTGTTTGCTAAAATTTGACGCCATGCAGTAGCGGCAATGTGATGATCGCGCGGTTGACTTGGCGCCGTAGCAAAGCGGATGTGCGCCGTCTGCGTTCAAACATCAGTCGATGACGTTCAGTAGCGTGTCAGTCCGGAAGTAGGCCGACACAAAGTAATGAATACTCGCTGCGTTTCAACTACAGTGCTGCTAGAGTGTTTCGCTGCTGCTGCTGCTGCTGCTGCGGATACATGCTGGTTGCTTAGCAACAGCATCCGGCATCTCCGTTATGTTCTGACGAAACAGGGGCAACCTGCTGCGGCTCTACAGTATCTAGCAGAACACACGCACATTATTGTGTATATAGGATTAGGATTATTCACCACTCGTCTTTATCGTTCGTTTCTGCCCAATTAGATCATAGTTGTGTGGCCTGACCTGATCTGTGGCGTTGGAGGGCGAGGAAGAGTTGGGCTGGAAATTGCAAATAAGATGCTGAACGGCATCAGCAAAGCGTAGATGACGTTTGTTGCGCAGTGGGCGCTGTCAGGCTGCGTGCGGTAGGTAGAAATTACGATTCGTCACGTAGCTACGACGTGTAGCGTGCTGGTACACAGCAGTTGGTCGCGGCGACGTAAAACGATTGCTGAGACGACGAATTGATTTGCCGCAGCACAGCGCCGCGTCTTTCGATTCAACCTGGATTTAATGCTGCTCACTGTGCATTAAAGCGGTCTGCCGATGCAGCTGTCTGCACTCGGCCTGCCCTGCTGCTGATGCTGCATCATCGTTGACATGGCAACCGTTTCTGCTCAACGTCGACGTTTGCTGCGGCGTCAACGTTTGCCAGTTACTGCTAGCTCACCTGGGTGGATGTTGTATCACACATCGCACGGCAGTTATTGCGTTCAGTGCTTGATAAGTTAAAGATTAAACTGAAGTTTTAAAGCAAAGTTGCTTTGAAGTTTAAATCAACGTTCTTTCGCCAATCGTTAATTTGCCAAGCCCCAATTGAGGTGAATTAATAATTTAGTAACCACAGTCTAAAATAATAAGTACACGGTATTTTTGCAAAATAATGAACTGTGGTTCTAAGGCATGCAGTATCAAGTGACAGTTTTTCGACGCACGATTATTTTATGTGCTCGGTGCCGGAAACCCACGTACGGTAAGCAAAGTTTCCGGCTTCGTTTGGTGCTCGGTAACGTGTGAAATTAGACAATGATGCCCGACGCTGTCGTGGCGAATGACTTCGTCAGCACAAAGCCTCGGGCCAGAAGACTGGACATGCAGGGACTGGCAACTGATTGGGTGGCACCAAGTTGTTATAGGAGGACCTTCAGATACTGGATAAAATCCTTCAGTAATATACAGGTTAAGAACAGATTAGTTCCGACAGGAATGGTGCCTGGAAGCCTGGCAGTTCAAAAATCGAATTCTATTACTGCATATACTGCTCAAAACCGGCTCAAACCGTGTCTCTAATAATTAGGTTTTAGCAGGTCGCCGACAAGTCGGAGAGTCAGATTTTTGACTTTTCTGCTCACAACTTGTCGTAGACCTAGCCTCTGACAAGATCGATTTAATTGAGTTTGTCTGTAACCCTATAGACTCGAGCGATAGCGTGTTAGCGAGCGATTGGCGTGATGACGTTTGCCGAGACTACTCGAATGTGTCGTTGGCAGCGAGTGTAGAGCAGCTCCATGTTCGACGCTTCTCTGAACATCGTTATTCGCTTATGTTCGGCGCTCATTTTGAGCCGTGAGAGATGTTAATGCAGAATTCGGCTCCAGTTTTAAACACCGCTTTTTCAGAATTTTAAGCGTCGTGTTGTTCTGCAATGTCGTTGATATTTGAAATACTTGTCATACTAAGAAAAAATTCAGCGCCTAATGCTTACATGATAATCGGCCATACGTTCAATTGCCGAGCTCCAATCGCGCACAACTTAAGTCACATCACAAACCGTGTTTACGTGTAATATGGGTTTATGCGTTATTTTTTAAAAATTTTTGACGTTAGTTGACTTTGACCGTTAACGTTTTGAATTAAAATTCGTAACATCTGTTTTTTCTTTCCTGTACACCAATTTTGCACCTAAAAGTCTGTAAGAAAGACGGACAGAAAAACGGAGAATAGTCAAGACGCGTTGGATGCAGCAGTGTAATAAAAGATGCACTTTTCTGTACCGTCGCATAGAATGCATTTGATTGCAAATGGACGTTGATACCGCTGGCGGCTACGGTTTTGATCCAGAACCACTACGGGAGCTCACGACGCTCGATTTTCTAGCCCCACAGTCGGTCGAGACAAGCTCCCGGCTTCCCTTTCGTTTCACCCTTAGGGGCCTTAGAACGCCTTAAAAGCTCGAAGACGTCCCTTCCACTACCTTAGCAAGTAATTTACACCACTGGTCTAATGCCGCAATAACTGACGTGAATCGTCAGCTGTGCATACGTCAAGCTTCGCAGACACACAAACATCGTGTGCAGCTCATGAAGTAAGCTTAGTCGTGTCTTTGTAATGATGCGATAAAACTGTGCCGACTAACTTGCGACACAGTGTTTTTGACATTCACACGGTAGTAAGCTGCAGCGACTGGTTTTTGGTGTGGTAGAATCTTGAGTGATTTATTCTTTAATTTTCTAGAGCATCACAGGCTGAACGGTAGTTCAAGCCATGTGTTAATGGCGACTTCTCTTTCCTATGAGGAAGGCAAAAATTCGACCCCCCCACAGAATCAAAACCCTTGACCCGATTGAGATAAAATTTTTAACGGTTGATTATGTCGGCTAGGTGACCCCTCAAGCAAAATTTCATGTAAATTTGCCCAAGGGGGCTTCTCGGCAAATAGATGAAATATACACAAAAATTTTTATAGCCATATACCTTTTTTTCTTCCACGCACCTACAGGTTCAGACCTCTCAGCGGATTTTTTTGCGCGTAATGACTCACACGATGCGGTATCAGGCAAGGGTGTGCCTTTTTGGGATTAGAAAATTGAAATTTCATATTTAACGTATTTATTTATTATTTAACAGCACATTGACACACAGTCAATGTGCTGATTTTTGCCGTTTTCGATGTGCGAGTTCTTCAATGTTGCCGTTAACAATTGTATAAACTGATGTTTTGTACATTTATATCAGTAAAACATTTGGTCAGCGTTTGGTACAGTTAGACTACGACAAAACTTGGTCTATCTTTTGTTAACCACGTAGAAGCGACTGGAGAGCGCAAACCTTCGCTGAAACTTTACATCTCACGATCACTACCAAAGTGTAGTCGGGCTACGCCTTGTTTTTTCTGTGTACTTTTAGAAATTTCTAGATATATCCTGTAATCTAAATTGCAGTTAAAATGCAATCAAAATTACTGTTACTTTGATTACGCTCTGTACCTTTAAGAATTTATCCAAATTAATTCTTAACTTGTTGGATACCGATAATGTCGCAAAGAAGCAAACAAACAAGCCCCCCCCTCTTTGGTAGAGGTATTGTTAATACTGATTGGACCCGAAATGTACAGTGTCGTTAAAGCAACGGCATAAACGTACTGTAAAAATCCGACTATATATTATTCGGTCGACCGTTAAGCTGCAAACTTAAAAATCTGGTCTTTCGCTACGATGTGTCTATCGTTTGCCGTCTGTTTGTAACGGATGTACTGTGAATGTATTGTGGCTAAACGGTGAGAGATAGGGTTTCGGTTGCTATTGGTCACTAATAAGAAGTCGCATATTGTTTTTCAAATAACACGAAAATCATTGACCTTGGATGACCTATTGTGGCCAAACAATAAGTCGTAGGAGGTCGGCGATGGTTCCGTTAGATAGGGCGATGGCGACTTTTTATAGGCTGTCAGTAGTAACCAATAGTAACAGTTTGGCCGCAATTTTTAATGCAAGGTTTTAACTCTAAATAGTCGCCGTATTTTAGAAACTGTGAGAGATAGAGCCAAGGTTGCTATTAATTATCAATAGGCGTTTACATTTGCTGCCTTTCGGACACCGACATACGGTCGGCCCATCCCAACGACAGCTGGACTTCTTGTTACTTCTCCTGTGATCAGGTACGGTGTGGTGTGATCGTGTATTGTAAAGTATAGCAGGAGCTGTTGCGTCGGCTTATGCACATCGGCACCTCGCTTGATTGTATGCGTCCGGACACGTTCGTCACTTTGTCATCCTGATCACGTCGTGTATATATTCTCGGCGAATAAGCGGCGTCCGTTAGAAGACGCACTGCCGCCATTACTCGTATATATCGGCCGTCAAGCTGTCGCCCGGTAGCTTCTGCGTAAAGCCCTGACCAACTCTACAGTACCGGTAAGCCGACTATATACTTAATGTTGGTTTATGGACACAGTGGACATGATCTTTTTAGCCGTCAGCGTCCAATACATTATGATGACGTTGGGCTTGTCGACTGGACCTACATAATATATGTCGGCTTTTGACTTGTTTCCTGGATTTCAGGCCGACGGCAAATCGTTTATTATCTCTGCAGACGTGACATTAGAACAAAACCTACCAGTGAGCATCCACTTAAGGTTTTATAGATTTTACTATTTTATGAGTCGCGAACTATTTCTGAGAATTTGCTTCTTTTGATACTTTTGCACATATAGCAAAGCATGTGGAAAAATGAGATCTTGAGAGAGTGAACAATCGCTGTTACTGCTAATAGCCTACACACGAATAGGAATATTTTAGACTCTAAAATATTTTTTAAACTGCCGAACTGTGAATGCAAATAGTTGGCATTTTTAAGACGCACACTGTCGGCAGAATGAACCATAGGCGCAAGATGAGTCTATTCTATATGTTTTGTACTTTACAAGAGAAACTTGCGCTAGGCCCAAGACTAGTCAGAAAGAAGACAAAAAGGTTTGAACAAATAACTGTTTTATATGTTCTTGAAAGCCTTGGATGACAGTAATAAGAATGTGGCATGACCTGTGATAGAATTATACGGAATAGGCAGTATACTGGTTAAATTACTCGTGATCGTCTTCATCATCAGTAGCAGGTGCCCATGAAGTCACTTCTGTACGACGGATGACCTCTCTGTTATGTCTGCTCTCCAAGCTGTTGTGGGTAGAAATATCGCTGCAACTGATGCAGCCATCTGTTCCGTGGATGACCGGAATGAGGTTTTCAATCAGATTTATGCTGGCAGCCTGTAAGTCCACAGAACTTGATGTGTTACAGTTACTACAGATATAGCCTAGCTCGATCGTTGATATGACAAAATATTGCCATGCCTCATATAAGGGATTTGCTCACACTCACAGTACCTTTTATCGGTGCGTCGTGACGTTTCTGTATTCTGTATTCACCAAAGATAGCAGGTATTTAATCACAAGAGATGAAAACGCACACAGAAAAAAAACAAACACAAGCAAACACATTATGCACACACCGTGTAGTTAAACATACATTGAAACCGTGAAACGCATAGCTGTAATTGAACTGTAAGCCAAGCTTAGACCGTGTTTTTAGAGTTAAGACAAGAAATTTGAGCTAATGCTCACGAGACACGCGAAAGCTTATAGCAGTTCCGATTCAGTAGTTTAGCTGAAAATTGGGGTGTTCACGCTAAGTTAATATATAAATATCAATTTCTCAATCTGGATCGCATAAGGATAGTAGCGTGGCGACACCTTTTGAATGATATAGATTTGTGTCGCAGCCCGAAATTGCCCAAAAATCCATAAAACTCTCTATTTTGGCGTTCAAGGTCATTCAAGAGGTCATTGAAATCGGTGGCAATCGAGAGCCAGTGTCCGACTTCATATTAGTGATTAATAGTAACCTAGGCCCTATCTCGCATCGTTACTGAGATACAGCGACTTAGGGGCCAAAAATGGCAAATTTTGCCCACACCCTCTCATTTAGCGCCCTCGTTCGGAGTGACCGCCTTCGAATTTATGGAAAAGCCTTACGGTTTCTGAAACTAGAGTCTTCCAAGCAGCTGACAGTGAAGATTTGGTGATCCTAGCTTGCACCGTTTTTGACTGATCCACCCGTGTGACAGACAGACAGACGGACAGAATTGTGATGGCTAAGACGCACTAAAAGCAGTAGCTGCTTTTGCGGTTTTACAGGTCGTATGCTGTTGGTTTGAACTGCGAGCATTAATAAATTCGTAGCGCAGTCGTCTAGAGGCTTAGAATTAGTCGACAAGTGAGCGCTTGTTTTAGAGAGCCGTCTGTGCCGGTCGCGACAGACTGTGAACTGTCTGTCATTTAGTGGACAGATGTCCATTCCATGTCACAGACAATGCTTCCTTTCTCCTGCCGTCTTCCCCCCCTTTCGTTTCCTCCATTGACTCGCCTCATTTCCCTTCGGTACGTACTACTGCTCTACTGCATCGCAGCTGCTGTAGACAGTAGCCACTATCATGAACATTCTGACAGCAACGTAATTAGTTCAGAAGCACTGTTCGCGGCTAAAACCCATCCGAAATTTAGTTTGGTGCAATTGGGCAAAAACGAAGACATCTTTTGACATTTCAGAGTGCTAGTTTTTGTGGTAAAAAACAACAATATTGACATTTAAAATAATTGTCAAAAACGTTTTAATGCTAATTCTTTAATATACAATATCAACATAATTACAAAATGCTCAGACGCATGCTACATCTCTGCGCAGTTAGGCAAACTGGTAAGCGAGCCTAGCGAGGTGTAAGTAATAATACGTTAATCAATAATAATTCTTTAGTTAGCCTACATGTATAACAACAGTAGTGAGCATATAAAGAAACAACTTGTTTTATTTTGTAGTCAAAAAGTTTATAAGTCGATTCATATTCTGAGCCCTAGGCCACTATAATTAGGCAAAAAAAGAAAAATAAAACTGTAATAATAATAATAACAAATATCCTATTTAACTTGATAGCGAAAAATTAAAAGGGATTTTGTACGAGTACAATAATTGTATTTTTGCTGTCGGAATCTTTTGCCATTTTCTGGAGACTGGAAATTGCTGCCCCGGCAAGCGCTCGTTGTTGTTTCTTTTCAATTAACGCGAACACGGTTCTCTTTCAGCAGCACAGCCATCTCGTTAGTACATGAACAACGAACGGATTTTGTTCCGTGATCAATCATTATGACATGTCGCTATTGTCAGTAGCAGACTGAGACGACGGACCGGATTCTCGTTTTTGTTTACCCCGTTACGTGCCCCTGCATGCCGCGGATATTTTGCTTGCGATTGTTGTACAGTCTTGCATCCACGTCGTCATATGAAAAAATAAATTCGTTGATTTTTGTTTCTATCTTAGCAACAAACAAACAACACCATAATTTAGGAACTAGGAACCCGGCTGATTTTACGGGTGCAGTGGGTCCAAACGCGCCCAAAGTAAAAAGCTTAGTGAGCATTCTACGCTCAAAAGATTATTGCACGTTCAAACGTGCTTGAAATATGGTTTACTCTTAAGTTGAAATATTGCAACTAAATACGCAAGACTTTTCAGGACTACATGTAGCATAAACCTTATGGCCTCTTACGCAAAAATGTAAATCTACATCACTATGGTGATGGTCCAAGCTCCATTAATTCGACTTATGATTGAGTTTGTTAGACAACAAGTCGTATAGAAAGCTGCGCAGAAACGTGCCATGTCATGGAACTTTAGATTTTTGTCGGTCAGGTTTGTTTTACAAAGTGTTTTAAGTTTAAATTATGATGTTGTAGATCTGTACAGGTTGTTGCACAGCATATTACATATAAATTTCTACAATCATAGTGTAAAAAGATTTACAGTGAATCGAAACAGTGGGGTTGGAGTTTTAGTCGTTTGGCCCGATGCTAAATTCGTCAACGTATCGCGATTACACGTTGCATCGTATAATTGCCGACTGAACGTCAAGCGATAGGCCTGCATATCTAGCATCAACCACGTAAAGAAAGTATTGTAATGGTAATTTTGCAGTTTTATATCTCTAACTACAATGTCGCTCTTACACCATATAAATGTACAAAACATCAGTTTATACACTTGTTAACGGCGACATGCAATGAGTGACACATCGAAAACAGCGAAAATCATAAAAGGTGATATAATATCACTCACCATCACATCGTCTAACTGTCAATGTGCTGTTGAATATGTGTGTAAACTGATATTTTGTACATTTATATTTGCTGCCTGGAAAATTCTAGTTTCAGAAACCGTAAAGCTTTTCCATAAATTCGAGAGATATCACCTCGAACAAGGGCGCTAAATGAGAAGAAAGTAGGGAAAATTAGCGATTTTCAGCCGATACGGCGTCGGAAGAGCGACACAGGTCACGCCCTCTGGTGAGAACGAGTAAAACACCATAGATAATAAGCCGCCGGTCGTCTGGCGTCCTTTGGCGACTGACTTAGATGTTGTTTTACTGGGCTTTTAAACATGCATCGCTGTTGCGCGTTCCCGTTTGCGTTACCAGGGCTTTTCTTGTTTTCTTTTACAGAGTTCATCTAGCAGCAGTCCATCTGCAGACGCTGACGTCGTGGCAGCTCTAGTCTGTATGGCGCAAGCTCAGTCTCGAGTTGACTGCTGCAACGCGATCTTTCCATTGATACATACGGCTTCATTGACTGCTCGCGGTCACGAACTCACGAACGCCTGTTTGTTGCCGTAGCAGCTTTTGCGTGTTCTTCATTTCCCGGTATACTCGTTTTTGATAGAATGTTTTGAGACCAATAATTCCACACTGTGTCCGAAAAAGGTAAACCCCCTAAACATTGTACAACAAAAATGTCAAATCTGAACGAATCTGAACACAATTTTAAACATTTAGTCCCCAATAAATTACTGAGGCAATCACCAAATTTCGTTAAAAATGTATTTTTAACGTTGTCAATTGTTGAATATCGATAACAAAGTATCTCCGTTACTAATATGACGTTATGTTAGCAAACCCTTCTGTACATTTTCGTAGCTCCAATAAACATTATCTGATTCTGGGAAAATTCTATGTCAAAAAAGCATCATCCATTAGCAATTTAAGTGCCAAATTTCAGTTAAATCTGCTGACGCAAACAATAGTTACAGCGGCTTTTGTGAGAATTTGATCTAAATTTGTTTTAAAGGATAAGAAGCATTGTTGAGTTATGGGATGGACACGAAGTGCACGAACTGGCATAGGATTTACAGGGTGCGGCAGAAAAAAGTGGACCCCTAAAGTTTTACGCTGTTATCTCAGCAACCGTTTGGAATTTTAATTTTGAAATTTTAC
>Ga0209671_1002445_pt1 | contig 16981 bp, 11 predicted proteins | sample WorMetHERISLAND2_2_FD_187401 | JGI IMG/M metagenome (GOLD analysis project Ga0209671, IMG submission 187401) | Marine gutless worms symbiont microbial communities from Max Planck institute for Marine Microbiology, Germany - Olavius geniculatus... | ecosystem: Host-associated > Annelida >...
ACGATTTTCTCAGCTAATCATTATTATTATTAGGCACAGTTTGTTGGAGTTATTTCAAAACGTAATAGGGGTCCGGTTTTTTTGAGACACAGTGTAATAGGCCACATTACGGGTCTTCTTGTTCGCCTGTCTGTTTGTCCGTCTGTCTCTAAGGGCTCCACTCCGACTTGAAACTAGAAGGCAGAGAAAACCATTTATGTGAACGTAAGTAAGTAAGATTGTTTAACAAGCGCGATATGGCAGTTAGCTCAAAGTAGAATAAACTGGCGTGCCAATTTTCGACTCAAAAGGTAAAACTTGTAGGCATATTTATTTGATTACCTCCGCCGACGAAGAGAGTTATTATTATCTCTCAAAGTATACGGGATCACACATTGCCAATTTGCCACCTAAGGTGACGTCACCATCGTCATCGTCACACGTACTTGTAGTGCGCAGATATACAAATAAAAATATGCCATCGAGCTATATAAAAGTCACAAACAAAAGTTACGGTTAACTACAAACAAAACTAGCTAAAACAGAATTTTACAAAATAGCCTAAGTCCTTTAATGTTTTTTTTAAAGTTGTCGCGTTGTCCTTGATAGGCTAGTGCACCAGATGACAGCTGAACGCGCCTTACTTTAACCCCTTTCAGAAAAAATTAAAATCGTCGACCTTGAATGACCTTGAAGGTCGGTACGCAAATAGAGCGCTATTGATCACTAATAGGAAGTTGCATATTAGCTTTCAAGTGACATGAAAATCATTGATCTTGGATGACCGAGATGATCTTGAAGGTCAGTATATACTGCAATAGAAACCGCATTGGTTGTAGCACGTTTTTCCTAGCGACAGCTGAGCTTTCTAGTTTACGCAAGAGATGCAAGAAAACTAACCTACCGTGAGGCAGCGAATAGGCTAAGCAATGAACGTTAAAAAAGTACGTAGACGCAAGCAGCGCAACAGCCACGTGTTTTAACTTGGAAATGGGTTAATAAGAACGTAATGAAAGTTACTGATTAGCCCTTCCATTTCATGGAACGCGCGCTACAAATGCCGGAGGACAATTTGAATGTAGGCCTATATGCCTACCTTTAGTCTGCTGTGCACCTGGTCGGATTTGAACCCCAGTACGCCATCTTCATGTTCAGTCAAAATGTGGGGCCCTGAAATAAATTTTCTGACGTTAATGTACAAGAAACTCACCTAGTTGCAATTACTGTACGGAGTTTTGCTGCTGTTGCCTGATTCGAGACGCGGCTCTGAATTCAGAAGCCTTACATAAGCCACAGAATGTCGTGCTACACAGTCACCAAAATAAATGTCGCAACGCGCCATAAAGGGCATATCTTTATGACAATCTGCGGCGTGTGGGTGCCCATTTTGTAGGGTTTCGGTTCTTTTTAGCTGAACACGCTGGCTGTGTTTACGTCAGTGGAAAAAAATTAACAAAACGTTTATGTAAACATCTGCCGTTTAATAATGGCAAAGGGAAAGAAGAAACATAAGTTTTTCTTTCCCACTGTTTTAGCGGATCACAAATTCATGATATAGAATTTACTTACACGTGCAGCGAACGGCGACTGTCTCGTTTATAAGCTTTTCATCAGTTTGTAGCAAATCGACTTCGTATAGCCTCCGTGTGTGCGTCAGTAAATGGTCCCCCGCTACACACGGTGTACGGTACTTTGGCACACGTTCTCGCATGCAATGCTGCAAAACAGAGCCGCAAAAAGCTGCTGGTGTAGAGGCCTACGCAACTCTGTTCGGAGAGCGTTAAGGCTTAACATGCACTTCTAGAGTCGTCACATTTAGGCCTGTTTCTGTTTTCTGCTTGTTCTGTTAGCCTTCGTTTAGAATTATTCGAATGAGTGAGACTGTGCGTGTGTAGTTAAGCTCCGAAAAAATTGCCGCTAAAATGTCATCTTTCGTTCGTCAAAAAGTGAAAATTTTGCCACAAAATTTGGCCAAAATCTTAAATTTTGTTAGTGTTTCGCCATCCGAAAATAAAGCCTCTTCAGCAGTGCGTAACTATAACTGTTGTTAACTTATTCTATGAAGTCTTGCCAAAACAGTTCCGAGGCTTTTTGGCTTCCACTTTTCTTGTCGTTGGTCAAAACGTGCAAACATCGTCAAACAGTTAACCACAAATTCGAAATTTTGCCAATTTTTTGTCATCCGAAATTAACTGCTTGTTATGATAAGTAGGCTCCAACGGATTTTGCGGCCAATGGTGCCATTTTACGTTGGTCAAAAGGCGCAAATTTAGTGTCAGAAATCAATATTTTCGTCACGGCCGCCAGTTTTCGGCATTTCACCAGTTTTTCGTCAAAAAAAAGATAGCCTAAGACCCTAGTCAATCAATCAATCAATCAATCAATCAAATTAACAGAGATGACTTAGCGGCAAAGATGCTTCGTAAGCCCAGTCATTTCAATTCATTTGAGTAGAACGTAAAAGCACAAACATTGCTATACTGTCTTGTCAATAACGCTCTTTCGTATTTGCCTCAGGCGTAGCTGTGATACAATTGACAGAATCTGTACTGTGAAGCTGTTTAAAAAAATCAGAATAAATGTGCAATTCGGAGATAGTATTAAATTGCAATTTAATACTACGCCGTACATGTCCGTTAAGCGGTGCTACATGTGCGTTAAAAACTACAGCGACTATATCTGCAGGGTTTCAAAAATAGACCTACATTTTATTCTGCTTAGAACCTTACCTTACAAATTGGGGCCTAAACTGACATTTTTATATTGAAAGCTTCAAAAAGTATCATTAAAATGTCATACTTTACGTTGTCAAACCAAATTGTTATTCTGGCGACAGCTGGGCTTCTTCTTAACATTTGCATTTAGATGACGTCGACCTTTTGTAGCAGCGTTCGGACGATTTCATAGGCCTATTTTCTGAAAGTTAAAGTTTCACCGCCCATCTCTAGTTCTGCTATCGTTTTGCTAAAATAATTAGCATTAACTAACATTAGCAGTAGTGAGTAATGGGGCGTTTACACGATCCAGCAAACGTCCCGCAAACTTTCAGCAACCGTAATGCTGGACGTTTGCTGGATCGTGTAAACACCCTGTAACACAGTGGCCGATAAGCTGATGGCTTACAGCGTCGAGAACTGCAACGTGCATGTGCAAGAGGGGCAGTCAGTTCAAAAACGATGCTATCAACGTCAGCGCATGACATCGATCTGGCTGAAAGCTAGCTACCGTTCGTAACCGACAGTCAAATTCACGCTGCGTTCACGTATTGCTTTTAGCAGTAGGAAGCAGCATTTAACTGTATAGTCTAGGCTACTAGACTATTAGAAACCTGAGAGCCACCAATGAGCATTGACGTTAATTTAGCCTTTACGAATATAGACTGTGCTCCAAAAATGGAAGCCACTAGATCATTTTTGAGCTATCTCCCTGAGACAATTGGTTGATTTGAATAATTTTTGGCACGCAGCACGAGGAAGACACTTGACGTAAGCGACTGTAGTTTTGCCAACCTCACTTTAATATTGTTGTGACGCTACCTTGTGAAATGCAGAAGTCGTAGTTTGGCCGTTTACAACAATAAATTCACACTGTGTAAGTCATCTGTCGGCTCAGAAATCACTAAGACCACAAAATTGTTGAAAATCTGTTACTTAAGAACGTCGACGAACTGAAATGACGCATCAACAGCAAGTGAGCCGCTCTGGGTCACGTGGTTATTGAACGTAATGCTGGCGACTAGCGTCAATGTCCAGCGCTTGCATTCGTGCTGGAGGAGAACATTTTGTGTATGCGCTGTAATAAAGATCACGTGATGTAACGCATGACTTTTTGAGAGACAATAATTGCTAATCTTGTTTATCGCTATTCAGTTGGGCCTGATCATTTTTGAGCTGACGTATGCGCTACCCAGTATGAATTTAGAATTAATCGACGTTGTAAAAGGCCAAACTACGACTTCTGCATTTCACAAGGTAGTGTAGTGACAGTATTAGTGTCATTTACGTCAAGTCTCTTCTTAATGTTGCATGTCAAAAATTATTAGAATCGGCCAGTTTCTTACAAAACTATTGAAAAATTAAAGTGGCTTCCTTTTTTGCAAAACAGTGTAGGCCACTTCTAAGGCCCACATATGACATGACGTAAACGAGGAGATCTAAAAAAATTCACGTGCTTCCATTTAGGCTACAGTCTGGCGAAGAAGTAGAGAGAGGAATGCAATGTTTTTATTTTGCTTCTAGTATTATTTTTCGTAACATTTCGCATAATATTACACAGCAGCTCGAAAAGTCACGTACTGAGCAGTACCCATGACAACGTGAAACAAAAATACTGCAGCATAGCAGGTAATTAACCCATTCATGCCTAGCGTCCCAAAAATGGGACACCTAGTTTGACGGCAAACTATAAAGTAATTCAGGCACTAATGCGTTAAATGCAAACAGTTTTGTGTCAGTAAAACTTTGAAAGGAAACAGAAAACTGCACCGACAACATTTTCGACGAACGGTCCAACGAACATTTCCAAGGACGGATGTTCTTTGGGGGGACGGACGGCAACCGGAAGCGCAGGAATTTTTACGCTTTAGCAATACCAAGCAGCAGCAACGGCCGTAGGCCATATATAGTATTGCGCTGTGTGTGATGGTGGGTAACATGACAAATGTAGAGACCCGTGCGGTGCCTATAGCGTAGGTAGGTGTGCGGTTCGTGGCTGCTGATGCTGTACCCATCTCTCGGTCGTCGTCGTCGTACAACGGTTTACTATCGATCTCGTCCGGCTGTTCGCTGCATGGTGCGGCTGCCCATGGCTACAGCTACTGCTACTGCTGCTGCAGTACTATACTCGCAGCAGACGGAGCAAGCAGCTGTGGGCGCCTACGTGAGCAAGTCACAGCAGCAGCAGAGCGGCATGGGTCCATGGCTCCACTCCTCGCGTTGTGTTGACGTTTCGTGATACTTGTTAGCGCAGCGGACGCCGACCGGCATCTGCTTGCTGCAAGGGCGACTCGGCGATCGACGGGAATGCGTCTCGACGTGTGGGTTTCGTTTCAGCGGGGTCTTGCGTTAACGGAGTACGGCGGCAGAGAACGGAAAAGTGAAAATGTTTCAGCAGATCACAATTTCACTGGTACTTGCTATAGCGCTTATTACACAAGTCAGACTAGTGACCAGAAGCGCTTTACAATCATCGCGGAAGTTGCTGCTGACAGATTGGCATGAGCTAATGATACCGCAGCGCACCATGCGGCCATCCTTTGCCGGCACCAGCAAACAGTTGAACCCGCGGTTTGCAGCCAGCAGACATACCACTGCCCCAATCAGCCACACTTGGCCTTCACCCCGTATCGCGTAAGCTACAACTCATTTCCCATCCCGCTCAGTTGACCTGACCAAAGGCAGGCAGATGGTTAAATTTTTCTGGCAGACAACTACAAAATTCCGACAGAAATTGCGGGAGCTAAAAAAGTTTGATTTTGCCTCAAAATGAGGTATTTTCAGCCCGCAAGTTTCGTATTTTTGAAAGAAAATATCTTGACAGTTTCAAATTTTTGACCAAAATACGTCGGCAGTCGTCGGCAATATTCAATTCACACTTACGCCGCCGACGCGACTCAACTCGACAGCTGAGTCGCGTCGGCGTCGCGGGTGTGAATTGGGCATTAGCGGCACGAACGACGCATTCCGTAACCCTCGATCAGGAAAGTGTGAAACACACATTGCGACACAGTACCATGGACCGACGCGATGAGCGCCGAGCGGTGTCGCCGCGTGCCCGCAGGACTTGTGCTCGCACCACGCCGTCGACACGAGCCTCAGTTTCCATGATCCACCCAAAGCAACGCACATAACGCAACGATTCTATAAATAATACGTAATAATAATCGAATTTGTATTAGCGCAAGTATGTCGATTACTTTTAAAACGCTAGACCTAGATGGACAGTCTTGCTATACAGCTAGAGCTTGGCTCAAATGTTTGACGGAAGAGAAATAATTTTAGACTAGAACTACAGAGCTACAGCACAGAGTGCCAGTGTTCGGAGAGTTTCAGACAAAGGGAGAAGAGGATCGTGTTAACTTTTAACGCATCTGACGCAAGCACGCGAAAACTCGCTAATTGTTGATTTTTAAGAAGTGATTTTTAGCCGACCGTACTTAAGTAACAGTCGGACCATTGGTATGAGTTGTCGTCATTCCGTCTGTCCGTCTGTCACGGATGTACTGCGGCTGAACGGTAAGTCGTATGGGGTCGGCGATGGTATCATCGGATAGGGCGCTGGCGACTTCCGATAGGCTGTCAATAGTATCCATGTCTCCATCTGCAGCGGTTTGGCCGCAATTTTCAGTTGAAAGTTTCAAGCTATACGTGGCCATATCTCGAAAACGCTGAGAGATAGGGCCAAGGTTACTATTAATCACCAATAGGTAGTGGCATAGCACCTTTTCGGATGAGATGAAAATCATCAACCTTGGATGAACTTCAAGGTCACTGACGACCAGTACGGTTAGCTATCCTAGCGACAGCTGGGCTTTTTGTTTCGTGTACCAGTAGTGAGAAAAGTACTGGTGATGTGGCCATTGCCATGTAACAGTCGTACCGGTGGAGTGCCAATGGCAGCATCACTGTTAGCAGCAGAACAGCTAACAGTCTGTCCGCCGCATCGTTCAAACATGCAGGCGCGTTCTGTGTGGTGGGCCTCAATAGCCACGTAACCACGTTGCAAGGCCGGCTGCTGAGACTGGCGGCGAGAGCGCTGCTGATGGCAGGTACACTGTCATTACAAACACAGGTAGGCACCAGTGCACAGCCAAGCTATCTCTTGTTCGCTAATGCCAGCTCGTTGTAGCTACAACCTTTAGAAAAAAAGCGTAGGCCTAAAAATTTTCGGCGCTTTCGGCTGCCGTCCGTTCCCAAAAACCTCCGTCCTTAAACGTGTTCTTTGGACCATCGGAAATATCGGTGCTGTTTTTTGTTTGTTTTTATAGTTTCACTGAAAAAATAATTATCCGTTGTGCTGCAGTATTTTTACTTTAGTTTACGTAATATTCGGTGTGTTACTTTGTTTATACACGGCATGTCGAGAAATAAAATACGAAAATATAAGATATTATCCTTCTGTATAGTTTTTCGCCTAACTGCAATCGGCAACACAGGAATTTGTAAGACTCAAGTTAAAACGCATTTTATTGCTGCTTGCACGCAAAGCCATGTCCATCACGACAATGACAAGACATTTGCATGGGCGGCGCTAGGAATATGAAGCTGGGGGAACGGGAAAGGCAAGGACCAGGGCACAGGGGGCAATAATTTTTTTTGTGTGGGCTAAATGCCCACCTTTATTCAGTTATTGTGTGCATGAAAAAGATTTAGCGGGGTCCAAGGTGAGAGCTCCTGGTTGGGGGTCAAGAGGGCTAAGCCCCCTGAAGCTGAAACACACTTATCTTTTGGACGTGCAATGGAGGCTGCAAATTTGCCTGCTTTTTAATACTTGGAAACGCAAAAAAGTCGCAGATATCTGTGTTGTTTTGCAAAAATGAGGTATGTGTATGGTTACCAGAGGGCACTTTATCACCATCAAAATTTTTCCTGAGGGGCAGCCAAGGCGGGGTAGGGGGGTTGAGCAAAGGCACGAGTGGGGGCAGCTGCCGTCCCCCCCTCTGGCGCTGCCCATGACATTTGAGCTAATACTTATGAGACGCGCGACAGCTGTGATTGTCTTGGTCTATTTCCATTCATTTTGTAATAATTCACTCCTTAAGTGGGCGTCGCAGACTAAAATCGCGAGAAAAATTACAAAAACCTTCTGTTTGAGGGATTAAGGTCGTTTATGGTCATGAATGTTGATAAACATTAAAAGCTCGTCAGCAGTTCTTGTCACGGTAAGCAGCAAGTCTATGTCTCTATGCAACCGTTTTTACGCCATAGACAAGCCAACACGGTTAAATGACGACTTTTAGGGGATACGCCTTTTTGACGCCCGTGTGTGCAAGCCTTCTTAAACCTAGAGGGTCGGGACTTCAACTGCTAAAATCTACGTTTAAGGCTAAAAATTTCATACACGGTTTGTATTAGACTATCTACAACCTTTTCGGTGCAATTCACTCTGAAATGTGCGTCGCAGCCGAAAATCGCAAAAACAATGAAATCCATTATTTGGGGGGTTCAAGGTCATTCAAGGTCATCGATGTTGATACCACTAAAAAGCTCGTCACCAGTGCTTGTTATGATAAGCAGCATGCCTGTGCCTATCTGCAACCGTTTTACGCTGGACGAGCCATTAGCGGTAAAATATTTTTGGGGAGGAGGAGTAAGCGGTGGAGGTACCCTGCCTTCACATTTTCGTTCGAAAGGACCCCCTCACCCAGCGGCACAAAATTTTGTCACAAAAAACTAGAGTCTTTGCGGCAGCCTACAGTGAAGATTTCGTCATCTTATCAGCGTTTTAAAAGGGCTGCAGAGTGCGACAAACAGACAGGCAGATAGACGGACGGACACCTCGACGATAGCTAAGACGCGCAAAGCATTACATGCTGTCACGTGTAAAAAGAAAACGTATGATCATCTTGATGTTACAATTGTTTTTAACAAATATTCACTTAGCCTAGTATATAATACATTTAAAGGTAGTTATTTAAGCAGAATATTTATTTTACAGTGCATTTTATTTTAATTTGTGTTCGTTCTACACTGTGAGTCGTAATGCAGTAGCGCTTACTTTGTGATAACTGTAGCTAAATGTATGGAGACAAACCGCAAAAATGCTGGAACAAAATCGCACAATCTCGCTTCAAATTTGCTGCTGTGAAATTAGAATGTTAAATTATGCAACTTTTCGTTCATACTCTGTATGTTATAATCATATTACGCCTTCATCATTCATCTGCATGGCGTCGGAAGTAGCCTAGCTGTAGCTGAGTTCGTGTAGTTCCCGCAGCCAAAATGTAGGCCTCGATGAAGTTTCGCAAAGTAATGCATCGACATAATCAAGAATTTTGCACTATCTATTTTTGCATTTTGCAGTTTGTCATTAAAATCGACATCAAAACTATCTACTAGGTTTACTAAAGTCAGAGAACATACCGTATTCCAATGTTGTTTAAAAATATAACTGCGCCGCGGTGAAGAAATGTTTATCGTTGTATTGTCGCTCACGTAGGTAAGCTAGGCCAGTTGCTTTCTGCAGATAACTCGGTAAATAAACGCTGTAGTAAATAAATAAAAGTACAAACATTGAACTGTTTCAGATTTTATGCCAGACTTCAGCCATGCACAAATTATTGCAGAATGCGCGAGTTGTAGCAATGGCAGTGCTGATGGCAGGCGTTCGTTTACATCATCAAACACTGCGTCCGTCGTTCAAACGTTACCTCAAAACCACGCGCGCTGTTTCGTAAGCATTTTGGTATAAAACTGTTTTTGGTTTTCATCTAATTATCACTTTCAGTTCTTTTTCTTTTAGAAGCTTGTTGTCGACGTTTCTTTTGCCACAGGTCGCCGTCGCTGTGCCGACGCCAGATCAAGATCCACTGTTCTAAGCCACGACCGCATCTTGGTCAGATACTTCTAGTGAAATTTTATTCTTTATTTCGCAGCCATTGACCTTCTTTTGCAAGGCTTATAAATTGCCCATAATTACGGCCATGCATGCAATTATAATTTTATGTTTCTTTTAAACTCGGGTGGATGGCAAGCAATTAGAAAGATTCGGTCGGAAGAGCCTCGATATTACTGGCATATCCAGCAATAATTGCCGAAGACACAGCCATTAAGCTGGCAGTGTGGCTTATGTTGTCAGAATCAACAAACGCACGGAGTCATAGACATCAAAAATGGTGGACATGGGTAAAAATAAATTAACCAACAACTACTAAATTGGGCAGCTTTTATTGTACACAATGTAGCAATTTTCGTGGCTGTTTCAAAAGAAAAGCTAGAACCAGTACACTGCAGTAATGACATTTACGTACGTATATAATAATAATAATAATGCTACACAAACTGAAAGAAACCAAAAGATGAGGCCGATAAAGTCAAAGTTTGAGATATAGAGTTTATGGTACAACTATCGGGATGTTTCCGTTGTGTTTTTTTTGTTGAACTATTTTGCTAGCATCTGATGTCGACAGACAGGACGTACAAAAAATCAGAAAACTCAAATATTAAGTTTAAACAATGCCTAAAATTAATACGCAGTTAGTTAGTGTAAATAATAAAGCTTTAATAACTGTATTTTATGTAAAATTGGAGTCACTGCGTGACAGCTATGAATGGCGAAAGCATCGTTCATTAAGATTGCCTCAGTGCATAGAACGCATTCCTTTTCACCCGCAACAGATATGCTAAGCGCGTTTTAGCTATCCTTGAGGCGTCCGTCCTTCTGTCTATCCGTCCGTACGCCCAAAACACTTAAAATGCAGCCCTATCAAAACGGTGCAAGCGGAATTTCTACTGTTGGCTGCCAAAAACTATTTTTTGACAACATTTCCTGTTGCTAGATGAAGAGACTCCTCTCAGACGAAAGCGTAAAAGGGGTGACCCTCAAACAGTCGTTATTTTATTGCTATCGACTTGTCTAGCGTGAAAACGGTTGCAGACAGGCACAAATGTGCAGCTTATTTTAACAAACACCACTGACGAGTGTTACACAGGTACCAACATCGGTGACCTTGAACGACCTTGAACCCCCAAATTGGGAATTTTTGGTGATTTTTTGCAATTTTTTAGTTGCGGCGCACATTTCAAGAATAAATTGCGCCGAAATCACTGGAGATAGACTAAGACAACATGCATACGAGTTTTTCAGCATTTTAAATTTTAGCCGTTTAAATTTTGTTTTTTTTTAGGTTCAAACAGTCATCCGTACCGGGACGTCAAATTTGGGTATTTTTCAAAATTCGCGATTTCTGCCATTAAAAACGATTGCAGATATAGACACAGTAACAAGCACTGCCGACGAGCTTTTTTGCGGGTACGAACATTGATGATTTTGAACTTACAATGCTAAAACATACTTTTATAAATTTCATGAAATTTATAAAAGTATGTGTTTAGTACTTTTTGCGAATTTTAGATTGCGGTGCACTTGAAATCGTAAATTACGCCAGAATTACTGGAAATAGACCAAAACAGTCGTAATTAATTTGTAGAATAAAGCGTAAGTTTCAATCGTTGGAGTTTCTACCTTTTATGTTTAAGAAGTCTTCCGTACAGTAGCCAAAATTTAGGTATTTTTAAACGCATAATAATTTTATTGCACGTTGTACGCTAATTTCCCAGATGGCAGCATCAATGTTGTCGCGCGTCACGCGAGCTTTGCTCAGATTACTTGTGTGATATAATTATAAAAAAGATAATGCACAGCGTCGTCTTTCAGATGTGGTAAAATATTTAATAATCGCTCTAGGTCTATTCAAAATTTTCTGACAAGTGTGTCAGTAAAGAATTATCGTAACATTGTCAATAGTGACTTAACGTTTTTGCATTTACGGTGTAGTTATCTTGCATGTTTAAGTAAGTAAGTAAGTAAGTAAATGATTTATAAAGCGCCAAAGTCTCAGAAAGAATCAGGGCGCATTAATTTTGGATATTTTTGCACAACAGTACAATAAAACGTTTGGTTTGTTGTTCATAATATTATTTTAAATTTGCAGCATGTTGATAGTTATAAAAAGCTACGGACGATAATTTAAGACGAAATATTCCTGCGTGAAGTAAAAAACAAAAACACTCGTAGGCCTACAAAAACAGAAGCAAACTTCAGTGAAAACGCGATAGTTCACAATGGCATGAAACAAATATTCCGGGTTGTCCAACTTGCCCAACAAAAGTATACTCCATTAATTAACTGATGCATTAATTACTGATGCAGTTAATTGGCCAGTTATCCATGTTATCCATGTTTGAAGATTTTATTTCGTTTATGGTGGCATTTTTGACGAAGTTTTTTTTGTTAATATGTAATTAGTACTAACAATTTCACTGTTAAAAATGCAAAAACCGGTGATGCAGCACAAAGAATCAAATTTGCAAACTTAGAACTTATTAATGAAAATTATACCACACGAAGTGACGATGATGCTGAGAAAGCAGTCTTAAAATTTAGTCGAACTGTGCCTAATCAGTGAACCAGCGATAATACATCTCTTCATGGTAACGTGGACAGGATGTGACTGGCATTTACCAGTAGTTAAATAACTTGGCGTGAGTCAAGCACTGGAAACCGGTTTTTTTGAGTACATGTATGTGAGAAAGTCTCTCTGTTATCTGGTGCTTGTGTGCATCGGTCTGGAACAGTCTGCCGGAGTCGGTCCGGTCGTCTCCGTCGTTGCAAGTTTTCCGCAGCAGACTGAAAACCGAACTTTTTGCCTGGTCTTACAATCATGACTAACAACGTCTCATTGCACTAACTACTATTACGTGACTTCACTGTTTAGGCTTATTGTTACGTGTCCTTGTAGTCTTAGGACTTGACGCCACGCTAAAGTTAATTTGTCCTTCGTCATCATCATCATCAATGACAAGGTTTTCAGTAGAACAAGATGTTTGCAGGCCCGTCGAGAAACGGAGGGGTTAGGGGATAAGTTATCCGGGACCCCACGACGTTTGGGGGCCCGCCGTCGCTCATAAATATGAAGTACACCAAAATGCGCCATTATGAGAATAAAAATTCAGCAATTTTCTCCCCACAGGGGCCCCGCGAGAATGTTTCCCCGGGCCCCTCTGTGTCTCTGAACGCCACTGGATGTTTGTGTACGTATTATCCGACTGGCAGCTTGCTGCTGCTGTGTGCTTGTGTGCCGTGTGTCGCGAAAGAACGGTCTCTCACATCAGCTGACACAGCCGATCACAGGTTGTCAGCATGTCCAGTTAGTGGATCATTTGTGACAACGAGGATTGTGAGTCGTTGTAGATGAGTAGACTGACAGTTCTGAAATCAGTTTAGAACATTAAAGTGACTGGCGGCATTTATTGCAGAGAGAGAGAGGAGTTCTGTTGCTGCCGCCCCATCGTCGCGTCTGCCTCTTTCCGAGTCTGAAGGGAAAGTGTTCCAACGGCGGCAGGCGGCGGTGGTGACTAGATAGACGCAGGTGCAACGCGCACCGGTGCGTGCGTGCGTGTGCCTCCGTCCAACTGATGTCTACCGTGCTGGCGGGCGCTATGTTATCACCACCGACCCGCCAGGCGACACCGACCGACCGACGGGTACAGACAGCGCACCGGCTCCGCGACTTACCGTTCGAGCGATGCACTCTCTCCTGTCCGAGCGGACGGCGGATCGATCGATAGCGCAGCGGTGGCGCACTCAGTCGGCCGGGGCGGGCGAGCAGCGCTAAAGTCCAGAGCACTGCACGGCGCCCGCTGCATGCCTCGCTGGCGCAGTACGGTCGTCGGTGCATCTGTCTGTCGACGAAGCGAGGACTGGAGCCTGCCAGCACAGTGCGCATAGCGCCACGCCGCCCCGCGCTGTGCGCTCCGATGCTGAACGGAGTGCGCTCTCGCACCACGACCAAGCAGCAGCAGTAGCAGCAACGTCACTGCCTAGTTCTTGGTGTCACAATTGATCCACGGGCACTGGACATGCTTACAACCTGTGATCGGCTGTGTCAGGTGATGATGTACGCGCTGTGAGAGACCGTACGTTCTCTCGTGACACACGGCACACGAGCACACAGCAGCAGCAGTAGCAGCAGCGGGAAACCGGTAGGACATCGCCGCCGACGCAGAGATGTAAGCGCCTACTCTATGTATACTGCTGCAAGCCTGCACCCGCGACTGTAGTGTAGTGAGCCTCTATAGACGACGATCAGTACCGCAGTCGCCAGTGGAGAGAAACTGAACGGCAGTCTTCTTCGTATATAGTAGGACCTAACTTGTTGACGTTGCCGTCTACTGCAGATATAGGCTCTAGAGGTATCATCTTTTTGCACTTTAAAAATTTGATATGTAATACGTATAATATAGGTATAATATGTATCATATAAACTCTACAAAATAATCTACGTAAATATTTGCCGTGTGGATGTCGCTACTCGTAACCTTTTCAGCGTTTCACAACTCTGTCAATTAGTGATGCGCTAGATGTATATTAAATATTTTAAACTTGACATGGCTTTAAAATCGCGATAACTAAACCAGGTCATTGTTTAGGCGTGACAAAAATAAGTAGATAGACGGTCGCATAGTATGCCGGCACTGGGCTGACATTTTTAAAGTTATTGATGTTTTTCCTGTTGTTACGTTGCGGTGAGACGCTCGACTTAGGCCGTGGTTGCATGCACGTAAAACAAAAAAAACATTTGCGAAACTAGAAGGCGCTCGTGAGACTGCATATCTCCGCAAATGTAGAAGTTTTCACAGAAGGGCGCCACCGTTCCTGCCGGTTGTGTGTGACACGTAGAGATGATAATGAGCCATCGTGTACACAGACTCACACACGGACAGAACGACCAATCTCATAATCTTCTCCTGTTCTCCAATGTCCACTTCGTTGCATTTGCGGAGATAAGTATTTTGCTTGTGTTTTGTGTTTTATCCTACGTCACACACGTACGTCGTGCATGACTATCTTTCTCTTCAAGCCGTGCGTAAAGTCTTCTCAAAAATCGTAAAACATTTCGCACATATTTCAGCGTAAACTGTGTGCATACATTTCGAACGTTAATGCGTGTATAATAGGCATGAAAGATTTGCGCATTTGCGCGATTGTATTTTTGTTTTGTCTGTAGGTGCAGCTTTAAACTGCCGTACAGTTGGCGACACGATATTTCTTACTGCTTGATGAAGGCCAAATTCCATTGAGTTGACTTTCACCGAAACTTCCCCGCGGGGAAGTTTCGGTAAAAGTCGGCGTAATAGAATGTGGGCTTAAGATCACTTGGACAGAAAATAGCTGTTGTAAAATTTCCGAGACACATTTTGTTTCTTTACAGCGCATTAACGCGGCGAGACACTGGACTGAATGTCGGACCTCGGTGAAGACTCGGCGACACCTGGCGGTGGTCAGTCTACAGTGATGACCATGACGTCATCGACAGCGACTGCAGTGACCAGCAGCGAGACAGTGGCTGCTCTAAGCACTACTGTCCAGTCAGCGGCGCCACCATCATCATCATCAGCAACAGCAGCAGCAGCAGTAACAGCGTCGGCAGACTGTTCACACGGTCCATCCACAGACGATGCGGCGCCACCGCCTGACAACGACAAACACGCACCTGTCGTTGCCATTGGAGACGTGACGTCACAGCCGATGACGTCACAGACGCCTCCCGCTCCCGCCAAGTCGCAGACGACCGGTCGCAAGAGATGCCGACCTACTGAGGTTCGATGTTTTAATGAACAAAGACCGAAGTAATTAAGTATAAGGCAAAATCGCTGACTGGTGCTGCCACCTGGCGATTCCTAAGTATTTTTTTGTAATCTGGAAGCAATGCATGTTTCGGCTATGGTTTAACATCCCAAATCTCCCCTTTTCCATGCACGCCAGGGACCACTATCCAACACAAGGTGTCATCGGACTCCACAAACGTCGTCTAAATTTGTCGAACAGTTTAAGCATGCAGGGTACACGAATGTGACAGATGACAGACAAAGAAAAAGAAAAAAATGAACAAAATCAGAAAAGCCAATCGAGTAATCAGTGCAATTTGTTGTATACTGGCTTTTTGCATTTCAGATCAATAAATGGAAAAATGTGTGACATTTGTTTCGAATTTTCAGCGAAAAAGTCACAAAAAAGAAAACCGTTGGATATGATAAAACTGACAACAGAGTGTGATTTAGATGGTGATTGCATTGCATGTGAAAGTAACAGTTTGCCAGTGTTACGACTCAATTACAAAGCAACTTGGTAATGTCACGGTTAGGACGCTAAACTTATGACCAAAAGGTCGTTGGTTCGACACTTTGACTTCTGGTCAAGTGGTTACTACCCAAAAAAGGTGAATGTCTACAGACAGGTAAACCACATCCGTATATAACAACACCGAGATCAACTCAGCCCTCTATTCCGCCGGGGTAGGTAAACCGAGTATCTGCCTGTCTAACTGAGATTAAGGCGGGGCGCGTTCATGCCCGTGCTGGGTGGCAGGTAACACTGTAAGTAAGTAAGTAAGTAAGTAAGTGAATATTTAAAGTGCACAATGTCAGCCAGTGGCCGAATCTGAGGCACTGTATGATCCTATATGGCAGGTGACGCTCCGTAGCCCTAAAACGGTTTTCCCATAATAAGCTATAGGCTACGCACCCTTTAGCTCTTTAAAACGGATGTGGCGGTGATGTTTGAATGCTACAGGTTGCAGCGGCTGCAGGAGCAAAGAAACAGACGCAGGCGAGGTCGAAAGATGCCGAATACGACAAGCCGCCAGCAAGTCGACGTCATGTCAAAGATTACGATCCCGAAAGACTCAAAGCATTCAACGTAAGCTGTTTGCCTGATCCGCTGTTGAGCTAGAAATGCCTTCTGTGGCATGCTGTAGGCCTCTCTGTTTCAGTGCCGTGCATACAGTTGCGTTTAACTCTGTTTAAAATTTAAGATTCAGTGTTCATAGGACTAGCGCTATGTTTTGCTGTGGTTGTCAATTTTTGAACGAGAATGTAAAATGGCCCAAAACAGGGCAGAACTTGTGAGATTTTGTTCCCGAAATGAACCGGAACTGAATGCAAATGGTTGTGTTTATGTTGTTGTTGTTGTTGTTGTTGTTGTTGTCACAGATGTTCGTGCGGCTGTTCGTCGACGAAAATCTGGACCGCGTGTCGCCGATCTCGAAGCAGCCGAAGGAAAAGATTCAGGCGATCCTCGAGGCGTGCGACAGACAGTTCCCGGAGTTCCACGTGCGCTCGCGCAAGCGCATCCGCACCTACCTCAAGTCATGTCGGAGACTGCGCAGATGCAAGGACCTCCCCGACTCGCCTCAGGTAAATGTCTGTCGGACTCTTTCTAACGACCGCAGACTGCTGTTAAAAACCATAGCAGTGGCGTCGTGACAGGGAGGGAAGGAGAGGCG
>Ga0209671_1002446_pt1 | contig 16981 bp, 15 predicted proteins | sample WorMetHERISLAND2_2_FD_187401 | JGI IMG/M metagenome (GOLD analysis project Ga0209671, IMG submission 187401) | Marine gutless worms symbiont microbial communities from Max Planck institute for Marine Microbiology, Germany - Olavius geniculatus... | ecosystem: Host-associated > Annelida >...
CAAACAAACAAACAAACTCCGGCAAAAACATTACCTCCTTGGCGGAGGTAATAAAGAATGTTCAACTCTAGACACATTTCTTGTATTTTAAACAAAAAGAGACAACATGATTGTAAATAATAATTTTTAATGCAGTGAAAATACACCTATAATGTAACCTGCCATTTAGCAATAAAGACAAGGCTCTGATTAAAAACTTATATTAGTTCCAAAAATACAGTTCTCGAAGAATTCTGTCAAAATTTTTAAAGATGGCTGAAGTGTCTTTCATTTTTCAACACGCTTTTTACCTGTTATTTTTAGTTTTTTTGCATTTACGTTTTACAAGATAGTGTAGCAACGCAGTAAAGGTGTGGTAGGATACTCAATAATCGCTTTATTGCCAACTGTATAGAAAGTGTGCCAGTGAAAAAATTTTGAAAATTGGTTAATAATCGGCAAAGATATGGACAATACCAAGTGCAACGTTTTTTGAGACACAGCGTAGGACGGATCTTGAAAGAGTCAAAAGCATCATCTTTCTTATAAAAGAAGCAAAACAATCGCCACTGTAAAATAATCAGCATCGCAAAAATTGCCGCAACTGGCGGCTACATACAGTTGCACTTTTTACGGCGCTGCTGTATACATACGAGGGTCGTTCGATAAATAAGCGTCATTCTGTGAGTTTTTTTAAATATTAAAAATCCGAAATATATGTTTTGTAGGAAATTTAATTATGAGTAGCAGCTGTAAGTTTTATGACGATGACGTCATTGTGACGTCATTTATAAACATTAAATACGGCGACGTTGACACTAAAATCGTCCCGTAACGAACAGCGTGCCGTTATTGTATTTTTGTGGGCAAAAATAAATTCAAATCAGATTCACTCGGAGATGCATCCAGTATATGGTGACAAGTGCTTTACGAACCGAACAGTTCACGTTTGGTGTAAAAAATGCTAGATTGGCAGAAATTTGTATCATATACCGAAGTGCAATCAGTCGTTCTGCACAGGCATGGACAGCAACCAGCATCGTTCTTTGCATAAGGCATGCAGAAGTTTGCTGACAGATAAAACAAATGTTTGAGCGAGATCGGACGATATGTTAAAAAATGAAATATTAGTTTTTAGCATTCAAAAAGATGGCGTTAACTTGTTGAGTTTATTTATTGTTTTCCTTCTTATGCTGTTTATCACTTGCGAGATATGATAGATTACTGGTGGGGAAAATAATATACGTGTAAACTGTGTTCTGTAAAGAGATGACGTCACAATAATAATGTCATCGTCAAACAAATTTCTACACGTGTTCAGAATAAAATTCCCCACAAGACTTACATTTCAGATTTTTTTAGATTTGGAAAATTAACAAAATGACGTTGTTTTGTAATTTATTTATCGAACGACCCTGGTAGTAATCTACGGCAGGTGGTTTACTGCTCATGAACTGCAGTACGGTGGCCGACAGTGGCTAATGCCGCGGCGATCAGTGGTTCTAAGTTAAACCGAACCGTTGCGAAATTCTGCTTATTCATTCAGACTGGTCGTCACCATCACTGCGATGCGGTCTCGACTGTCGCCGTTGGTCGGCGGACGCTCGTTGTCACATGACCAGGTCAGCGCTGCCGGTGATAGAGCGATGTCGACGGTAGTAGTAGCAGCAGCGGTGCTGCGTCTGCAGGCGCTGCAGCCGAATCCGCGTCTCAGAGCATCACCCAGCATGCCGCTCAGTCGACGTCTGAAGTAATGGTTGCCAGCCGCGTTTACGAAGAACGTCGAGGAGCAGCGACTGTATAGGACGACCAGCAACAGACGCTGTGTCATGTACGTGCCCACTCCGACTGGACCCGAGTGACCACCGGCTAGCAGCACGATCAGCTGGTGGACATGGGCAGGTAGACCGAAGACCACGAACGTCACTGACGCACACAGCTGAGCGATGGCCGTCGACCGGATGTACTTTCTCTCGGAGTCAAGTTCGACTTCATGCGGCGTGGCTGCGGCTTGGTACGACCGATGCGCAGTGCGGAGGAGATAGACGAGCGACGCGAGACTCGAACTGATGATGAGGACGCATGGAATGACGACGTTGAACACCGTGTCGATATGACTGATTACCTGTGTCAAATATTACACAGAAACGCGTGGCCATACAACACTCGGAGCCTTGTACAGACCGAGACTTACATACTTAGAATTACAAAAACGACGCTACGCAAGTTCTGTAAATTAACTGCTTTGTTGTCAACGCATCCACTGTTTGTCATCAAAATTCTGCAGTAAATAACGAATGCGTTTCGTCATCAGCAAAAGCATGTATCTTTTTTCTTCTGTGGTTATTTCCTGCTGTTACTCTGTTCTATCTTTTACATCATTTTCCAGCAGCCTCGAGCTTCTGTCTGTTTCTTCAATAATTTATAACATGTTCCATCACTCACGTTGCTTAATATTTGTGGCCGTTATGCTCTATCGCATACCGATTATTCTTTCTTTTAATATGTCTCGTAGCAAGCAGCACAGCATGGTGGGAGCAAAACCACCCATCCGTATTTTCGCCGTTTAATCGTATTGATCATACATCAGATTTCCTTGACTCTATGCAGTACTTCACAAAGCCTCTATGCCTGGAGGAAAAATCTAAACCTAGCGTTATATTTGTGTGAGTCTGGTATCTCGTTTTTTTTTATTTTTTGACATTTTAGATTTAATGAGTGGTGGTTTGGCTTAGTTGGTAACGTCGTTTGTTGCATCAACGAAGTTAATCAACGCCAAGCCCGGTCAGTACTTGGATGGGTGACCGTCGGCAGGCGGGTAAGCCGTCCCAGTACGTAACCAGCCACTCAGGTCATCTCAGCCTGGCCATCCTTCCGTGGGTAGACGCAATGAGTACAGCAAAAGCTGGGACGTAAACAGGCACACCGCGCGATGCACTAGCCCCGTATACGTGGTCTCGCTGTGTAAAAAACTGGTGTCTGGCTAAAGGTTAAGAAAACGAAAAAATTAGCGTTGCCCTATGTGTTTTAAGGCTCGGTAAGAACTTTATATTTTACGTTAAATTAAACGAGGTAGCCCCACGTACGCTATACTTGTCTCAGTGTTAGTTGTAATTATTTATACCATTAGTTGACCGATATCAGACGAAAAATCCCAATTTACAGCACGACATATTATGGCAATATAATTCGGAAACGTTGCATTTAAAGGGTTAATGTGTTCTGAAGTCTCAATTGATGTAGTTTCATACGGATGCATTGAAGCACTGATCGACGTATCACTAGCCTGATTCAGTCACACCGCGTTGAATGCGAGACGCGAATCGCGATGCCACTAATTGGGCGTTCGTCGCTTCATTTCGACTTTTTATCACATAATGAAAATGGCGATGACTTTAAAACGGAGTAAGAAATTCAAAAGGCCACAGTTAAAAATTATTCGTGTTTTTGGGGAATCTCGATAACTAGATCAGAAACGGCTAAACGGATCAGAATAGATTATGATTTACTTCGGGAAACCATCAATCATCTTTCAGCTGATAGAAAGAGTCCGGGTTTGCCAAATAAGGTTATTTTCTTATCAACGTGCTCAATGTGTGTAAACCATTTTTTATTCATCGTCATTTGCTGTTTGTTATTTTCTGTATAAGCATTTTCATCAAATGACATCAACAGGTCTACCGCTGATGAATTTGTTGATAACATGTTTATCCCACTTGATTGCTGTTTTAGACGTAGATGACATTCGCCATCGCGCACATCTTGCCAAACGTATTTACGTATTTGCGTCTTGTCTTGCAAAGCTACCGGTATTATAAACTTCGGTCTAAACATCGTTAAAAATAATAGCACCCAGTTTGCATAAAACTGTTGGTTTTTTGCTGTACTTTGAAAATTCGTCATATTAATGTTCGATAACTGTTTTTCTCCAATAGTACTCGTACAATATATATATTTGTCTGTCCTTCTAGCAGTCTGTCTGTTTGTTTCCCCGCGGTATCTGTACGTTTGTTAACGTTTTCTTCCGCAGTTTCATGAATAAAGAGAAAAGTAAGTATTGAGACCTGCATCATGTCGTAGTAGTCGTGGAGGACGGTGCACAGAGGTCCGACGTACGTCTCTGCGACATCAATGAGGATGCTGATGTTGAGGTAGACGGGCAGAGCGAACCAGAGCAGGCCGACAGTGACGAAGCGAGCGCGGGTACAGCTGCTGAACGACGTTCGTCCTCCGCGGTGCAACACAGCGACACGGTCCAGTGCAGCGCAGACGGTCAGCCAGACTGACAAGAACGACGCCACCAGACTCACGTACGTCACCGCCTCAGCACATAATAGCACAGTCACAGCGCTCTTTTCTCTTTGTTCGCTCATCGTTTTCATTTCCGTCTGCGGTAGCGACGGCAGTATTGTTTTCAGCTAGGTTGTTTCTATAAACCACTGCACTTAGTTTGATAAAATCTTGCACAAACATGTACCTCGACAACTTTAAGAAACCTATTAGATTTCAAGGTCATAATAAGTCAAAGGTTAAGATCACATGGGTTTATATTTAGGATTTTTCGCCATTGCGAGATAGGACAAATGGTTCGTAGGGGGATTATAAAGGCCGCTGTGCTACGGATGACCGTTAGATGAGAAGCCTGTAACTAGTTTTTGATATGATATGACTATACGATATTCGAGTTGTAATCATTGTGAATAATCGTTCTTGAAGCGCTGCCAGTAAATGCTGCTACCACCTATGACTAATCACGCGGTGCAAGCTTTGAGAGCAAGCACGCACGCAGCAGGGACTCACCTGGCACCAGCCCGACGTCGTGTAGACAGGTATATCGACGGTGTCCAGCCAGACGAGAAACAAGCACAGAAGAAAGATGGAGTCGGCGACTGCGCGTGACGACAGGTACGTGTCATACGAGTCGTCAGCACACAACGACGATCTGCTGCTGCTGCTTTAACATCTTTTATCTATACGTCATTGTACACTTTTTTGGCGAGGTGTAGTGATAAACTAACATAATGATGGTGCATCGTTCTTTCGTTACTTCCTACGTTTGCAGCACATAAAAACCGTGTGCTGTTTAAGCAACTTTTACTTTTATTTCCGTAATTGTACACGCCCTTGAGTTTTGACAAAGTGCATTAGTGAACGAAGATGACGATGATGGTGTATCATTCTTTGATTATTTGCGCTACGTTAGCAGCACACAACGACGATGACGAAGTCACGCGATCTTCCGCCGAGCCGGTGGCGTCAACGCCGTGTTCGTTATAATTAGCGAAGACGATGACGCTGACGACGTTGCAGACAAGACCGACGCCGATCAATAGCGGCACATAATAGTCGTAAACTGAGCGAACGAACAGAGCGTAATGGTAAACGGTAATGCCGGCGGTCGCCGAAGCCGTGTGGCCGCTTAGATTCAGCGGCAGGTCACCGAGAAACAGTAGCATCTTCTTCTTCTTTGTCTTCGTCCAGCCACACAACACACAGCACGTTTAAAAACTCACCTTTTAACTGTTGCACACTCGTAAAGTCATATCCGCCTCATCCCAGCGCCTCCATAGGTTATTACTGTCGTTAAGAAAAACTTACTATTGGTGACGTAAAACTTTAGTGTTAAAGAAAATGTGACACGTATTTTAAATTCACAATTTTCATTTCTGCTTTATTATATCCCATAAGTTAGTAAGCATGTACGCCTTTTTGCAGCTTATTTATTGGAGTGTGCATAGTCTATATTTATAAAGTTATAAAGTAAGACTACCGTTTTTAAGATAATGAATAAAAAGTTCAATTTTTTATGCTTTTGAGTCGAGCACAACAGCAGGAAAAAAACTTCAGGCATCACAAATGGCCTCTCAACAGGTTGTCTTACTCGTTCAGTTAATCGATTTGTGTACGTGTCCGTCGTAAACCATCCCACGTGTCGTCACCATTTCAGTACGCGCGTTCTCAAAGGAGTCGTCGTTTACACTTTATGCCTACTCAGTTTGCAAATGGTAAGCGGCACGACTCACGGCACAAGTCTCATTGGCAACGTTTTACGTATACTTCGCTGCATTTCGACGTCTTCTCGGCAACAATAATCGTAATATGTTATTGCTCTTTTCCATATCTACATTCGTTGTAATATGTTACAAGCACCATGTCATCAGCGTTCGCAAGGGCGCCAACAGACGTTTGCCTATAAAACAGCCAATCCTAGTCTTTGAAAGTCTTAGCAGAACATTATATTTGCGGAAACAAAAGAAAACAGTCTTGCTGAACAACGTTAGATTATTCATGGGATAAGCCATATCGCACCGTGTGACATACTACCAAACTAAATTATGTTTACATTCAAAAGTAACCTAACAATGCTGTCACGGTAAGTATACTGGAAACGAATCCCTGATGACTACTGATCAATGGCAAAATCGGCTTCCGGGTTGAAATATATGGTGCTATCATCATGGCACAGCCATTGCAAGAGTTCAGCCGGTTTATTTGTTGAATTCACACCAGTGACATTACTCCCAGGTGACCTCCGTCTTTTAGTCCAAGTGAATAGGTTAGAGCCGAACTGGTAACCATAGTGTCTACATCCACCATCGCCATTCATTACTGCATTGCAGATGGCAGCTGATATTTATTTTACCGTCCAACGGAGGGCTGAACGATTAATCGACCCAAGTGGCTACTGGCTAGATGCATGATAACATGGATTTATGGGCAAATTTTTACAAAGTAGAGCAATTACGCAAACCATGTTATGTTACGTGAGGTACTAAAATATTTTCTTGCTGCGAATTTTCTGTAGCGTTTTTTATTGTAAGCGTTGGTTGACAGTGGACAAAGTTTCACAATTATATAAAAAAAGTGTAATTATTTTACTGACTACAACATAAATAGCGACTGACATACTTATAACGAAGCACGAAGAACCAAATTTGGCATTTAAATCTCTAAACAAATATAGCATCTTTCTCATCATTTTTTGTTACATCATCATATGGTATATTTTAGAAATGAAATCGACAAAAATTAATCCACGTTAAAGTCTGCATTGTCAATCTTTGCACACGGTACAGTTAGAACTGGCTGTAAGTTTCGTGAAATAGTAACATATCCGATTCTTCCGGGTCTTCGGCAGGTCTGGAATCAGACATAAACACAGCAGCGGATCTAGTGGTGAGTCGCCGGTGTCGGTCGGTAGTCGTGATAAAGCATCGCGACGTTCCATGCACTGGGAGGAACATTATACAGCAAGCAGCGACTCGGCAATGACGCACAGACAACCTGCTGCTGGGGGACCGACCGTATCGTGCATGGCACGAGTCCGTAAAACACGCAGAGCGACGTTACCGGTAGGCCTATATACTGATGACCAGTGACCACGGCCAACATAATGACAGGATGCCGCCACCGACACGCTGGCCGTTGGTCGCTCGCTCTGTAAGTCGCATTTCAGTAAAATGTGACCAGCAATACCAGGCGGTATGAGCGTGCAGTGCCGCGGACAGAAGCTTTACGGGGGTCGCCTGAAAATGCAAGATTAAAAAATGTCGGACGAGAAGTGCAGTGCTGGAATTTAACGGACTGGCAATGCGTGTTAGAGTTCGAAAGACACAGTTAGATGAAGGTGGCTGTCACAAACATTAAATTAAAATTGCATGCTGCAACTCAGCCTTTTAATTTACACTTGTTTATTGCATTAAAGCACACACAGTCTAGCACACTTACAATAAAACAATGTCGTAGTTCATGCACAATATCACAAACATTAACGTAACGTAGTATGTACCGCTCGTTAATTCACGACTTATAGGCCAATTTCTTCTGCAGTAATATAACTGTCCATAATGTCACTCCAATGGGACGTGACGTACTTTGTCTCAACCTATTTAGGCCTATCACATGCTGTTTCACACTGCACATCATTGATTACAGTCTAGAAGTACGTAAGCACGTTTCAATAAGGTCAAACTGTGCTCTCCGGCGTGTTACCGGCAACGCAGTTCTAGCAGTAGACCTATGTCTTCTTAACAGTATTAAACCATTTTCAAGTCTGTCATTTTCCAGTCCTGCATTTTTCGGTCCTGCATTTTCAACGTTCCTTCTTTACGGCAGCTGGACCCTTCGCGGCTGTGGCTGCCGTCGAACTTCGAGAGCGAAGCATCAGCTTCGTACATTTCAAGCAACTGCTGAAAACGGCCTTGTTCGTTTACGCTGCGGCGCATTGTGCCTTTCTCGTTTAAATTGCGCCAGTTACAAGCACATCGACCTACTTATAGGATAGGCGAGGTATAGTCCTTCATCTCTGTCTGATGTCAACGAAAACGATTACTTTCGTATTGATTCGGTCAAGTGGCACGCTGTTATTTAGCACTCATTTTTTGATGGTGTCAACCGCTGTGTCAACAGTCAAGATTGCTAGAAGGTACTATGATGGTGTGACGTTTTAGTCGTCAGCAAACGCAGGAAGTCTGCGGTCAAAGTTGCTTGTTCTCAGATCTCTCACGGTAAATGCGGCACTCGTCCTCGGTCCCCAGGCATTATTGGATTAAGCTGGCAGAACGCTGTTTATTGTCTACTTCTCCCATAGTAAAAAGAGCAATGCAGGCGAAGATATCGGCCCAGTGCCGACATAATATGCGACCACTCGGCTAGCTATACGTACTTTCTCACTTCACTGTATAACCCTACGTCCTATCTTTAACCCTGACTCCGATCTATAACCTCGACTCGTGTATTACAACGTATTTGCGACGCAGAGAAATTGCAGTATAATATGCAACGGTATGTTACGTAAGCGCCGTTTAAAAGGCTAAAAGCCAAGAAACAAAAGCTGACAGACGACGGTTGTACGTGAGTGCGAACGATGCTACAGACACCGCGAGATAAGCCTGTCGACGTCGTGCAGTCACCTCTGCCTGTTGCAGACCTCTTGAGGTCTGCCACCTTGTCTTTCTGTAGTGTACACAGAAACGGTGAATTTCCCTTGTGCGTGTCTTTGACAAATATGTCCAGCTAAAGCGTTTCACTAACACTAACGTTGGCAGCGTAGAAATTGTGCACAAAATAGAACTACAGGGTACTATAATAGACAGTGTTTTCTGAAAACTATCTATTTTTTAACTTTGCTAAAATTAATTAATCTAATCTGGTGTATTCTCTGTTAAAATAAAATTAATCACTCATTTAATACCGGCACATTTTGTCATTATAATAGTACAGTGTGTGGTCGCGAATCACAAGCAAAATGTTGACCGCATTATCTCTGCATTAACAGACAGATGTGCTAGGTTCTGTATACATGTGACGTAGTTATCGCCGTTTGCATCAGGTGCCACGAACGTCAATTCGTTTTGCGGCGTCTTCGTGAGTAGAATATAACTGCAACAAACGATCGGTCAGTCTTATCCCAAGCAAGAGTCAACAGTGTGTCGCATCCGTAGCCATCTCTTTCAGCAGGCACTATGTACGAGGTTCTTAGGCTGCATAAGAAAAGTTTACTGAAGACCACGGTCGACGTAAAAGATCAAAGCAGTCCGGTAGTCTAACGGTCCAATGGAGCCATCCACTGGATGGCAAATGACGCCGGATCCAACCGACTTCCAGGCAAACTGCCACCCACGGCGTATATATGTGGATTGGCTGCATTATGCATATCACACCATGCACTGAGGCATGTTCGTTCGTCGTTTCAGCGGATGAAAAAAACATCCACACCTCCTGTGTACATGTAGTTATCGTTACAATAAATCTGTCAATGTCCACAGAATGGCAAAGATGCTTTCTGTCTGATAGCAGTGACAGTTAATATAGGAGAAAACGGCAAGCAAGCCAAAGAAGTCTATTGATTACACGTATTGTGCTTGCTTGCTTGTCGAAACCGTTTATTTTTACGCGCGATAGCAAAATGCTTTGCGCGTCTTAGCCATGGCCTGGGCGTCTGTCTGTCTGTTCGTCAGTCACATTGCTGTATTGTGTCCAAACGGTGCAAGCTAGGATCACGAAATCTTCACTGTGGGCTGCCCCAAGGACTCTAGTTTATCATGACAAAATTTCGTGCCGCTGGATAAGGATCTAAGGTCAAAGAGGGTTACCCCCTAAAAGACGTTATTTTGCCGCTATTGGCTTTTATAGTGTGAAAACGGTTGCAGATAGATACAGACTTGCTGCACATCATAACAAGCACTGGTGACTGACAGGCTTTCTAGATTTGTCAACATCGATAACCTTGAACCTCCTCGAACCACCCCAAAAAGGGGTTCATAGTGAATTTTCCGCAATTTTTGGCTGCAATGCACATTTCAACAGTGAATTGTGACGAAATAGCTGAAGATAAACCAAGACAACCTGCGTATGAAATTTTTAGCATTAAACGTAGATTTTAGCAGTTTAAGTCCTAATCCCCTAACTTGAAAAAGGTTTGCGCACGAGGGCGTCAAAGAGGGACACCCTCTAAAAAGTGGTTATTTTTCTACTATTGGTTCGTGTAGATTCATGAAAACGGTTGCAGATAAGTACAAACATGCTGCTTATCATAACAAGCACTGACGACGGGCTCCTTAGATTTATTAACATCGATGACTTTGAACAACCTTGAACGACCTTGAACCCCACAAAAAGAAGTTTTGTGAATTTTTTCGCAATTTTTGGAAGCAACGCACATTTCAACACTGAATTGCGACGAAATAGCTGGAGATAGACCAAAACAACCTGCGTATTTTTTTCGCATTAAACGCAGACTATTTAAATCTCGACCCTCTATGTTCAAGGAGGCCTGCGCAGGCGGGCATCAAAGAGGGGTACCTTCTTAAAGAGTGATCATTTTACCGGTATTAGCTCGTCTAGCGTGAAATCAGTTGCAGATAGGCATAGACATGCTGCTTATCATAACAAGCACTAGTGACGAGCTTATTGAATGGCATCAACATCGATGACTTTGAATGACGATGCATGACCTTAAACCTTGAACGTTTAAAAATTTTAGTGTTTTTTGCAATTTTCGGCTATGGCGCACATTTTAAGAGTAAATTGCGCCGAAATGGCTAGAGATAAACCTGGACAACCTGTGTAGGCCTATGAAATTCTTAGCATAGAATATCCACTTTTATCAATCTAAATTTCGACCTCTTACATTGAAGGAGTCTTCCGCCTGGAGGCCTCAACATTGGGTAGGCATTACCCCTTCAAAATGCATTATTATTCTATTGCATGCTGTACACGATTGCCCAGGTGGCAGGACCACTGCCATCGCACGTCACTCGAGCTTTGCTCAAGTTACTTGTGTATCTCTAGTTGTGACATGGTCAGCAGTTTGACGTCGGTTAATACTGACCTCTGACAATAAACGTGTTGACATAGCTAATCTGTTCATCACGGGAGTAGCCGACGCACATGTACTGGCCAGCATCAGCATGACTTGGACTCGCAAATCTCACCGTCTGGTTACGCTCATAGAAATATCTACACGCGGACGACAAAAATCTTCGATAAAGTCAACACAACTGCCTCTGTCAGAAAAATTCTGCTACTTTTCAATTTATCGAATTCTTGTTTTACTAGAAATAACAAAAAATATTTTTATTTTTATAGCGTACTGTATACGTTATAATGTAAGTAGTCTGTTAATAGTCGGTAGGCCTAATAGTTTGGCCGCCCAAATCCCTTCCAATGGTGGACTGAAGTCCCCGTCTAATTATTGTTTTTGCCACATGCATGAGTGATTGTCCTTGCCAATGTCTTTAACAGTAAACACGAGTGTGACAGACATGCAGAAAGACAGAGAGACCACGCTACGCTAGCACATGTCGCAATAGCCGACAGTGCTGACGACAATAGAAACAACAGTAACAATTTCGATAGGTTTATCACACACATTACCGGCCTGTGGCGCTGGAGTCAAGACGGGTGCTTTTACCTGTGTCGGGTGGCGGCTAACACCATCATCATCAGTGTATTTTAGAAACACAAAACAGGAAAATGTAGAAAATACAGAACAGAACAATAAAACATGTGTTCCAAGGGTCAGAAAGGCCGCAACGGCACTTACAACTACCCATATAACAAAAAGTAGCACGGTATAATAAGACAGAGCAAATATGAACGACCAGTACTGAATAATAAAATTAAAATAAAAAAAACCTTGAGAAAATCAGAGAAATCAACATTATTAATGGTCCTCTTGAAAGAAGTTAAAGTAGTAAAATCTACTGTATGAGGTAAACTATTCCAAACATTTACTATATGCTAATTAAAAAACTGTGAACGACAGCTGGTAGAACAAGATGCTTTTACAAATTTGTATGGGTGGCCACGTGTACTGAGGATACTGAAAGCAAAAAACTCGTCACACTGAACATTAATCAAACCGAAAACAATTTTGTAACATAGAATTAAATCATGTAACAAACTGTGTGAATCCGTATGGCAGGTGACGCTCCGTAGGCCTACCTCTGCGAAAAGTTTCTTATTAAGAGCCATACAACATTTTTACCTTTACATTTACGCCAGAGCGTCTATCACGCAGAACTAGCACGTGGTATAGCCTACTGGTACTGAAGGCAAAACGTACATGTCGTAATCGTATGACTCCTCGAATTTGAACCAAGCGTTGTTGTCTTGCCTGAACCACTGTATCTGACTGACGTTGGGCATGCAGCAGTAGAAGCTCATCGGTTTCAAGGCACATGTAACAACTGGATTTACCGGCTTAGAGCGCTTACCTTCAACAAAATACACACGCACGCCCAGGCCGTTAAGTAATTATAACGAAGGTTCTAAATTACTGGTGAAACCGTATCGGTAATTTAAGCCATTGTATCTGTAGTGTAGTTACTGATGGGATGTTACTTATGTTAGGTCCTGGCATTTGCCATGCGTCAAAACCAAAAATTTTTCTAGCTTTGCCGCGCAGCCGAAAGCGCTGCATCAACTTAAGCCCTTGACCTTAAGCTAGAAATTTTTGCATGCCCTGTGATTTCCTACAACGATCACCTACAATTTTTACATATCGTCAGGTCAAGCCTTGCGTACGATGTGTCGTAGGTCGTCTGTCTGTCTGTTTTTCATCTGTAACGCATGTATTGTGGTTAAACGGTAGGCCTACGTCGCAGAAAATCGGCAATAGTATTGTTGAATATGCTGATGCATTTTTGCTGACTGCAGCCATCACCTATACGTGCGCCGAATTACCGTGTCGTATTCCATCGTTGATTGTAGCGTTCGATACAGCAGCGTCACCACAGCGTGTATACATAGGATTGGGTAATCGCTTTCTTTCTGCGACCCGAAGTCAAACGATAGGCTTACAGTCGGCCCACTCTAGTGATAGCTGGACTTATTGTTTTGCATAGAACGTTAAAGCAATGTATGTATTATACAACAATGTAATCCGGCGACAACTGAGCGACAATGAATTTTTTTTTATTTTAAAACTAGCTTTTCTGTCCGTGATAATAGGCCTATATCGTTCTCTATATAAGCTTTAAAAGTACTTTGGCATAGTGCTAACATAATATGCGGCCGTCCACTCGCAGTGCACACTCCTAGTCCTAGCTAACTCTGACTATCTTAGCTAACCTTTTGAGCTAACAAGAAATATTATTAGATTGTGACCAATCTATGTACTCCTCGCGCGCATTATCTTCTCCTATATTCTTCTAAGTGCTTTTTCGCTTCTTTTGGCTTGTATTAAAGACCCGGCGTCTATTTAAGACCCGTCTTAATATTATCGTTACAGAAAATTGTCTCTCCAAAATTCGTAAAATATTGGGCGATTTAACGAACTGGGGGAAAATTTCCAACAATGGTTTATGACGCAAGTTGCAATTTGTCTTGTTACACCTCAGCGCATTCGTCTATCTGGCATCCTAATGGAGATATGGCGCCTCAACGATGATGGGGTCATGACCTTGACCTTTTGAGGTTACGTGTCGTCGTCGGTCACGTGACCATTCGACTCGCGGTGGGCGACTTCTTATTGGTGGTCCATTGTGACCATGCGTCTATCTTACACCGTTATGGAGATATAGCTATTTGAAGTTCTCCCAGGAAGGCTCTTCCGGGAAGGGAAGTCGGTCGTCGGTCAATCCTCAATATTTTATATTATTTACACTGATGTCATATACTCCTCTTCGCTACGTTAGAAACGTAGCGCGAGAGGAGTAATAATGAGCACATCGGTTTTTCCTGCTCTAGACAACGTTTACATTTTTACACCGATTTAGGTTTAGTTTCATACGCGCTATTGTTTACAAGTTGAAAGCCTGACTTCTCATACGGGCAAAAACTGCAATGCGGCCTCTTAAGACGGCCGCGAAATGAAATTGACTATAGGCTATTGACTGTAGGCTATCTTGTTAGTGGATGGACGTAATTCATTCAGTTTACAATATCAGTCAGCAGTAGTCTATAGGCACTAAGTTATCTGACGTGCATATACTTACCGACATGAGATTGGCTGTGATCGTTGTCGCAGTAAGTTTTCATTGCAGTCACGCAACACATTGTGCATGTAAAAAGTGTTAAGACGACCGTCTCAGCTTTCATTTGGATTAATTTCAGCGGCTGACAGCCCTGTATAACAATGTTAAGTTTTATTCAGAGATCGCCCGTGGGCGTACGTTAACTCACACCAAACTGTCAATGCATGTACAAGCACAAATCGCCCACCCATTCAACAGCCCTTCGCAGTGGTTGGCTCTATATAATATGCTCAGCTGCTTTTTCACGCAGCCAAGCCTATCTACACCGTGGGCCATAAAACGTGCCACTTTCCTTTTGTTCATATCTTCGCCAATTATTGACCGATTTTTAAAATTCTTTCACTGGCATACTTAGCAGACAATTTGCAATAATGTGATTATTATATATCTCACCACACGGTAAATGCGTTTCTAGACTACCTTGTGAAATATAAATGTAAGCAAAGACTAACGATAATATCAAACATTCAGGTAAATAAAAAAAACGTTTCAGACCAACATTGCGATAAATGATTCGTATGACACTAGACTGTGTTATACCCACACAGTCTAGTGTCATACAGACCATTCACTGCAATGTTGGTCTAAAGTGTTTTTTTTTCAATTTTACCAAAATGTTTGTTTGTTATTATTGTTATGTATGCATATTTCATTGATATTTCACAAGGTAGTGTAGAGACGCATTTACGGTGTTGTGGGATCTAGGCTATAATAATCGCGTTATCGCAAAGTGTCTGCAGAGTGTGCCAATGAAAGAATTGTGAAAATCGGTTAATAATTGGCAAAGATATGGACAAAAGTAAAGTGGCACGTTTTTGTCCCCCTTGTATCTGCGTAGGTTTTGGGTTTAGGCAGTTTATGGCTTTGGCTCATCTATAGGCTTGCGTGGTTTTTCAGCACGCGGTTTCCGCGTTGTCGTCACTTTCATGTGACTTACACGTACGCCTATTCCTGTTTCGATTATCAGCTAAGTTACAACTCTAAGCTTATAAAAATTTCGTCAATGACAGTTTCAGATGCAAAAATTATCGATAACACTATATCAGTCAAATAAGCTTAGATAGCATAGGTTTACAAGTTTTTAGGTACGCACACGTGCTTTTTAATCGGTGAATTACAGATAGGGTGTTTCATCATGAATCTACACACTGTCCGGACGACTTTCACACATATTACCTTTACTAGTTTATTGCAGGTCCCCTCCCCTCTTAAATTTTAATCTGTCTAAAATGTTTTTTCTATCGGAAATTTTTGTCCAAAAATACAACATTTGGCGCCAAATAATCCCTCGCGTTCAGAGAATTTATGGGCAACTACTGTAATTGATTAATAACTGTTACTAATCAGTTACAGTAGTTGATGTTATTTCGCTACGAGGCGGCACAATGCAGTAATTTGAGCTAATGCTCACGAGACACGCGGCAGCCTATGGCAGTTCCTGCTCTGAGGTTGTCTTCGTCTCACCATAGCCGTACTGCACAAAATTATTCACTGTTAAAGTGTGCGCCGCAGCCGAAAATACTGTCTTGCATTGTAACGTTAAAAGCATGTGTTATGGCAAACATTTCGCAACATCTGATAATTTGTTCTGTGTGGTTGAACTATAGGCCCCCTAGAGTTCTGAAGCATGATAATAAGTTAGTGACATGTAGGTCTGATGTAATTAGTGTCGGCCTGCGTAATAACCTGCACTAAAACTACGCTGTCACCGTGTTGTAATGACGTGTGTTAAGCAACTTTCAGACATAAACAAAGAAAACAACTCATTTACTCATAGCCGGCTGTGTGACCGTGACGAAGACAACTTTCTATTTTCGCGTACTCTTGACCTCTGTCTGTTGAGGTCAAAATAATGCAAGAAAGTGATGTGTAATGGCAAATATTTAAGTAAATAGCAAGAATCATCATGAACATTGCAGCAAACAGTAACAAAACTCGTTGCAAATAGTTTTAATAAACTATTATTACGAATCATCTAAACTCCGAGTAAACACAGGTGATCCTATCACTGCCGATCGTATTGCGCAATTGTCAGTCATGCAATAATTGTAACATCTAAATGTACTTTAGCAACGGCTACCTTTCTGAATACACGATGTGTCAAAACTCGGAATATGCAAAAACAAGCCACTACGTTTTAGTTCAAAAAAAATTTTTTTGAACGTTTTTCAAAATTTGCTCACTAACATATTTAGCAGTATATTTCGAGTAAAGTCACTGATATAACAGTCAAGTATTCAGTGCATGATACGCGATGATCGTTCAGTTGGGGACTTGGGGGTAGGAGCTGTAAACTGAAGGCTGAACCTCCAGTCTATAGATCTGCACTTCCCCCTGCAGAACATCCGCTGTGAAGCAAAAATCACTTATCGATTGGCACATTTACGCTTGCTGGACGAATAAGAAGAGGTCAATAATAATAATAATAATAATCTGACTTGTAAAGCGCCAGTATGTGCTAAAAAGACTTCAGTGGCGCTGGAAAGACTTCAGTGGCGCTGAAAAGACTTCAGTGGCGCTGA
>Ga0209671_1002447_pt1 | contig 16979 bp, 11 predicted proteins | sample WorMetHERISLAND2_2_FD_187401 | JGI IMG/M metagenome (GOLD analysis project Ga0209671, IMG submission 187401) | Marine gutless worms symbiont microbial communities from Max Planck institute for Marine Microbiology, Germany - Olavius geniculatus... | ecosystem: Host-associated > Annelida >...
AGTCCAGGTCATATGTCATGTTGCTTCCCAGGTAGGTGAATTTCTCCACATTTTCCAGCTCAATTCCATCTATGCATATCTTACTTGATATTTGCTTACCACCAAATCTTATCACCATCTGCTTATCACGTCTTATTTACACTTTGGTAAATAATGGGTTTTACCGTTGCTCAACTTTTTAAAAGTGAGTTGCAGTACTCCATTAGGGTTAGAGTTTGGGTTATGGGCTTAGGATTAGGGTCAGTGTTAGTGTATTGTTAGGTTTTGAGTTTCGATTTTGGGTTAAAACTTGCAACTTGAAACTCGTGGGTTTGAAACTGTGATATGGCACGGTTTAGGTGGATCTGGAGAAGGGTAAGACTCTGACAATCAACACTCTGGCAAAGAGCGAACTCAGCAAGTCAGGAGAACGTGAGGTCTTCTTTGAACTCAACGGTCAGATGCGATCAGTCATCATCAAGGACAAGGAAGCCATGAAGGTATGTCCTCTCTGTCTCAAAAACTGTGCCATTGTTAAAAATAATTCCATGAAAAATAAGCCGATTCTAATAATTTTGGCATGTAACATCATAAAAAATTTGACGTTACCGACTCTAGTTTTGCACTTGCCTCACCTTAATTACTGTTGCTACATTACCTAGCGAAATGCAGAACAGCAGAAGTTGTAAACTTGTAGTATGACCATTTACAACAATTCAATTTATTTGAATGTGCTGTGTGGGAAGTGGCGTCAGCGTCTATACGCTTGCGTTTGTGCTGGAGGTAAAACTATGAGCACATGCTGTAATAAAGATGCTGTGATGTGACACATGTGACATTTTGAGAGACAATAATTGCCAGTCGTTTCTGTTGCTATTCATTTGCTATTCATGACTGCAACCCACCCGAACAATATTGCTTGCTGCTATTCATACATTTGTTTGCATTGCTAGGAGATACGTGTGCACCCAAAGGCGGTGAAGAGTGAGAAGGGATCAGTCGGTGCACCGATGCCGGGTGAGGTCCTCGCGGTCAAGGTCAAGGTTGGTGACAAGGTCGAGAAAGGTCAGCCGCTGGCTATCCTCAGCGCCATGAAGATGGAGATGGTCGTTCAGGCCCCGGTGAGTGGAGTGGTAAAGAGCATCAGTGCGGAAAAGGGTATGAAGCTGCAGGGAGACGACCTGGTACTCAACCTCGAGTAGATGATCTCTTGACACTCCGTCGAATCTTCCTCGCAGTGACGGCGTTGCTTGTTTCACCATGGACTCTACCATGCATCGGCGGAAGGGTTGTCATAGTTTTGACTTTTCATCATGCCGAATAAGTTGATGTTAAAATTCTGTTAAAGAGAATTTGCTGTCTACGAAAATTTCCATTTGGTGTTATTTTTCAAATTTGGTGTTATATTTCTATTTGGCAATAACAACTCCCAGTTTCTGCATCGGTTTGGTGTTTGACAGTACAACTAATTCCATCCGAAATAGTATTGCTGAATGTTTGGCTTTTTTGTTCTTAAAATACATTTCATTTGGTATTTTCCGCTAAGATGGCAACCCGATGCAGCGGTGGAATTCACCGGTGGAATAAAACAACGCAGTGGATGGATACTCGTCGTATTGACTGTCAACTGTGCTGATGTTTGTTTCACTACAATCAGTAGATTAATTACTATTTCTCTCACTATGAGTTATTTTCTGTTATAATTGCATGAGTGTGTGTGCCACTCTGTGCTGTGCTTATATAGGTATTTAGTTAAGTGCAGGCGCCGCTATATGCGAGTTTACTCAGAACAAGAGTTAGGTTAGGCCTAGACGAGATTAATAATATAATGCATAGCGTTTGGTGCATGGCGTGTTTGAAGTGTTGTGTTGCGGTATAATATAAGGTGCCATTATTATCGGAGTGCCATTTACGTGCAATTTGCTGCGGAATTAGCTTTACGGAACTCAGTCTATTGTGTTCTTGATGTAGGCCTAGTTTATTTTGTTGTTCTGTGATCATAGTTGTACATTCCTAGTGAATCATGAGCGAGATGTAGTAGAGGTGCGTTAGCCTGCTGGTAGAAGCATACTTGACAGTGTTGGGACCAAAATATATACATTCTATTCAAATATTAATGACTATATGTTTACAGTTTAGATACTTTTGACCATTTCAGTAATAACTAGATCATCAAGCCTTGTTCAAGGCTATATACTGTACTGTCCGTGGGTAGCCGCAGTATCGTGCACACAAAATTTTGTGACCTTGACATTTTGACCTATGATCTTGAAATTCAGTAGGTTTCTAGAAGGTCATGCACAATTTCAGTTATCGTGTACGCAGAAAGAAGTGACAGAAAAATACCATCGTCGCTACCGCTGACAGTACCAACACCGAGTGACTGAGTGTGGACTATTTAGTCTCTGAAAGTTGACCTCGCCCATTGTTTTTGAACTGAAAACAGCCGCTGATTATACTATGCAAACTGTTGTGGCTGAAGCCGTTATTGGCTTCTATACGCGCACCAGCCACGTTGCTGTGTGGTCATTTCATTGCATGCATGCAGTGTTCTTCTCTGTACGTCTGATCGCTCTTCAATAAACCACATGCTGCTGAGTGCTGGCAAATTACCAGCGTGCCATGTTGTGCTTTGCAATGTTCATTTTTTCTTCACAAGTTTGCCAAAATGGGCAAATTATGAACACCCTCCCTCCCCTGTTGCCGGATCTTAGCCAAGTTATGCATGCGGGCTAGTGTTCCTGGATGTGCTTCAGACTGCTTCTTGGTTTTGAGTTTCAGAAAGACTGGTCAGTCGCAGAAAATCCTTGGAGAAAAGTATCCATTTTTTCCTCCATTTTTCCAGACCAGAACCTGTAATGTATCCTCCATCCTGTAATGTAAAGTCTTTGTCAACCAATTTTCCAGCTTACTTACCAGGTCAAAGATGCCATGGTTGCAGGACAGAAGTGGATAGCTCTGAGTAATGACAATCATGCCAAAAACATTATATCACATAGGAAAACGTCACTGAAAGAGGTACTTGAAAGCCATGGAATACTTTTTCCTAAAAACTGTCGCCACCCTGGAAAGATCTGTTGAAAACCGTGGCAGGATTGGGGGGGGGCAGTCATAAGGCAACAAACTTATCACCGAAAACCTTATGGGGGGTCAGTTATGGCTTGTACGGTAGCAACAAGATGTATAAGCTACACGAGATTAATTTATTAGACAGCAGTCCAGAGATAAACCTGTGCTTAACTTTTGGAAATAATAACGTAATGGTTGGCATGGACATTGTACGATAGGCCTAAACTGTGGTGGAAATTTGAGGTAATTCATAATTCCAAACACACAAGCACTTTGCAACACTTCAGATCTGTCACTGTAGTTTAAAGTATTTTTAAGATTGCTTTACCGGTATAACAAATTCAAAGAGTGCGGCTGTGGAAAATTGTTAATCGCTCAATATACTTTTGCCTGGAGGCAATATACTTTTGCCTGGAGGTTTAGATTCTCTAACTGTTCCTGGTCGACAGCCAAATGCTTATGAGTCGAGGAAACATGTACACACTGTGTCCCAAAAAGCTGTATGCCAAGCTGAATTGATAATTTTGTCCATTCCATTCCCAACGGATTTTCACTATTCTTTCACACCCAAAACTTGTAGCTAAACTATACTGTGAAATCCAAATTTCCAACAATTGCAATAATAGCATAATGGCTGTAACGGGTCAGATACATGGAAATATCTGCAGTACCGGTAGTTTAATATCATAGAGAACCACATCAGACAAGCACTAACAACAATAATGTGAAACATTGCTGCTATACTAAAAGAAACAGACAGAGACACAGGCACGCAGACATACTGAATATGATATACAAAGTGGCAAAAAAGTGGACCCCTAAATTTTTTTGCTGTTTTCTTAACAACAATTTGGAAATTTAATTCGAAATTTTACAGCTTTATTGAATAAAACCTACATCTAACTGCCAAGTAAAATGTGATTCTGTAATGTCTGTTGAATAACAACTAAGTTATAAACTTTTTAGCATAACTGCCTAGCGATTTTTCAGCATTAAAATGTTCAAGCCACTACACCAATGCAATAACATCGTTGAAACAACACAGTTAACTAATGATCAGATGCAAGAATTTCATTGTCAGTGAGCTCCAAGCTCCAACACAAGCCTTCAGTCGCTTACTTTGATAAGTCTTTCACAGCCTTGTTGATCGGTCGTTGTGGCAGGTTGCCCCAGATAACCTGAAGCGCTTCCTAGAGTTCGGCGCTTGTTTTCGGCTTTGATTTAAGCTTGCGGTAAGCCTCCAACATTGCACTCCATACGTGATAGTCCACTGGGTTTATATTCAGCAAATTTGGAGGCCACTGGCCTTTTGAGATGATATCTGGACAGCTGGCCCGCAGCCAGTTCTGTGCGCTGCGCGGCGTTGCGCGCTGTATGTGCTAGAAGATGAATCCCGTGGGCAGCCGGCGATTGCTTTAAAGGAACGATAATTTAGTGATAATTTATAAACAATAAAAATTACTGTTTATCAAAACGTCACTGTGACGTCATCGGCAGTAACGTGGTAACCGGTTTTTGAAAATTAAATAGCATTTTTAGCTTGAACATTTTTAATGCTGAAAAATCGGTAGGTGGTCATGTGAAAAAGTCTATAACTTCATCGTTTTTTCAATAGAATCACATTTTACTTGGCAGTTGATATATAACGTTTCACTAAATAAAACTGAAAAAATTTCACATTAAAATCCCAAACGGTTGCTGAGAAAACAGCCAAAAAACTTTAGGGGTCCACTTTTTTGCCGCACCGTGTAGAGTAAAACACACAGACAGAGTAGGCAACAGGCAGACAGACAAGAAAGAAAAAGAGGAAGCAAGGACGAAAATAGACACCAAGTAAAGGCCTTCACACATGTGCAACAATAACGCTGTAATGACACAACTGGAAACGTCGAATCCACGAGTTACCAGACAAGGTCAATATCAACTTGGCCTAAAACTCATCCCAGTCGTTTGCTGTTGCAGGACCCAAAGGCTGGAGCCTGGAATGAGCACTTCTGGCAGACATTCGTGCGATTAATTCAGTCATCTAATTTAAAACTGGTTTGAAGACATTTCTGTTCGCGCTTTGTAATGGTTTTCATGTGTTATGGCGCGTTAGAAATTGTCTGTGTTATTATTATTATTATTACAGGGCAGGAAAATCGAGTACCAACCTGATTGTCTGGGGTTAATGTAGTGCACGTTCACCTGCATCAGGTGGCAGGTAACACTGTGCGATCCCATATGGCAGGTTATGCTCCGTAGTTCTGTGATCGGTTTCCTATAAAAAGCTACACACACCCTTTAACGTTTAACAAAAAGTTACGGAGCATCACCTGCCATACGAGATCAGTGTTACGAGCCAACTGATGCGGTTAACTCACCCCACCTTAACCCCACCCTGACATACCAGTACTCGATTTACCTATGCTGGAGGGATGGAAGGCTGAGTTGACCTTGGTGTTGGTTATATACCAAGACCCTTTAACAATGCGTTATCATGAAACAGAACGTGGTGCTACAGACTTGCAGAGAAATTGGGCATTTTGTTGCATGGGTTCGTTCAAATAATTGTTGGTGCAACAAAACAAATTGTTTCAGCGTAGTTCTGTTGCACATGTGCACCCGGCATAAGACAGCACACACTGACTGCACAACGTTGACTAGTGGTCACTTTGTATTTCTACAGACAGAAATGACCAGCTGACAGCTGAGCAATAACGGTTAGTGCATGTGGCATCAGGAGGGACCACAGTTTTCAGCAGCAAACTTTTACAAATTCCGCAGGCCATTTTGCCAAATTTTTTTTAATTCCATAGCATCCTTTTAATTAGGTGAATTGAGCAGTTTAAAGTATAAAAACAACGTCTGTGTGTTGAATGCTCAATAATCATTGATTAAGCTATACCTGATCAGTTGCGGGAATACTTTTTGTGTGGCATTAGGGTTTTGCTGACTGAGTGAGTCGGTCAATTTAGGAAGATTGGCAGTGTTGATAGAAAGCTTCACAAATTTGGATTTGAATTGGAAACAAGCAAACAACAGGCAATACCAAATTCGGCAAAACTCCACGGAAACATAACAATTCTGCCACTAGGCTCAAAATTCCGCTGAAAATTGCGGTCACTAGATATAGTTATCAGCTGCAGCTAGCAACCTACCGTGGAGTCCAGTCAATCATTCACTCTAATTTACTATCAACCAATGTCAACATTTTTACCCTGACTAACATTAACCATGCCTTGCTTTTGCAAGACAATGCACACATGTATCGTATGCTGATTCAACTGAGCCTCGGATATTGGCAGACATACACGACCTACAGTGGTATGTCATGGGAGGGGGGGCAGGTGCAAGTGTCCCGCTCTATAAATTTTAACCTGCTGGAAAAACGTCTTCCACAAGCAGAAAATCTGGGCAGAAAACCCCACATTTGAAAGAATTTAAAAGCAAAACTAAAACTTTAAGCACCCATAATCTCCTCTTTGGAAATTTGCTACTTCCTGCCACCTACTTTTTAACCCACGACGACCCTAATGCAAATGTAGTGTATGCTATCTTAACCAATATGAAATTGGCATAACTATGTTAAAAAGTGCTCAGACGAACATAGTTTCAACATTTCAGTGGATACCAAAATACCAAAAACTCTTCGCACACAGCACGTTCATTAGAAATGACTAGAGGCCAAGGCATCAAGGCCAAGGCCACAATTTTTTGATCCTCGATCTGACTTCAAGGTCGGGGACACTCCTTAAGGATCAATACATGACAATTACACTAGGAACTGATGGAAATTAGGGATGCAGAACCTGTCCTGTGTAATAGGCAACAGCAGCAAGGTTCCACATGACCAACGTACCCTGCATACTGAGTATACAACTAATAGTCATGCTAGTAATATTTAACCAATAATTACCCATTAATGCTGTCAGAACCAGTCAATGACGGCCAGTGTATGGAAAACGTTACAGGATGCTTACAAGTAAAACAGCGCGTTTTAGTCAAACACGCAGATAGCCTCCCAGATAATCTGCCGTACAACAAACTGCAGCATTCTATGCCTGTATCTGAAGAGTGTTTCGTGAGTATGTACAGATCAGAATTTACACACTATTCACACAAAATCACATGTCTGGTTTAAAGCAAAAGCACTGCCATCACATTACAGTGAAAATCTGCACATACACATGTATACAGCTTATAATAGCATTTAGATAGTAAACAGACAAAAAGCACAGCAACACGTAGGAAAATCGACACCAAACTGCAAACTCAACTGACACGCGGCAGCAATTAACACAAGTTTCAGTGCATTCTAAAAGCTGTTAGGCTCTAAAAACCACAAACAAAAAGACACTATTTCTCCCCCGCAGAATGTTCACTCATACCAATTTCGTTTTCTATACACTTTTTTCTCTAGTTAAGACAGAAATGTGGTTTCAGTTCACATCTCAGTTTTGAGACCATTTCGTCTTAGTCTTGGATGAAATTCCCGACGTCTCAGTCTTGTCTCATACACATCTCTGCCTGTACTGAACAGACAGACGACAGAAGCACGAACGAGCAAGATCTGTAATATGGCCCGTCAGAACGACCGTGCAGTAATACTTGTGGAATTCTGAGCAGCAAAATCACAGCATGCAAAGCACTCAGTCTACATAGAATACAATACTGTCGGATTTATGATAACAAGTTAACAACAAATGCTCAGGTTGGGTTATAAACAAAACAGCACTGTGGAAGTCAGAGTAACCAGTGGCACAGCAAAGGAGCGGGGATAGGTACAAGGGGCCAATCCCCAAAACTCCCTGGTTTTTTTGCTATAAATGTACACATTTCAAGCTGTGACTTGCCCTGCCTCAGCAGTGGGCATGTGCACATGCTAATGCCAATGCAGTTTTGCCAGTTCTACACAAGTTGTTCTGTGTCTGTAGTGGACTAGTGGTTAATCATAGGTGACAACTACAACTGGCAGAAAATGGTGTCACCAGATGTCACATTTCAAGGCTAAAATGCACCAAATTCGATTTTAAAGCTCTGTGCTCACCCAGACCCTCTAGCTGGATCTATGGGGTCCAACTGTGAAAGTGTGGCTCGGTAATCTAACGGCAACGTGTCGGACTTGTAATCCTGTAATGCAACTCAAGAGGCGCAGGTTCGACTCCGCACCGGGACCCTGCCGGGTAACAACCTTAGGCAAGTTGTTCACACACATGTGCCTCTGTCACCAAGCAGTTTAATTTGGTACCGGCTTCACCGCTGGGACATAAACAGGCACACTGCGTGATACACTGGCCCCATATCCGTGGTCTCGCAGTGTGAAAACTGGTGTCTGGCTGATGGCCTTAGGAAACGGAGATCAGCACCGCCCTATGGGCCGTAAGGCTCGTGAAGAACTTTACATTTTTTTTACTTTGAAAGGAAGAGACATAAGGAGAAAAGAGAAAAAGGTACATGGAAAGGGAGAGGGAAGACAATGAGGGAGGGAATATTCGATTGCTGTGCCCTTCCCTACTCCCTAGCTGCGCCACCGATAGTAACAGTCAGTCATATGCAGTGCAACAATATAAACAACAAAGAACGACAAAGCTACAATCATGATCGCCAGAATTAATCATCAACAGCTTTAACACATTTCTATGTACAAATAAAAACAGCAATTACATAACACACATAAATGTCAATAAGAAAGCCAGCCTATAGCAAAGATAGTGCATGAACCCATGAGCATAGCCAGAGCCAGAAGTGACTTGAGGAGGCGGGAATAAACCAAGGCATAAATGGTTGAAAACTGAGGCCATGAGGTAAAGAGCGAAGATGGAGTTCTTGAGAAGAAGCAGTGACCTACTAGCTGACAGCTGATCAGGTGGTTTTGACAAATGCTACAGAAAATGAACTAAACGAAACTACAAACTCTGGGTGTTTTGGTTAGGGTTTTAAAAAACGAAAACCTTGTCAACTTTTGGTTATCGGCTGCACAGTCCCAGTAGCAAGAGAAAGCATTACGAGTGAAGGGTCATCCATAAAGGATGTCCACACCAAAGGAAGGAGGGGGTCAGCCAAAATGCAGACAGAAGGGAACTAGAGGGAAGGTGGGATTTCAATGACAGCAGACGTCCGAATTTACACAACATGTACACCAAGAAGACAGTGTTACAACACTGGACTGCAAGCCCCACATCCAGTATATATACCCCAGGGAAATAGTGCACTGATATGGACAAAAGCGGACAAGGGGGGTCAATTTTTGTCATTTTTTTATCCGTTGAGGATGACCCCTAAGTGAGTGAGAAAGTCAGTCGTCGGCGAGTTGTGACATGCGTTGAGTCATGAACGCATCACTGACGACTGCCACATCACCGCGGGTATGACCCATCTGATCAGTGCAGGTATGACTAAGCTGCTGCTGCTGCTCAGCATGGGTATGACCCAGTGTACGTTCATCATGCTGTGGAGCGGTATGACTGCTGCTGGCACCGCTAGTTGGTGGGAGGATATTGACAGTGCGCATGTCACTCACGTCGAGCAGGTAGTCTGTCACGTCAGCAAACATGAACGGCGTCTCCGTGTCAGTACTGACTGACTCTTTACATCCTGCCACCTGTAAGTTTAACATTAAACGTTAAAAAAATTAAGGGTTGTTTAATAGCTCTTAACTTTACATAACCCACCTCAAAGCTACTTAGGGCCATCTGCCATACAAGTTACCTGCGTCTTGACCCAGAAGTCCTGTACTCAATTTACCTACCCCAGAGGGATGGAAGGCTGAGTTAACCTTGGTTGTTGGTCATATTATACCTGTCCACAGATGATTCCATGATCTAAGTGGTAACCACTTGATAGCTACCCAACCGGTAGCGGAATCTTCGACCTTTGCAATGTGAATCCAGCGTGCAAACTGTTACGCCATCAATTTCAAGCCAGTATTACATGATACAAAAATTTGTGCTTGGTTAAGCTTCACTTCACACGATGCCACAACAAAAATGCCACAGCTATGTGTATAACATTTTCGAAAATGTGAAGACCGAAGACACCATTATTTGTTTGCTTTTTTTGTTTGCCAATTCACTGGTGAGATACAAGAACCCAAGCATACGCACGTGTAAGCCGTAGGCTTGCAGAATATCCAGTTTACAGATCGGGCAGCTGCGTTGTTCGATCAACCATGGATCAATGCACAGCTTGTGAAACAAATGTCTGTGCATACAACATTGCCATACCGTAGTGCCTATTTAAAACACTTGGTAATACAGCGTGTCTCAATAAGATCCCTGGCAATATCAATTGTAACTTCAAGCAGGATTACCACATTTTAATAGTTTTTGGTACAAATATGCCTGACATAACTGGACATCAAATGACCATTCTGATGGTGGCCACCATGGCATGCTGCAATATTTATAGCAATAAGACAGTGCCAGCCAACAGCTATCAGCCAAACAGCAGCTATTAACAACATGGTCAAATGTCAAATGTAAATTTATCTAGCGCATTGTCGTCAAAACCAAATATCCAGTCCTTGTGACTTTGACCTTTGACCCATGACCTTAAAATTCAATAGAATTTTTTAACTTCCTGTGGTTGTCGAGAAACACGTTCATGCAAAATTTCAAAAAGCTAAGCACGGCGGTTCAAGAGTTATCGTGGTAACAGAAGAAAAAACAAACAAACCAACCAACCAACCAACAGAAAACACCTATGATGCTGAAAACAATACTGTCATCACTGCCATGGACAGTAAATATGAGCACTGAAGAAAACACTGCAAAGAATCATTAGATCCACTGGTGTAAGTGAGCTACATACTTGCATGGGAGAACACGCTGCACATCACCGGCTTTGTAGCCCTCCACGCAGATAGCACACAAGTCAAAGTCTGGGTCTGTCTCCTGAACATACACCGACAGTACACCCACATTATGCACCCTGCACTGTCACAGTGTAGCTCTGCTGTTAACAGGCTCAAATCTGCTGATGCAGACGTTTTGAATATTAAGCTTTTGTAGTGGAATTTTTTTATCGCCACACAATGTAAGCCTACATAATCAAGAAAGCAACTAAATAAGCAGAACTTGCCTACGTGTACACTTTTTCATACCTGTAGTACAAAAATAAAAATGTAGTATAGATAATAGGCCTAGAAACTTACTTACTTATTTACGGACTAACACCACCATCACTGGACTAGGCCTACTTAAGCAAAGTGTGAGTGGTGATTAAGTACAGGACAGTAACCCAATAATAATGTCATAGGCATGATGAGCGTGGTGAATAACTTTCCATTATGTCACAGTATGTGACCAATAGGGTGTCCTGCAATCCACGTCAATAACAGCTTTGAACATGCTGAGTCAATGACTGCGATCAAAATGCAGATTTAGTAGAAGTCAGCCGCAGTGAAAGCAGTCAATGTCACCTATAGGCCTACGCTAGCTGCACTGATAGCCTTACAGCGTGTGACAGTACAGTTGCTCGTCTTGGGATGATTCACTTTCAGTTAACATAACAGGCTGATAATAATGATGACGATTAGTTAACATGCCAGGATGATACATGACCGAAGCATTGCTGACATGATCAACACTCAATTTTGCTGTCTCACTATGACCTTGCTTTCCTTACAGACTTGCTAAATGTGAGATTTGTGTGATTTTGTCCAATTTTTAGCCCTGCTTTTATTCTCAACTTGCATTTAATTTGGAATTAAACTTGTATACGTGATGTTTTTATGAACAGCAGACCTATAGTATTGCCAGCATTACAGCAAATTTGTATTCACCAATGAGCATGCATTAGCTTGTGATTCTGCAAGTGTTACAAGCCACCCAATAGCAGCTGCTGTGTGATGTAATGTACAGAAAAAAACAGCTAGCGGTTACTACTCCTGGTATGTTCGCCGACGCACATATGGCTCTTCTACAGGCTGCTGCAATGGATATGGTTACGACAGGAGAACAAGTATATGCTGTGAAGAATGCATCCGACCCTATAGATCTGGCAACAGCTGCTGTGGTACACTGACATATGACCGAATGAGATATCTTTGTTGTTCCAGCACATGTGTCTACAAAAGGCAAGGTGAACCAGCTCATTCAACCGGCACAGTAAAATTTATATCTGTTACTCTGGGCGGCGGAAATGGAGAATTTACGGCAGCAATACCCGATGCTGTGGCAAATCCACTTACCACAGAGCGACCCACATCTGTTGTGGTGGTGTCATTTGGTGCAATTACTACGGCCAGGCATACGGTCGCTGCTGTGGCACATACGTGTATGACCAAAGCCATTCTTTCTGCTGCTGGAGTGGCGGGAGATACACAGTAAAGTACAGTGTCTATGGCTATATTTCAGACTGCTGTGGTGACAGAGTCTACAACAAAAAAACACATATGTGCTGCAACAGAAACACTGTCGCAGACTTATGGCTCTCATTCAGTTTGCTGTGGCAATTCAGCCTACAACCGCACGTCCCACCTGTGCTGCAATGGAAGGGTTCAGGCTAAACAATATGGCACCAACGGTTGGGATTCAGGCTGTTGTGGCAATTCTGTCATCAATCATCACTACTACTCCTGCTGCAGTGGAATGTGCTATAGAAGATCCTCAAAGATATGCTGCAAGGGCACAATCATGGATTGCGTTCATGGGTGGAATTCGCGCTGCTGCGATTCGGCCACTTATGAACACACAAAGAGCATCTGCTGCAAAGGATATCTGTATTGCAAGAACTTGAGCGATTATGGCAATACATATTGCTGTGGCACCCAAGCCTACCAGAACTGAGACCAGATCTGCTGTAGGCACAGCCACTCCACTTACTATACACAGCCTCTTAGCTCGCAGCTGCCAGAAGCTGCTGAGACAGGCAATGAGAAAGAGCAGCCATCTCCAGCTTACAGCAACAAGAAAGACAATGATGACATCGATAAATCTCCACCTTTGACCGACGAAAGCATAGATGACGTGGTAGATACACCTAACAATGATGACCACTGGAGAACATGCATTAGCGCAACAGATGATTATTGCCTTGATTTGCATCATCATCCCTTTTTTCCATCTGAACAAATCCAACTGCTGACTAACTCGCTAGTGACAATAAACAGCATTTCATGCCATCTTACTAAGTTGAATTTGCAATGACACGACACTTTAAAGAAGTTACTTTTTTTAGTTTTCTAATAACAGCCATATTACACCGTTGCAATCAGCTGAACTTTGAACTTCTGAACTTCGTCAATAAGCAGTTATAGCTAAATTTAATGTGACATTTTTGATGTGGTATTCAAGCTGGGCACTTTGTAGTAGCACTGTTAAGTTTATTATGTTTTGATCTGATGTTCCAGTAGTGCAAGCCTAAGCAGTTAAAATTTTATGCGTTTGTATTTGTGTGACATTTGAAGCTAAAATGCAGCCTTGTGTAACAATGTCTGCAAAGACCATACGAAGTAAATTTTGGTGAAATGCACCATTTGGCCACAATACATCCAATACAGAAAAAAAACAGAAAACAAACAGGCAGATAGATGACAGACACAACCTTGTACCATTAGCATAACTGTTGGTTGAAAATGTACTAAAATAGCACAGTAACTCACAGCATCTCCACGACGCACAGTCTTCTGCGGCATTTTACTCACTGCTTTCTTAGCAGCAGTTGTCAGGCGTTTCTGAAGCAGCAACATACAAAATACAATCAAACTCATCACTGGATTGATTACTCACGAAAATATAAACAAAAAGTTCTACTCTGTGCCAAGAATAGTGGTGCTACCTAGCAAATACAAAAAAACTTAATACATACATACTTTGTACCTGCCAGGAAAATCATCATTTGTCCTATTTGACAATGATGGATACACAAGTAACAGACAATGACAAAAAAAGCTTCATCAAATGAACATGTCTTTTCACTGTTACTTGTCCCTGTAATCAACAAATTATCTGAGGTCCAAGTACCGTGTTGAACAGCAAGTTACAAAAAACATGTTTTTCATCTTCACGATGAACACTGTTAAGAACAAACAGGTATTTATCAAATCAACTTCCACAATCTCATGTGTCACAAACAACATGCGACAGGAAGCCCATAATAGCATGCATTGCTGTCATGTTAATAATCAGCTGCATCATGGTGTAAGAAAAAAGGCAAGACAGAAAGTTGTAAATTTTCTGACCAGGCGTCTGCAAATTTTTGACATCATCATCAATATCGCGGGGAAAGCCCCTGCTGCAGCGTAGCCATCTCCACCACTGGTCGTCGACGAGCTCGGTCTTGGGCAGTGTACGTGGCTGATGGGTGATCAAATTTTCAATTTTTCCCCTAAATTACCTAAGATAAAAATTTTCAGCTCTAAATGTTGTATTTTTGAGAAAAAATTCTAAAGAAAAGAAAAATTTCTGGCAGGCAAAAATTTTGACGAAAAATTGCTCCCTTGCCCCTCATGACATCACTAGTAACAATGACAGTGAACAGAGGCTGTGTAACTGACCGCGAGTCTGTCCTTGGTGTGTGCGTATCGAAAGCGCTGGATGTAGTAGAAGACAAGCCAGGCGAGAGAGATGACCATCAGAACAATAAATGAGATTGAGACAAACAGCACTGATGTGCGGTTGACTGTCCCGGCATGACCAGGGCGCGTTGGCCCGACAACGATGTGCATCAGAACGCGTGTCCCATTTTCAGCCAACAGTGCAATGTGCTCGCCGTCACGCTTATTGACAAAGACCGATACCACGTCATCCACTGCTGCAAGCACACATAACCACCGATCATCAAAACATCAAACACATGCATACTTTTAAAATACATAACTATATCATGTGATCAGTCATGCCAGTTAGCTACATCCCGATAGGAATGCTAATCTATGTAAAGCTCATTCAAAGTTTGTAGTATGACAATTGATTAACCTCCATAGCCACATACCAAGCCTTCATTGGACAGATTCCATCTCCAATCTGTCCCCATAAAGTAGGCAGCAAACTGCAATGTTAGTGACTCCATCAACATATCTGATCAATGTGTTTCAGGATAGTGTCAACCTGGTGGGATTCCTCATCTCTTCGGGCCATCTGGCCCTCACCCCCACATAGGCAATGCCTGATGGGATCATCACAACAATAACGACAAGCCAGTCATCAACGTCCTATTACTAAGTCAATGGCTAGCTAGCTAGTGAAAATGTAGCCAGCTAGCCTCCAAAACGTTAGCTATTAGCCATAGCTGTGAAGTCTTTATCTAAGCAGACAACTGGTGCAAGTGACACAATGTATGGTAGTGAACCTTGGTGTTTCATCGTCAGCAGCTGAGTGTCAGACTCATTATTATAAATGACGACGGCCGATGCGTTTGAGATGATCCCCGCGTTGTGTATCTTTTGATGGAACTTGCAAGCACCGCGACGGATCAGCGCAATCCAGCGCCCCGGGCCAGCCGGAGCATTCATCGGCGGTCTGCAGCCATCAGTCCGATTATCCACAGCACGGACATGTACTATGAGACCCCACTCATCCTCTAGCTGACTCTCAGAGCCATACAGACCCACCGCGCTCTCAGTCCGGTGCTCACCCGTGCCCGGATCCACGTACGACACGTTGATGAATGCAACATACCTGCAAACAGTCATCAAATGTTTAGAAATTACACAATGCAGTGAAACAAAAATGGTTCATGTACTTAAAAATGTTGCTAATGAAAAAAGATTGAAAAAATGCAGAAGACTTCGAACAAGGTGACCCTGTTATAGTGGTACTAAAAACAACCAGGTTGTTTTCAGTAGTTTTTGCAAAATCTATATCAAAAAAACACCTGAATACCGAAAACTACCAAAAACTTTTAACCTGAACCCTAACCATAATCTAAAACAAACAATCAATACCTTGAGTAGTATTCGGTAAGTTTTCCATTGTTTTCAGTATTTTTTTAGTATTTACTGCTTGAATGAGATCTTCAAAATTCAACTAGTTGAAGCACAGTCTGGATAATCACTGGAATGACGCGGGCACTAAAAGCTAATCATTTTCCAGTCCATCAACTAACAACTAGTAACAAGAAACAAGTAACATACTGGATCTGTGTCAGCGGAGCAGGAGGGCTGTAGTCGTCGCCCGGGGAAGCTCCAGACACGAGAAGACAGCAGCAGAGTTGTAAACAAGCGGCCGAGAGCGTCAGCGCCATCAGCGAACGACAGGAGCAACAACGCACGCAGGACAGAATATATTCCATTACATATAGTTGGTTGACACAGATCGGACAGACGACATCAGCAAAACTAAGTCCATCAACTACATCATACCTATATTCTCTGTAAACAACTTGTCCGCTTCAAAATAATGTAATGTATGTATATATCTTAGATGACAATGAATTATGATACTCATTCGCAGTACATTCGTTTTTTTGTGTTTTTATTACTATTTCACAGAAGTAAACACACCGTAGAGTAGTCATTGTAATGCAAAGATCTTGCTGATCGCACAAGTTAACGTGAACGCGAACCTAAGTTACTTACGATATCGCGCGGCTTCGCGCTATCATCATCATCAAGCAGGCCGCAGGCCTCTATTTCCGTCCGAAATAGGCTAGATAACTTCAACATGAATATCAACAAAAACTAAACTAATACTGTTTTACATTGACTTCCGGTACTAGATGACGGATTTATAATCACATGTAATACAAACTAAAACCACGCCAGATCAAATCTAAACGTCTCTTAAAACTACTAACACTGCATGCTGATACATCATCAGATAGTGAGTTCCATAGCTTAAATAATCTATTTAGCTTACAAAAAATGTTTCCGGAGATCATATTTGCATAACTGGGGCACCAATTTGTATCTATGACCACTAGTATCATATCGCTTTTCTAACATAGATTTATACTGCAACTGTAACACAAAATTAGTATCATACTTGTTATTTACATATTTATATAAC
>Ga0209671_1002448_pt1 | contig 16977 bp, 7 predicted proteins | sample WorMetHERISLAND2_2_FD_187401 | JGI IMG/M metagenome (GOLD analysis project Ga0209671, IMG submission 187401) | Marine gutless worms symbiont microbial communities from Max Planck institute for Marine Microbiology, Germany - Olavius geniculatus... | ecosystem: Host-associated > Annelida >...
TCACCATTACACAATGTCAGAAGAACTTTGCTGACTGTGTAATGGTAAAGTTTGAATTTGTAAATTGTGATTTGTGCTGTTTTATATCTACAACCCCTCACAAAGAAGTTTTTAGTGAATTTTTCGCAATTTTTAGATGCAACGCACATTTTAACACTGAATTGCGACGAAATGGCTGGAGATAGACCAAAACAACCTGCGTATGAAATCTTCAGCATTCAACGTAGATTTTAGCAGTTCAAGTTCCGACCCCCTAGGTTCAAGGAAGCCGGTGCAGGCGGGCGTCAAACACAGCTACCCCCTTAAAAAGTGGTTATTTTACAGCAATTATCTCGTGTAGTGTGAACACGGTTGCATATAGGCACAGACATGCTGCTGATCATAACAAGCACTGGTGACAGGCTTTTAAACCTATCAACATCGATGACCTTGAATGACCTTGAACCTTCCCACAAGGGGTTTTTAGTGAATTTTTTGCACAATTTTGCACTGCGACACGCATTTCAAGAATGAATTGCGCCAAAATGGCTGGAGATAGACCAAGACAACCTGCACATGAAATTTTCAGCATGAAATGTAGATTTTAGCAGTCCAAATCCGGACCCTCTAGATTCAAGCAGGCCTGCGCACGTGGGTGTCAACGAGAAGTACCCCTGTAAAAAGTGGTTATTTATACTCTGTTGGCTTGTCTAGCGTGTAAATGGTTGCAGATAGGCACAGCCAAGCTGCTTATCATAACAAGCACTGATGAGGAGCTTCTTACGAATGTCAACATCGATAACCTTGAATGACCTTGAACCCTAAAAATATTGATTTAACGTGATTGTTTGGAGATTTTTGGCTGCAAAAGAGTGAATTACGACGAAATGGATGGAGACAGACTAAGATTACCTGCGAACAGGAACTGCTATAGGCTTTCGCGCGTCTCGTGAGCTTTGCTCAAATTTCTTGTATTGGTAGCTTACCACCGGATTTACCACGCTGAAACCGTGTGTCCCGCCCGGATGCCCGGCTCGTGTGGCGCTGGCTTTAGTTTAGGTTCGGCGGTACTCACTACTCGCTGCACCTAACCACCGACGGATAGTCAGGCAAACGAGACAGGACATGGACTACTCCATTGGACAGGATGACTACAGTGGAGAAGACGAGGAGGGAGAGGAGAAGTGTGGAATGAAATGGTTCTGGACAGGACAGGACTGGAGTATGGTTCTATGGGTCTCAGCTGGCGGTTGAGTGAGCTGCTGCAAGTATAGCAGTCAGCAACGCGTACGACGACCGTCAATTCGCTCAGTCGGCATGTTTGCACGTGCAACAACGCACTGGCCGGGCAGTGCAGGCACCCGGTCCAGTCCGTCGATGTGGCATGGCAGCGAAGCGATGACGGCAAACGGGACGACAAGCGCACGCAGCGACGCGGGCAGACCGGGCGGATAAGACGAGAGATGTTATCATCGCTTCAGTGCACAGGCAAGCGCCGGCTACGCCTGCCGCCGCCGCTGCTGCTGCTGCTGCCGGTGCGTTGCTATGACGACTGCTGACTAATAATGTCAGCGCTGTGCAGCCGTGCTGAGGCACGCGACGCCCGGGCAGGCTGTCGCTCGGTGCGTCCTCGGCGGACGCATCGCGCGGCGCAGGGTTGCAGCTGCGGCGGCAGGGCCGGCCGCGCGCTGGCAGCAGCCAGCTATAGCACAGCAGATTAGGTCGCGAAAGACAGCAAACACAACACAGAACTGAAGCGAACTGCCATGCAGCGGTATGCAGCCAGCAAGCGTCGTCACTCCACAAGTCGTTCTAGACGACGACGACGATATCCTGTGATCTATCTAACGGCAATGAAGGTGACGCTGTCCACCCAGCCAGCTAGCAGACAGGCAGCTCTAGTCGACTGATTAGCCGGCCGTCAAGTCATCCATCGCTCGCCCGCCACGCCACACAGGACGTCAGATCGCTACCAAGATTAGTCTAGTCCTGCACGTCCGTTCCATGGTTCCACCATCCCTGTTCCATCCTGCGCCATTCCCCCCCAGTCGCCCGTCGACTCGTTGCTTGGCGTCACTCGTCCACGCGGTACGAGTGCACAATCCATTCATCGTGACAGTCGCTGCTCTCAGAGTCACACACCGCGTGCCTACATCATGTATACAACTGGAAGTAAATGGAACTAGCAGAACTCGCTCCATATTTCAGCCAGTTATGACGGAGTCTACATCTGCCCGAAACAAAATCGCATGCGGCTTCAGATGTAGGCAGCCCCTAACAGCAGCAGCAGCGTCGACAACAGAAATCCCAGCCGGCAGCCAACAGAGCAAAAACCACATAGTAAACTGATGAAAATTTTAGTTTCGTTCGCTAGTACAGTCTATGTTCAAACCCAGGCTCAACATCCACGGTTGTTAGTTACTTTAACCAATCATTTTCCGAACAGAAGATTAGTGAGCGTGACACTCAGGACGACTCTCTAGCTTTAGCAGAAGGAAATAATGAGTACTCGAATAACACTGGGAGCTCGACTGTTGATTCGAGTCAAACAAGAGACACTCAGACGGTATACATGACACAGAAGTGCAGATGACGCTGGTCAGAATCCACTCACAATAAGCACCAAACAAACGCACAAACTGCCTACAATTAGCGACAGGGAGCGGGAGAGAAGGAGCGGGGCGACAGAGCACTAATGGACAGGGCGGGAGAAATGAGGCTGATGAGGGAGGTGGGGGATTGGCTAGCTGCAGCGCACGACCTCCCTGACTGATGACGTCAGAAGGAAGAAAAGATTACAGACCACTGAAGGACAGATGGACGGACGTGGGCAACTAGCATCATCAGCCAGCTGCAGCGACTGCCGCCCGCGTCCACGCCGTCCAGTGCACGCTACTACTATGGCCGCTCAGCTCAGCTTAGCTCATTAATGCCTTTCATCCATCTCACCCATAAGCACCGACTGTATGCATGCATACTGCAACTCATTGTCGTCTAACACCAGACAGAACTAAAAACAGTCAAGTCCTTTCAAACATGTGCAGGGCACTTGATTAATTATAGCAAATCTGTACCAAATTCAATAATTCGGAAATTTCTTTCGCTGCTGTACTGAGATGATATGAACAATCGATTTATCTATCACCGCACTACGAGTCATCAGATTCTGAATTATACCGATTTTCCAATAGCCACTCAATACACAGCAAATACGAATCATTCACGTCACAGCATGCTCTGGCATACCAGTGCAACAATCGTTTGTATGAAATCCGAGTTGCACAAAACTAAGAACTACAAATCTGCGCAACGTGGTCACTCAGGTTTCTGTAACAAATCCACACAGTAAACACCAGCAACAGTGATGGAAGAGATACGGGCGGGCGCGCGCTGGGCGACCACAATCTTTTGCATGCATCAACGCGCGGGCGCTCCGCGAGTCTGCAATTAGCCAGCGCAGAGACAATCAAGCAACATGGACGGACCAGCGGCAAGACAATTAATGCAGTGGCGACGACTTCAGCCGGTCGCGCTGGATTCGTCTCCAGATGAAGCACGTAGCCACTAGCCAGCCAGCCAGCCAGCCATGAGTGAACGACTGGACTGGCTATACCGGACTACCGGTCATGTCTGTGACCGTCGCGCTGCGCCGAATCCACGCCGTCATAACGCCGAAACTCCATTGCTTCGATTTGTCGTACAACATGCTGTACACTGTACAGGGGCTTCTATCCCTATACCAGGTAACCACAGCTTGCGCCCAGTGAAAAATAGGGGGGGGGGAGTTTTGTTAAGAGTGCATGTAAAATTGCTATGATCAGAAGCGCTAATGCTCATAGTGCACCACAAACTGTTAGACAGCTTAGAGCGCTTACAGAGACCCCATAGCTGGATTAAGGATCCGGGGCCTCCAGGGGAAAAGGAGGGAGAGAATAGAACACGAAGTGGAGAAAAAAGACGGAATGAAAGGACAAAAAGTCAGTGCAGAAAAGAGGATAAAAAACACAGAAGAGGGAGTAAAAAAACAGGACAGAAAAGAATAAAGAAGAGGAGGCAGCGAAAACATGAGCCGGATTTTGATTCTAGACTTGGGGGCGATAGAAGCCCCTGATGCTGTAGAACAAGCTGTAACTACTCAGGAAGTTGTATGCACGGGCGTATGGCGCAAGTCCATGTGCACATGGACGATATACAACAAATCCACAGCATCCCAACATGTCAAGATATTGTACAGTGGCTTGGTGACGTAACTGTAAAGTTATGATTGAGAAATCATTGGTTCAACTCCCAGTCGGGTTGCTATCAAGTGGTTACTACTAAGACGGGAGACTATCTGTGGACAGTTAAAACATCTCAATATATAACGAACACCAAAGTCAACACAGCCTTCCATCCTACCGAGTTAGGTAAATCGAGAACCGGGCTACTGATCTGTCTGGCTGGGGCTAATGCAGGGCATGTCCACCTGTGTTAGGTGGCAGGTGAACCCATATGACAGGTGATGCTCCGTAGCTCTGCGATAGGTTTCCCACACAACCTTTAACCGTTCGCCTTCGCAGCTCGCTGCACGGACTCGTTGTGCAACAAAGCATACAAGAAGTCGAAGAAGTGGAGTTTGGGTCTCAGTCTCCCGTGCCAGTCTATATTGAGAGTCCCACGAGACGTCATAAAGCCGTCCGCTCGTCACCAGGGTATTCACTGCAGGCACACGAACAACCAAGAACGTGCAAATAGCAACTGTATAGATATAATGATATCAACACAGACCTATAGGCACAGACACAGTTGATAGATAGCACACCACACCGCACAGCTGATAACCAACGTTCCAAGTTCCTGGTCGAAATACCTATTACTTCACTGTCTATGTATCTTAAGTTGGGTTGGAATACATTGAAAGAAGGAAGTACAAAATCAACGAACTAACTGCAATGCCGGCATGGACTGACTTCTAACACCCACAACACACCGTGTCTCAGAAAATGTCTCAAAAAACAGTCAAAATTGTTTTTGTTATAACTTTGTCAAATTTTTACTAACTTTAATAATTTGTGGCATGTTGATGGCTAAGACGACGAAATTATGTAAGGTGCATTCATTTTTCACCTCATCTAATTTATGTCAATGCACTACCATGTGAAACACAGATGCTCCAAATTGTTGCATAATGCTGAATTGTTGTGTCAAGTAAACGCTGTAATGAGTTAATTAGGCACAAAATACACTAAAATGTGAATTATTTAACAGAATTTAACAGTTTGCATAATAAATCGCTTGCAAATTAGAATTTATGCCTAAGTGCACTCCGCATACAAAGATACAATGGCTTAGATGCAACGCCAATGGCTGATAGCAGAATCAACGATCGACTGATCAAATGCATTCACTCATCGATTAAACATGATTTAAGCTCAGCAACAAGCTATTTTGTTGTCTTCAGTTTTCAGCATAAAATATTCAATACCTCAAAATTATTAAACCACGTCACACCTTCTGTCGAACTGATGATGCGAAGGTGAGCCATCTGACACAAATAATCACAGGGTAATGTAACAATCTGGAGCATATGTTTCATGCGGTAGTGCATTGACATAAATTAGGTGATGTGGTAAATGAGTGCACCATACATAATAATATCACCTTGGCCATCTTTGTGCCAAAAATTATCAAAGTTGATTGAAATTTGACAAAGTTATGCCAAAAACAATTTTGAATGTTTTTTTGAGACACTATGTATAGTATGAGAGGGCACGGTCTTAAATTTCATCTGGGTGCGTCCTTGTTTTCAACTACAGCAACTTGTTTTCAACTTCCCTGCAACTATCCCGATTTGAAACCAACTGCCAGCTGATGTCGTCATCCCTCGTCATCGAGACATTCACGTCTGACTGGAAGGCAATGCGGATGATCAGATGTCAATTTAGAGACATCTGCCATGTTTTATCTGCACGTTTTGTATCGGCTTCTTGAACGTTAATCACGTTATCGTTAAAGGTTACTTGCGGGTGTTATTACGTGCAAGTCAGTGCAATCGAATCAGCAACATGACAGATACGGATATCACGTTTTTCCATAGGTATTAGCATCTTCACCATAACGTTTACCAGTCCACTACAGAGTTCTATACAAAGTACCTTAAGACGGACTGACGTGAAGACGAAGCCAGTAGCGAATACAGTCCCTATTGGGCGCCTATCTGCTTCCTTCAGCATGGACGCTTGGCCGGTCCTCGCCGGCGTCAACTCAATAGCACTGATAATTAACTTAACGACCCGTCGGGCAACGCCTAGCAGTCGGTCGCCAGCGCTCCAGTCCCCAATGGGACGCTGATAAAAACCACGCGCACGACCGACCCGCTGGCGTGCCATCTCGTTATGGGCAGCGACAGCAAGCGTTTTATTGTATTTCCGTTGCCGCCTCTGGTTCGTTCTAAGAACGCACAGAGCGTCATGCCGCCCACCATACCTCGCCTTCTTGCCGGCGCTATTTTCACATGTCAAAGACAAGCAGAACGCAATACATCATAGATGTATGCCAGATGCAGTCACTCTCGCAGCACTCTCGTAAGACGGTGTCAGTATAATACAACGAAATTGTGCTAAAATGTTAGGACTTTGTGGTCAGAGTACCGGTACAGGAAAACAGGTTAGGTTAGGACTAAAGAGTAGGAACAGGATTGTCTTGATGAGACTCAATTCAAATGAAGCTAATTCAGGCCACGATTTGGCCCTACTCTCAGTTAGGTCCATAACCATTCTGAACACCAAGATACACAAGACAGTTGACTGCAAAGTAAATATGATCTAATTCATGTAATTGCTGTTTACTTCTTACACAGACCTAATGTACAGATGCTGCTAAACAAATCATCTACAGAAGAAAATGGCCAACACCATCCACCAAGCTGTCAAAAAATCAGTTTCATTGTGAGATTAAGACTCCAATGCAGTTTTAAGGTTCCGCGACACCATTTTGTACATGTCAATTTCTGTCACAGTAGTCTGCAAATGACGCAGACACCACAGAGAAAGTTCGCAGATTCTATTTCTCATCACATTACAAATTGAGATTACAAAAGAAGACCCTTAATCAAGAAATTAATGGTATTTCTGCATCAAAATGCTAGTCCGAAATCATAACTAGAACATAAAAAATTTTGGCAGTCAACATCAATACAACACAATGGCTTTCAATAATTAATCCAACAAATCACATTAATACTGACCCAGACAACAATTAGCACACCAATATAATGGCCAAAAAATTAAACGTGAAAAATTTACAAACTTAAAATTAAACTATCAGTACTATTTCAAAACATGACAGCATCTGTCCTTAAACAAAACAATCACCACAGAACCACAAATAACATCACAAATACCACAAAAAAACCAGAATCTTAAACAAGCAAATCAAACACAGCATATATCAGAGATTGCACAAATTACTTTAACATCACAATTCCATGTGAAATGTTACTCACCAGGTCCTGGAATGCGCAGCGCAGCCATCCGTTGATACTCCGGTTCCTGCAACCATTTCCACATCCGCCGAAACGTCTCTCGACCAGACTTAAGCTTGCTCCATGGCTTTGGGTTACGAAGGAGGTCGCTAAGAGTGCCCTGGCTTCGACCAAGCACTCGCTGTGCAAAGACTGCTTGCGGAATGCTGTACTTTTTCAGTTCGTTGCTAACACGAAGGGCAACATCACGTGTGTTAATCTCATCACTACCGGCACCTTCAGTTGCTGTGGAGGATGTATCATCACAGCCGTGGGCATCAGTTGATGAGGACGGCTGGTCAGGTGATCCAACACGTAGCTGCTGCTGCTGTTGAAGGTGATGATGATGAGTGTCAACACCAGCAGCAACAGCACCACGAGGAGCCATCGGCGATGAAGCCAGACTGCCATTCTGTATATTCATGCTATTTATTCCAACTGACACCACCGGACTGTTCGCGCTTTTCAGCGGCATCTGCGGTGCCGACATCAGATTGCTTGTGTAAACGGAAACGATGTTCTCATATGGAGACATCCGATCTATGCTGGCAGCCGTGCTGCTGACAAGATCGTTTTTCACAACGACCGGTCGTACCTCATCCGAATGCTCATACACGGCATACTGTGACTGCAGATTGCGCACCAATTGCTGTTCCTGTGGCGACATTGCGTAGCCAGTTCCAATGCCATTCATAACAGTTACGAGGCTATTCTCCGACGGCTCGAAACCGTTGCAGTTGACAGCACGTTCGGCCACCGTCATCTCTCCACTGCCGACATCTTTCTCATACTTGAATGCCGAGTAGGCGTCAGCTCCTCGACCGAAAGATGCCAGGTCCTGGACACCATGATGCTGCATGAATACAAAGCCCATGTTGTTGCCGCTGCTTGCACTGTTGAACTTCTCCGACACGGTGGAGATGGGTGGAAGAGGTTGGAGTGGCGTGAGGGTTGCATATGTACCGCCGGGATAGCATGGCGGACTCACGCGTCCGCCGCTGACAGCCATGCCATATGACACGCCGGCGCCGGAAATGGATGCATCGACCAGCTGATGATGGTGCTGCTGCTGTTGCTGCTGGGGCGGTTGTTGGACAACGTCAACCGAGCAAGGCACCGACGACTGGCCGCCACCGGCGGCGACTACCCCTGGCAGACATTGCTGACGATGATCCACCGCCGAGTTCATAAGAGCCGCCGCGGCCACGGCGTCCACAGACAACGCACCGGTCGACAGTGCTTGCTGACGTACAACGACCGTCTGCTGTTCACACGAATGCTCGCTTTTCACCGCCGCCGACCCACCGTTCACGGCGTTGTTCGTTCTATCTAACGACGCTAACGTCTGCAGCCGACTGGCCGCTACGTTGCTGTTTTCCATTGACGACCGGGTTCAAATCACTGCTGCTGTCAATCGATAAAACTATCGACTAGTAATCGATTCGCTAATCGCTGTCAGATATCGATTTTGCTACTAGTGCCCAAAGTACACCACACATACCTTCGCCATCCACCGCCATCTTCTGGTGGGCGTGACTGCATGCTCAATGTGCGCATGCGCCGTTCAATGTAAACACTGGACGCTTGACGTTAGAGGTGTGTCTGTGGTGCAATCCGAGTAAAATATTCGAGTACTCGGCAAGTAGCTTAACGATTACTCGAAAGCTGATGGCTTTATCATAAATTGATTACAACTGCTTTTGAAAAACTTTGATTTTTGCCGTTCTTTTTTTGGCTTTTTGGCTTTTTTATCTATTATGAAGACTTGTAAGTGTACGGTATTGCTAGAAACCTTTGCATTACATGATATATGCCAAAAAGCATCTTTTCTGGCACCGACAGAGAAGCTTTAAGCAAACCAAAATGTTGGGTAATTTACTAATTTTATGGCTATATTAATTTGGTAATAGGACAGATGCTTATCTATTCTATGGCCGCATAGCCTACGTAAGCCAATAAAAGCACGGCACGCAAGCTGAGCAGTCTCTAGTCGTATCTAGATGAAACATGGTTGCTGAATGTGTAAATAGCTGCTTCGCAAAAGTGGAAAACCGCGTCCTATACACAGCTTTCTTCTGTGTGAGTATAGATACTCTGTAGCATCTACGGTAAAATGAAAACCGGGGACATTTTGTCACAATTAAGTGTAGTTTTTAGAGGTAAATTTTTCCAATTTGCCACATATACCGGGTACGCCCGTTAGGCCTACCAGGTACTCAATATTATGCCAGTTAGCCTAATATTCTGACTACTTAATTATTATTAGACTATTCGATATTGATTTCATATTTTATTGTAAGTTTATTTCTAATTGGCCCAAAAATTAAGCTGCAATCACGGTGTCATAATACGCAGTGAACTAATATACGTCGAAAAAAGTACCGCTTTACAGTAGGAAACCTCGGAAAATCCAACATGAGTGTGAGGAAATTCCAGCCACTCGATTCCTTATAAATTCAACAGCGCCAAAATGCAGCGTCATGGTTATTGATGCCTAGGGATAAGATAGACTGGAGCTCACATGGTCCCCTAGGCGGCATACAAGCCACGTTTTGAGTGACCATAAAAGCCGGCTGGAGAACCTACCTGGCCCTAAAGCTGACCCTTCCTTCGCATTCACATTCATACTTCGGCATACTTCGCATTCATACTTTTAAATTTTAACGCTTAACGTTGCCAGTGTCTGTTTTGTACAGACTTCTAAGTCGTCAAAAAAAAGGCGCAGCAAACATAAATGCTTTTCTTTAGTTTTCGTAACTTGGCTTCTTCTGCGGGTTTCAACTTCACTTTCAGGATTTGGTCAGACCAGGGTTTTATACACGAGCACTGTTTTTATTTATTAGTTCGTTTTTCACAACCTCGGAAGTTATTTTGTATTCTGTTTTTGTTAAAAAATGATGTAGAAAATAATAGTTTTATTTTAGTTGGAAGTCGTGTGAAGAATGATTAAAGTCTTGTGTTTACTATGTGTTGGATTTTTGTAGTTTGTTTCCTACGAGTTACAATATTATTTGCGTGAATACATTATGTTCTCCATGAACTTGGACTCTATGAGCGCAAACTCGAGTTTGCAGAGTTTGAACATGGATTTAAACTGTGAATTTGTTAATCTTGATCCAAAATACAAGTGTGTCAAGTGCAAGACGTGGCTAAAAAATCCCATGCAAATACCATGTGGACATCGAATATGTCGGTCATGTGTGCAAGAATTGTTTGCAAGCAACTCTGGAAGTGACCGAGGTATTCTTTGTCCATCTGGCGAAGAAGGCTGTGAGGTGATTGAACAGGACAAGGTATGAATTAATGGCAGTCTTGCAGTTTAACATCCCAGATTAATAATCTATATACAAGCTATATACAGCTGTCAGTGATAGGGTTAGGATGAGGGTTAAGGCTAGCAGTAACCACAAACTCTAAGTATGAAATGATCAGAACTAGCCACAAGTGCAATCTCATAGTCGTGTGAAGAATGATTAAAGTCTTGTGTTTACTATGTATACAGCTTATGAATTTGGGATGCTAAACTGCAAGATTGCCTGAACTAATTACTATGTATATAAAATATGGGATGTTATGTGTGAAAATTATCTGAAGATTAGTTGATGAATCAACTGTACAGGATGTGGGTCACAGTAACTGGAACTTTGGTTCCTTGGAACTTTTGTTTCCTAGAACTTTCGTTCTCAACATCAAAATTAGCATGGAACTTTTGTTCTCTAACATTGATTATTAGGCCTATACTGCACACAATTTTTTGACGCACTTACAGCTATGCTGTAGGCATCTATGGTACCATTGTGGTCTGTCTGTTGTCCATTGTCTGTGTGTCCATCTGTCTGTCCGTAATGGATGTATTGTGGATAAGAGTTGGATCATAGAGGAAAACTTTTTGCATGGATAATTAGTTCTGTGTCAGTGCTCTCTGCATTCAAAATTTTGGGGATGCAGTGCAAGGGAAACATTTTCAAATTTGGTGTTAAATGATGGGGATAGGAAAATGTGCGTTTTTAACCAAAAACTAACCATATCTTGCTGCCCTTTCAAGTGAAATGAAAATTATTGACCTTGAAGGTCAGTACTGCAACAGGAACTGTATAAGCTGTAGCGAGTCTTCTCTAACAACAACTTGGCTTTTTGTTATTATTATATCCTGCCAAAACTCTATCTACAGTGTATATACCTTTTGTGAGTGACGCAAAATTGGAGCTTTTTTCGCTGAACTATTAGCCCTTCGTAAGGATAAGGGGTTCTGTAATGATCAATGACAGGGAGCGAAAGTTCCATGCTAATTTTACTTTTGGGAACGAAAGTTCCAGGGAATGAAAGTTCCCGGGAACGAAAGTTCCAAGGGATGAAAGTTCCCGAAGACGAAAGTTTCACCTATGGAACTTTCGTTTCCGGGAACGAAAGTTCTCGGTTATGAAAGTTCCATGAATTGTGGGTCACATAGCTTACAATTCTGCAGTGTTGTAACCTATAATTGCTGTTGGGAAATGCATCGTCTAAGGACAAACTTTTGATAGCCACATTTAAAGCCTCTTGTTGTTGCCTTTATTATTTGTAGATGCTTTGGGACAGTAATGTTGGGTAGCAACTATTATACATTCACCAGTTATATGAAAAGATCACATGTCATAGAGTAATTGTGTTGTTAATACAGTCTGCTTAAAAAAATATTCCTTATAAATAGAAGTGGCACTTTTTGTATATTTGTGCATAAAGGTAGTGTATTCATTTTAGGTTTATCCAGACTTCTCAGCAACAAGAGAACTAAAAAAGCAGAAAGTATTCTGTATATACAGACAATATGGATGTCAGGAAACTCCTACACTTGGCCAGTTAAAGGTTCCACCATATTCTGCTTAAGTTATTGTCAATGAAACATTTTTTGTTCAGTATTGTCATGTTGTTATATATTTTGTGAATTTGCATATCAAACTTTGACAAGAAATTTGAGCTAATGCTCGTGAGATGCGTGAAAGCCTATAGCAGCTCTGTTCGCAAACTGTCAGTCTATCTACAGCCATTTCATCGCAGTTCATTCTTGGAGTGTGCGCTGCAGCCGAAGATCACAAAAATCAACAAAAACCCCTTAGTTTGGAAGTTCAGGGTCTTTCAAAGTCATTGATGTTGATACGACTAAAAAGCTTGTCACTAATGTTTGTTGTGATAGGCAGCATGCCCATGCCTATCTGCAACCGTTTTCATGAAAGACTGGCCAACAACGGTAAAATAACAACTTTCACAGGGGTACTGCTCTTTGATGTCTTTGTGCACAGGTTTTCTTGGACCATCATAATCTATGATGAATGCTGAAAATTTCATACACGGCTTGTCTTGGTCTATCTGTAGTGATTTTGGCGCGATTTGCTCTTAAAATGTGTCTCGCAGCCCGAAATTGCCAAAAAATCCATAAAACCCTCATTTTGGCATTCAAGATCATCTAAGGTCATTGAATTTGGTGGCAATCGAGAGTCAGTGTATGACTTTCTGTTAGTGATTAATAGTAACCTAGGCCCTATCTCGCACCGTTACTGAGATACAGCAACTTATTGGCTAAAAATTGCAAATTTTTTCTATTCCCTTCTCATTTAGCATCCTCATTTGGTCTGACCCCCTTCAAATTTATGAAAAAGCTTTATGGTTCCTGCAACTAGAGTCTTCTAGGCAGCCGATGGTCAAGATTTGGTGATCCTAGCTTGCACCATTTTTGACTAATCCACCCGTGTGTTGGACGGATGGACGGACGAACGGACGGACAGAATTGCGATGGCTAAGACGCCCTAAAGCAATAGCTGCTTTCTTGTGTAAAAATGGTATGTGACTGACTTGAAATCTTTAAGTAATTATTTTTTATGCCTATAATTTGGACTTTCATTATTTACAGTTCTTGATTTGAATATTGGAAGTGCTAGCAATATACAGTACTGGTCATGGACTTCTTAAAATATCGACGTACAGTTTAGTCACAATATATGCACATACAAGAAAGTAGAAATCGTACAGTCACCAAATTTACAGCATTTGTTCACGTTGTCTTTGACACTGTGTACAAAATTTTGTAGCAAACCTGCCATCTGTCTTTATTTTAAGAGGTCTATGGTACTGGTGTATGTAGGTTATTAGTAGTGATTGTTATTTGTTTTGATATATCCCATATGTGCAGGAACATGTAGATCATTGCAGCTGTGTAACTGAATGTAAGTTTTGTAAAGAACATTTGCCTGTTGACAGCATTGAGGTTAGTCATTCAAGTGTTTTGTATAAAAGCTTTGTTTGACAGTTGTATATTGTGTGTTGCAGTGATGTAGTATGCTATATTGCATGGGTTACATTTACCTTGTTGCTGTGCAAATTCTAAAGGTCTAGATAGATTGTGTATGCAGCTTTTGAATAGTTGCATAACTACGATACTTTATATCCATGGAGGTTAGGTTTTTGCCTTACTATTTTTTTCAGTTATGGATGAATTTTCACAAAATAATTTTGAAGGGACAGGTAATGAGACAAAACAGTTATTTATGATATTATTTGGATGAATTAGATCCAGCAGTTATTTTTGCTTTGTTTAACATTGCTGAGATGTCTGCAGTACATTAATCTAAGGCAATCTATGTTTAGTATTACATTTTGGAACGTATTATGCGAGTATAATGCTTTAACTCAATAATGCTATAATCATAGTAGATGGTTCAGTGTTATGATATAACCATGCAGCACAATTTCCTGTTTGTGCAGTCATTATGGAGGTGGCATCATTGTTGATCACTGCTGTTATTTTAGCAGTCACTACGCTTGAAGATAACCCATAACACGTCTGATGTGTGGGGCATTTTTTTTGTGTAAGGTTGACAGTTGTCCAGTCGTCGAAGTTTAGTTTTTTTTAATCAACTGTGCATTTGTGTTATATGTTGCATTTTGCAACGCTGTTTTAGAGTCATATTAAAAATGATTGTCGAGAGGCTTCCATTTCTTGCGTGTATAATTGTGGTACATCTGATCAGCCACGTTGGCAGGTAAATTGTTGTTTGTGATTGTAGTTGGCCATTTGACAGTTTTGATGATGAAGACCAGACCTGATTTAACATTTTTTACTGTGGCATTTATTCAGAGTTTATAAAGATATATTTGTTTATGATATTTTAAAACTTAGTTTTACTACTTTCTAGCAGGTTGCTTAAAGTTCAGTTAAGCTGAATTATAAAATTAACGAGTTATTATAAAATTGGATTGATGTACATTTGTTAACATTTGCTGATTTTTTGATAAAACAGTGTATTGTGGATTTCACAAAGGTCCTTGGTTTTATTGTTTTATACATGATTTATTACAACTGTTTTCTATTATCTGTTGTATGCTGTACATTGCATCTTGGGTAGATGGAAGAACATCATAAACATTGTCCTAGAAAGCCTCGCCAATGTAAATATCATCCAATGGGTTGTACAGTCGAGGTAGTCCTTTCAGTGCTTGTATATTTTTTGTGTACATTATATTTGTCATAATTAAAAACCGTAACAACTTTCTGCTTTGTTAGCAGGTTATAAGCAAACTTTATAGTTATGACATCAGTAAATTCTATGGGTTCTTTGCATTATGCTAGCAAGGTGTAATGCCACTGAATGATGGCTTTGAAGCTGTCATTAATATATTAAATTTTTGCTTAGTACTTATTCAAAAAGTTATGAAATTTGCTATCCATAATTTTGCTTGGCAGCCTGATGAACATTTTTGACCATTGACTTGCAATATTGGACATCATTTGGTTTTTTACAGCAAATTATTATTTGTCTATTGAATATTTAGATTATTTGATGAACTTGAATTGTTATTCATCTTGAGTCTTGACCTGCTTTTATGAATAAGGTTTGTTGCCATGCAGTTTGTCTGATATTGCTGTTGGATCTGACTTGTACATTTACATTAAATATTTGCTGAGAAATTATGGCATGGTAAGTTGAATATTTTAAAGCCTTAAAGGGCGTTTATAGCTTTTCAGAGGAAAACTGTGAAGTAATACATTGCACTTTGCGTTTGTAGAGAGTGGCTGTAATGTTATAGTAAAGGGAAGAATTGCCTGTTTTCTGTGTGTCTGTAGTTAGCAGAGAGTGAAATGCTTCAACATGAAGCTGATAATACACAGCATCTAGAAATATTAACAGAACACATTAGCATGCTCGAGCTGGAAAATTCACGGCTGAAAGGCAGAGTCGAGGTACTGCATACTTTGTAATGTTAGTGAAGTTACTTGATATGTTCAGTTATAATGATGTGAATAATGTGATATAGTATTCACTGTTATTGGGTTAGAGGTCTGTCAGCAAACTTTTTAAAACTAATTTTTAAATACATACATAAACTAGAAAGCAGTCAGAGCCCACACACCTCCGCCATCGCTTGAGTGCGTTTCAAACTATAGTTGCATTTTCTACACTGACCTAGTTCTATGTGACCTAAAAAACCCTGATTCAACGCCATCTTGTTCGCCAGTGACAACAGTGGTTTCGCTTATGGACCATTGAAATCAATGTAAATTTCAAAGTGATCCAGAATCCAGGATTCTTTAGCGGATCACCCTCAAAATTGAATCACTGGTAGTGTTTGCCATTCCCGACATACCCACAAAATTTCAGAAAGATCCGTCCATAACTTTTTGAGTTATCCTTCTGACACACAAACAAACAAACTCCGGCAAAACATTAGGCTACCTCTTCGGCGGAGGTAAATATTTGAATATTTGAATATTACATCATGACAGTTTTATTTTTTTGTGTCAAATTATTTATTGCAGTGATAATATGTGTTATGTTTCTGATGTGAATAACCCTCCTATTGGTATTATAATGCCCAGAGACGTTGGAGGCTGAAGGGTGGGAGTTTCTTTATATAGCGGGGCAAAGTGATTGCATCTCTCTTTCACTGTAGATAGCAGGGGGCATGCAGATATAGTTGGTCGTTATGCAGTTGTTGTAACAGGCTGCATTATCGGTTTTGGCTGACACCCATTGGTTTCTTTGTTTCCCCGTTCCATGTTGGCTGCTAACTTGAAAACAAAAAGGCATGAAAAACCAAGAGTGATGTTAATGTTCCAAGGATCAGAAGTAACTGATGTGGCAATTTTCTGCTTAGGTGGATGGAATAATTCTTCGGCACACTGTCACTATGTTTGTAGAGTGTTGTCGAAGAGTTAGATTCTACGCGATCTCAGCTGATGAAATTCATGAGAGAAAATGAAGAGTTGAAGCAAAAGCAGTCCACGCTGCAGGAAACTCTACGGCTTCTGGAGGTAAAGTGCTATGCCAGGTATTCTGTATTTAAATGTGTTTGTATTTATTGCTTATTGCAGCATTCATATGCATTATCTGTTACCTGCAGCCAATGTTCGTGTCTTTGAGAGTTGTATAAACAGGGCTTTGTACAAGATATTTGGTGCATGTGATCGCAGCAGTCTGGATTACTTAAGAATTTGTGTGAAGCTTGATGGGATAAAACAATTG
>Ga0209671_1002451_pt1 | contig 16975 bp, 11 predicted proteins | sample WorMetHERISLAND2_2_FD_187401 | JGI IMG/M metagenome (GOLD analysis project Ga0209671, IMG submission 187401) | Marine gutless worms symbiont microbial communities from Max Planck institute for Marine Microbiology, Germany - Olavius geniculatus... | ecosystem: Host-associated > Annelida >...
GTCAACAGGAGCGCCCCCGCACCCCTCTGAACCTGCCACTGGCGCGTGATCGTCTTTAATGATTTTTACAGGGCGTCAGCTTAGCTTGCTATGCAAATGCCGACTTAGCGATAACAAAGACGTCGGTCCTTTGTCACACTTTGCAATTCTATCAAAAACACAAGCCGGGATCATGAAATCTTTACTGTCAGCTGCGCGGAATTAGACTCTGAGCCTGGTTTCGGAATCCGTAAAGTTTTTTTTCCAGAAATTCGAAAGGGTCATTTCAATCGACGCAATTGAATAAGAGTGAATAGAGGAAAATTGGCGATTTTAAAGGAATAGCTCAAGTTAGCTTACAATAGGGCTAGACCTATAAAAAAGCTGTGTTAGGTTCCTATAGGCCTATGGACATGATCTTACTTTTCAAATCGTTCGCCCAACTCGCCGCTCTACTGATGATGATCTGATCTGAAGAGCATAATGCAATGTATCGTAGCCTGTAACACTAAACAGCGACTATGGTCTTTAATTTCCACAACTACATGTACCACTGTTTTAATGGTTGCACGGCAATAGAAGAGATCTGACCTGAGAAATAGAACTGATAGCGTGCAACGAGAATAATAGCAGCACAGATTCCTGTGGCGCCGACTGGCGAACTCAGCTGTATTTGGTGCACGGAGTCGTCACGTGGCACTATCCCCTGCCACGTCTTAATCTATTGCAGAGCATTCCGCATGTAAGCCTATGTATTTGCTGACAAGACTTTGATGTGTCACGCGTGCCGGTAGTGACAAACATGCTATTATGGCTCATTAAGCACAACCCAGCGGCGTAGGTGAGTTTGAAGGTTTAGGAGGTACGGATCAGGGGCCGGGTTGATCATCCATGGGAAACCAATGTCCGCCAATTGGGTCAAAGGGAAGGGCAAGAGCCTTTGTGGGTTATGAGGGCAAAAAAAGCTAAAGATAAAAATGACAAGAAAGACAATTATAAGCCTAATGTAAAATTTGACCGTGTTTAATAATCACTGTGTCCGGAAAGAAAGTAATCCCTTAGACATCGTACAATAAAAATGTCAAATCTAAAGGAATTCAAGTAAAATTTCGTTCGATTAATTCACAACAAATTACTAAAAAGATTACCAAGTTTTGTTCAAAAATCTTATTTTTAAGTGGAGTTACGAATTGTTGAATATCGATAACAAAATATCACCGTTACCAATATGGCGTTACATAAGCTAACCCTGAGGTTAATGTACATTTTCGTAACTCCAACAAAAAACATTCGATTCTGGCAACATTCCGTAACAACAATGCACTATTTATTGGCAATCAAAATGCAAAATTTTTGAATAAATCTGCGAAAGCAAACAACAGTTACAGCAACTTTTTTTGCGGTCACCCAGAAACACTTCAGTTTCAGGTATTTTGTGTCTGACGTAATCCACAAAAACCTGAAACTGAAGTGTTTTGGAGTCATCTCACATAAACCACTGTAACTATTGTTTGCCTCAGCAGATTTAACTGAAATTTGGCACTTTGATTGCCAATTAATGGCGCATTATTGGCGCTTAATTTCGTTAAAATCGGGTGTTTTTTTGTTAAAGTTACAAAATTGTATAGTAACCGCTGGGTTTGCTTATGTAACGCCATATTGGTAACGGAGATATTTTGTTATCGATATTCAACAATTAATAACTTTGCTGTAAAATAATATTTTTGAACAAAATTTGGTGATCTTTTTAGCAATTTATTGGGAATTAATGGTTTGAAATTTTATTTAAATTTGTTTAAACATGACGTTTTTATTGTACGATGTCTAGGGGTTACTTTTTTCCGGACACAGTGTATATCACCATTTCATTTCTCTCGTAGGCAGCAGTAGGTAACTCGGCAATAGGCCTAATACATGTAGTGATACAGAATACAATTTGTCAGCAATCGATGTTTTTGTCACTGTAGGTTTCTGGGATTATCAGTCAATTAATCAATAAATCAGTCGTTTATTTATACAGGGTTGGACGTCATAAACTAGCTACTTAGTTTATTCCAGTTGTCAGTTTAATTTGGACTTCTTGTTGCTTGTCAGCGCTGCATTGTGCCTTTTTCTTTAAGTTCGGTCACGAAAGCGATCTCTGCTTGTTTGCTCTCTGTGACAGGCTGCTGCGGAAGCGCACGTGCAGCGCGACAATAGTCTACTTAGTTGCTGATGTTGCGTGCGCGCTGTCTGCATGCAAATGCGTCAACTCGGAGGGACGCACGCACGCGAATGTACAGTGGCGTCATCGACTGCAGTGTTGTTAGGCCTTTCTAGGACTAGTTGTTTACTGGAAATAGGCCTATAATTTCTGTTTGCTGCAACTTACAGTCGGCCTACAGTTCTTATTATTAGTATCGGCGTCGGTGAAGGTGGACGTAAAATAAGCCGGAATACATGCAGGCTTACAGTTGGCATTCGTTTCGTCATATCGCAGCCGGATTTTGATCAACGACAGCCTACAAGTAAACGAACGAACAAATAACCGCATTGCAGGTATCCATAAATAATGAACTTTATTGGCTCGAAAGCTGCAAACTAAAAGCGGCCGTTAAGTGCAGGCAACGTGTCTGAGGCTGTCTGCATGTACCTGCGTCTGTACGTCTCTGGGAGTTACGCAGAATTATTTATTTGGGGGCCTCAGATCAAAATTGGAGGTGTGAGTTCTAGGGGTCTGGAGGTTGTGCCCCTGGTCAGGGGGTCAGGGGAGCGAAGCCCCCTGAAGTTGAAACACTTTTGGCTTTTGCACATTCAATGGTTACTGCAAATTTGCTATGTTTTCTAAAATTTGGAAACTAAAAAACTCAGATTTTGCGGTTGTTTTTGCCAAAAAAAGTTTAATAGGTCGCAGTTTGTTAGAGTTTACTGTGAAGCAATAACAGCAATATGCAAAAATATAACATAGGTTTTACCAAATACATTTGGTTTTAAACACAACACCCCCTGGTATCTTTTTTCGTTGGGGAGTGTCAAGATTTTAATGGGGGTGTACACCTCTCCACACGGGGGGGGCTGGATAATTCTCTGGTACATCTGTCCGATGTCTCTTAGTTGATATCAGCTGTCGCTTTGCATTGCAGCTTGAGAACACGTCGCCTGCTGGCTTGTCATTTCATTGGTCGACCAACGAAGATTCTGTGTAAGTAAATTTAAAACAAATTCTATAGATCTTAAGTTAATCGGTTTTGCTTTTTTTGCTATATTTCGTGGCCCCGCTGTTTGTGGACCGTTTTACACTAACAGCGTCCATTATGCATATAAGACATTTGGATGGTTTCCCGAACGAACTGCCCCGACATTCTTCAAACTTTGCCATGTAGCTTTGTCGCCATCAAAAGCATCGCTGTCTAAATTCATTTAAAGTGTTGTTTTAAAAATGGGGAACAAACCTCTAACTTTTTTGAAATTTTCGAGCAGTGTCGCACTTTTATGGTGTCAGTCTGATTTACCGTCAGTATCTACTTTTTAACGTAAAGAAATTCCACTGTTTCACAAATACAGCATCAGTCTCTACCGATTCGGGCGGGATAAAGGGCTGAATAATATTTAGTAATACTATAATAAAACCCGCTTTTATTAAAAATATGTTGACTACGTTTGACGACGTTCGTTTGGGATTGGGAAACAAATCCAGATTTCGGTGGTGAATAATTGCAGTATTGTAAAAGATGGGTCTAGCCTACACCAGCGAATCGAAACTGAATGAGTTGAAATAATATTGCAAATATTAGGCCCATACTGTCAGGAAATTAACTTGCTCTGTGCTTTGGTCTGAAAGATGAACTCACATGCAGATTGTTGTAGCAGCCGCACGCCATTGATCAATTGATAATGTCATCGCTAATGGTGCACATATCGGAATTATGGGCCCTATGTGACAAGTAAACCACGTTCTAGCTTATATGGCATTATCAATCATTATTTTTTGTGCATGTTCCACCGTTTGCTTTTTTGCAGTCTTCGGGCAAAGATAAGTTAGTATACATAAGCAAGGTTAATATATATAGAGGCGCATAAAAATAGAACATGCTTTTTGGCCGACTGTTAAGCTGTAAGCTTAAAGGTCTAGCCCTTTGGTACGAGTTGTCGAGTGTCGTTTGTCGTCGGCTGTTACAAAATGTATTGTGGCCAAACGGTAAGTAGTAGGGGGTCGGTGATGGTGCCGTTAAATAGAGCGATAACGACTTCCTATAGGCTGTTAATAGTAACCACGTCTTTATCTGCAGCGTTGACCGCAATTTTTAACACCATCAGCTGAGGTCCGTTGCGGCGACTCCACACGATGTCCACCTTCATCTGCACTCTGCCACATCTGTTTCCAGCTGGCCGGTGTTTCGTTGCCGATCTGCTGTATCCAGGTTTTTCGAGGACGCCCAGGAGGTCTTCTCCAGTTCATCTCCATTCTGACCGCCTTTCGTTGCAATGACCTGATATAACGTTTGGTGTGCAGATATGGGAGCATCCAGTCTAACAACGTGACCAAACAGTGCTTGGCGCCTCTTGCTGATTATATCTGCAATGTTTGGCAGACCGGTTCTGTCGGCTATGTCGATGTTCTCGACACGGTCCTGCCACTTCACACCCAGTATCTGGCGTTGGCTGACATATGGAAGGATTGTAATCTGCGTGTGTCGCCTGCTAGTAAAGTCCATGTATCAGCTCCATACAACAGGATTTGAAGAACACAAGTTTGGTATAGTCTTAGCTTGGTGTCCAGACTTAGACCCTTCTGACGCCAGCAGCGTTGCATTGAGTGCGTAACGGAGGAGGCCACTCCAATTCGCCGATGTAAATCTGGATAGCATCTGCCAGAAGACTGAATAGAGCCCAAGTACCTGAACTCTGTAACTTCTTCAATCGTGTTGTTAGCAACCGTTATATCTGCAGCAGGATCACCAGAACCCAGGTTCTGTACCTTAGTTTTCTGCCACGATAGGTGCAAACCAAGGTCCTCGGCGGTCTGATAAAATTTTGCGAGAACTGATCGTAACGTCTCTGTCTGTTCTGTTATTAGCACGACATTATCGGCGTAATCAAGGTCTGTGTACAAGTTGTTTAACGAAATGTTTCAAACTAGAAGTCGCCGTATCTCGGAAACGGCGTTACAGACATACAGACAGATAGGACTGCTATTGATCACTTATAAAACATCGCATAAGTCCTTCCGGATGAGACAAAAATCATTGACTTTGGATGACCTTAAAGGTCAGTACGCGCTATTGTGGCTAAACGGAACGTTGTATTACGGAAACAATGAGAGATAGGGCCAAAGTTGCTATTAGGCGTAATCATTAACAGGAAGTCGCATCAGCGCTTTCACATGACACGAAAATCACTGACCTTGGATGACCTTGAAGGGTTATTTCGCACTCTGCTATGCCAATTGTGCGGTATTGTGGCTGAACTGTAAGTTGTAGGAAGTCGGTGATGGTGCCGTTGGACAGACCGACGACGAGTTCCTGTCAGTAACCATGTCCTTATGTGCAGCAGTTTGGTCGCAATTTTCAACGCAAGGTTTTAACCAATTAGTCGCCTTACCTCAGACACAATCGGCCCTTCTTAGCGACAGCTGGGCTTTTTGTCTTGGATCGAATGTCAGACAGCCTTGATTATTACAGCAAGAAGCGGTAATGTTGAACACAGGTTAGGCTAAACAGGCAACCTGTGGATGATCGTCGCTATATAAGGCCATGAAAAATAAAACGTTTTGCAGCATTTCTATTACTTCTGCCAAAGAGGTTAAGTGATACCCGGCGTTTATTATTTATCTGTTGGTTTGTTAGCAGAATTACGCAGTTACAGGCGGATTTGCCCGAATTTTTATAGAGAAGTGATTTGATTTTGGTGGTGATCCGGATCAGCATCTAGATCCAAGATGCCAGATAGGGCAAACCTCCGTCAAATATAATGTTGCCCCTGGCGAACATAAAAAAATTACGTAGCGTTAGGCCTAGCGAAGGTTTGCGCTTTCCAAGTGCCCTTCTATTTTCATATGTAGGCTTATGTAACCGTATCTAATAATAGCATAAAATCGGAATACATAATTTGATAACTTGCTAGACTGAACCGTTTGATGAAGTTGCGTGGTTTTAAGATATTTAACATTATAATAAAAATACTCTTTCATGACTTTACGAAATAATCGATGGTTAGGCTTATAGTCTATAAGTCTAGCTTAAAATATGCCCTAATACTTTTTCTGATTTGTTTAAACGGGACAGCCATACATACCTAGACAACAGCCATGCTGCAGTAGTCGCTTTGACGCTTCACTAAAGTGACTGAATGGGTACTGCAGTGATAATAGGATCGTTCACCCTATTTTGAGTTACATTGGCCGAATGGCACTGACGTCACCGTTAGCTTATTATTGGCTACCGTTAAGTCACTTTCGCTGCGTGGAAGGAAACGGGATGTTAGTTAATAAAAGCTAAATGTACTGTATATCCAATAAAATAACAGCAGCGGCAAAGTAAAAGTCAATTGAACGCGTGACATTAATCGCTGAGACGAAAGTTAGGTAACGCCAACAGGACAAGAAAAAGTGCGCAGTTGGCTAGGTAGTTGGGCCTATCTATAAAATCATTCCAGTTAACCTAAGGTCGATCGCTTGCTCTTTTTTATAAAGCAACACGGAATAGGCGGTATGGCCTAATATTCCGCGTTTATCAGTGAGCTTTAAATTTAGCCCATTAATCTTCACTGCTAGCCTATAGACTGATTGAAATTTTCGTAAATCGTGGCATTATCAGAATTATGAATCGTATCGTTGCTATAATCATTTTGCATGTATTTTATTCTTTTTGAGGCAGAAACAAGGTCCAGCTCTGCGTTCAGTGTCGTTCTCTTCCGAGACAGGCGTACGACTTGACCACTAAAGTATGACGACCATTTTCTCATTGATCTGCATCGTCGTGGGCGTGACTCCATCTATCATCATCGTCAGCGGACAGCTTGCGAGCTTGAACAGCTACCGAGACGACGTCGCTGACGTCTACGCGTTGTCTAACTGTCGGTATGGACGCTGTGCCGGCCTGACGTATTCTTCGCCCGTTGGACGCGACCACAACCGCCGCTTGTATGCTGTTGACACCAGCGCGAAGTCATTCGGCGGAGACGACTACAACGACAACGATGATAAAGCCGTTGGACGCACACGACAGCTCGAGGAAGATCGTCGGATGATGACGTTCCCGTACTGTTTGACCACCAGCGTCGACGAATGCCGCTCGCTTCTTCGTCGGCTGGAACGACTTCGACTGAGAGCAAGAGAAGTCAGCAAGCGGAACGTGGTGGTGACGCGGGTGGACGGAGCAGCCCTGGTCAGACTCCTGGGCCGTCGACGTCGACGATCTACCGACACCCGCGGTGGCAACCAGAGAACATCAGGAGAAGCGACGACGAAGACTCGAGCTGTGCGATCGGGCAACGCAAATGCGGCGTTCGAAGCCAACCGGCTGCTTGATGAATATCGCGCGTGGAGGAAGGAGAACGGGTACGGACGCAACTACGCTCGCTGGGGACGTGCTTCGGCGACAGAGAACGCGGAAGACGGGGCGGCACATCATCACGGAGGCACTGACGTCAGCAGCGAGAAGACAACGAACAACAACAGCACCAACGCGGTCCATCGCAGGACGCCGCGTTCAGTCGTCGTAGAGATCGAACCCGAGGAAGAGTTGCCCGCCAACGAACGCGATATGCTCGATACTTACCTGGCGTGGCGAGAGATCAACGGATACGGAACGCTAGCTGGACGCTGGGGATGAAGCATCTGAGAACTGACGATGGCGTCCACTCCACGTACATATATTTCGTATAAATTAGAAATTCAGAATATAGTCTTTATGCAGTCAAGTCGTTTGTTGCAGTTCTTGTTTCGGCTATTTTATGTAGGCGGCCTAACGCCAAGCTTTTGCTTGAACTACTAGGCCTATACAGCTAGTAAACATTCGTAGCACTAGTAGGCCTAAACGTTTATTGCTGCTGGTGACAAGTCAAGAAGCTACGTGTTAGCGTATAGGCCTATCTTTTGTAAAAGCCCTAAAAGTGTTCTGTATGCCTATAGCCTACAAGGTAACGTATCAGCACTGATTAGGTGAGGCAGGCTATCGGTGCAGTATAACTTCACATTTACGTATTTTTTAGGCGTCATCACTGAAAGCATCAGACCGTACGTTAGCGTGACCTGTTCGTGTCACGCTCGTTCACTGTGCTAAAGCGACGAGGGATTCAATAATGAGACACCATTTGGGGCCACACTATGTGAACGGTGTAAGTAGGCCTACTGTCGGAAGTAAAGTGGAGCAGCAGGATGATTCGTTTCGAAAATTACGTATAATAAGCCTAATATAAAATAATATATTTTATTTATCAAAATAATGCACATAAAATTGGAATTTTTCCGGACACAGTAGGTACTATCAATCACGTAGTTGCAGCAGCAAGCATTAGCGAGATGTTGGAGCCAGGTGACAAAAGTCTTATATTATGTTTTGTGTTGCCACAACCACACGTCTGTGCACGTGTGGTAGGTCTGACCAGTTTGAGCTAATAAAAAGTATAGAAACATCTAACCACATCACTTTAGCGTATCTCTCATCATTTACATCAAAAATCACGTGCACGCACAACTGACAGAATGCACAAACACACTGACACACAGATGTACGTACTATTCTATCGCACGGTCAGTGGCATAACCAGTGGATGCAGTATTGTTCCACTTTCCAAATCGTGCAGGCTTAAAATAGGAAGATTTGTAGTACTTGTGGATGTGCCTGCATGATTCTCAGATAGCCTGCAGGTCATATGTGTTGATGAAAGCCTAGGCATGTAATAAGATTACTTCGCGGTCCTGACCTTACAGTAATTGGCTTTCATTTAAAGTTTCTTTTCGTTAACTTTCCGTTTCGGCCACATGCCATAAACTAAGCGGGCTATCCATTAACTTCCTTGAACATAGGCCTACTTTATGCACCAGCCTTTCTGGATCAGTATTTGCATTTTGACACTAATAGGCCGAACGTTACGCAAATCTGTTTTATGTTTCGTGTTTATTTTCTACTACTACAACTTGCACCACATTGTAGACGTATCAAAACTCTGGAAACCAACAACGCAATTCATTATTCTCCTGCAGACTCATTAATTTTCACCCGGGTTCACAACCTCTTGGACAACGTCGACGTCTTCCTCTTAACATCGTGCTTCTCAGGTTATGCCACAGTGCAAAGTCGATCGTCATTTTGCAGGTAATTTCGTCACACAAAAGTTCGCACATAGTAAACAACAACGAGAGAACTGCTTACGGACGCCACGCGCGAAATAACTGTGCCACGTACGTGTATACTCCGCTAAGATACACAGTATAAGACCCGCACGACAATCCCGAAGCAAGTTAATTATCATCAATCTACCTCATCCACTAGCTATAGTATATCCTGCAGCATACTTCGCACACATTTCGCAGTCACAATCGTCCGTCGTTTGCTTACGTTTTACAGCGGTTTCGTCGTGGAATGCGTAGATTGGGTATCGGGACTGTTCCGTTTCCTATAAGAACTTTCATTCCCAAGCCATCAGCTCTACCGGACGAGACAGGATTGAAACGGGGAAAATAAATATGTCAATACAGTAGGTCTATGGCACGCTATTGGTAATGTGTGCTTTGGTATAGTATTTAAGGTTAGTGGTCGGCTTGTACTAATTACAAAGATAGGCTCATAAATTGTTAAAGGCCGACATACAGTTCCTTACAGGTTGAGATATTATAGCCATATACTTTTGTATTAATCTTGAACTGAAATCTTGAATAACTGACGTCAACTAATTTCTTAAGCAAAACCAGCACAAAATCATCACAAACAAGTGGTCATAAAATGCCTTCGTTAAGTTCATTTAGAAAACAGGTTTCATTTGTATTCTAGAAAATCCGGGCGTGAGGAGCTCGAATAACATACGTGTGCTTAGACCACCCTGCAACCCTTTGGCTAAACGGTTCTTTTAGGATAGTGGGACCAATGCAGAGAAGTAACGAGTGGTCCCGGTGACCAACGGTCCAATAGTCTATAATTGTTTAAATTCAATAGTCAGATGGCAGCAGAGAGAGCAAGAGGGAGAGAGAGAGAGAGAGTATTTATTTGCCAAAAACATAAAATACAGCACAGTGTCAGTTATACGACAGCGGCGGCAGTGTCGGCACGCGTTGTTGCTGTCGACTCACTGACGGATGCTGACGTCACAGGGCTGCTGCTGCTGCTGCTGTTATGACGCTCCGATGACGTCGTACTGAAGTCAATCGCTGGAGGTTCAGCCACCAAGGTACCCGTAGAGGACGCCCGGCCGCCGGCGCCCCTAGACTCACCCGAGGCGACTGCTCGTGGAGATCGGCCGTGATCGGTTGTACTGCCGGACTTGACAGCGTTGCCGTCGCGTGCTGGCGGCGACGCCGACGAGTGAGCAGCAGCCTGGGCCTGAGCCGAGGTAGACTTACTACACGTGAGATGATGCGCTTCCCAGTGACGATGCTGGCAGAACGTACCGCAGTAGCGAGCCCGATGACAGCCACTGCACGTCTCGTACGCCTTCCGACCGCAGTTCCAACAGTTCTGAACCCATAGTACACGTATGATAGTTGGCGCAAATAAACATTTATTGCACTAATAAACGTTTATTACTGCTGGTGGCAAGTCAAGCAGGTACGAGTTAATAAAACTACCTTTTTGTAATAGCCCTCAAAGAGTGAACTTTAGTGTCCAGGGCAAAGTGACAGCATTGGTTAGGTAAGGCGGAGTGAGTTATGGGGTGTTTACACGATCCAGCAAACGTTCAGCAAACTTCCAGCAAATGTATTCAAAATACACGTGAATTGCTGGACGTTTGCTGGATCGTGTAAACACCCTATTAAACATTAGCTTATATTGCACATCAACGCCAGAACAGCAAACGCTGCATTTTTTATTAGTACTCTGAAAAGAGAAGTATCTTGAGTTCTAAGACGCACACACCGAAAGTTAAGTCAGCTGCATAGCAGTTTCACGCTAACTTCTATAACCTACAAATGAATTACGTCTACTAGGTCCGGCATCGTTTAAAACTTGCAAATAGTTAACTTTACAACAGTTCATGATCAGTTAGCATTTTAATTCAAGTAAAAACTAAACAAGAGTACGTAGTGTTGTCCAGTTCTCACAAATGTACTGAGACGCAATCAGTTAATGATCCTCACTGTCTCGTAGACAGATTGCCTTGTAGTCTTGTAGCCTGCCTACAATCATATCTCTTACGTTCTTTCTGGACTATCATCGTTGACCCAAGGAGCCCTGGATTAAAATCCAAGACTCCTTGGTTAACCACAGATCTAGCTGAGTTGGAGAGCTGTCCACAGGCAACAGATATTTATGGAGTTTATAGATTACGTTTTCTGTCAATCCTTAAAATTTCTCAATAATTAATCACACCTAATACAATCAATTGTGCAATCCTCTTACTCCCAGATCACTCAGTCGCACGCTATCTAAGGCAGGAAGTGAAAACTGACCTCTGTAGAATCTTCCTGGCTGTTGAGCAGAGCAAATGCCTCCTGGCGCGCCTGTGCGCGGACCTCGTTGACGACCTTCTCGAGACGAGCGCGCTCTGCAGTTACTGCAACGGTCGCTTTGACCTCTGCCGCTGTAACCGCTCGGTGTAGCTCTGCCACCGCCTGACGTTTCACCTCGTTCACTGCCTCCTCTACACACATACCCAACCCAACCGCCGAATGCACATACACGTGCACTGAACAACTAGTACAATAATCGACTTCACGCTACCATGAGACAAGGACACTGGTCTACTGTGTCCTTGTGCATGATATGTACAGCAAAAAAAATAAACGACAAGTTCGTTGCTTGTCACCAATACCTCATCGATTAATTAGCAGCAATCCTGACCCTATACCTCAGCCTATTTACGGCGGCGAACAAACACCATGCAGACATATAGGTTACGCACGAACTAGAGAAGTTATGGAATGTGACTTAGGACGCTGTTGAAAATTGAAACTGTTCAGAAACTGCTGTTGAATTTTATCTATTTGTCCTACTGACACTTACGATTTTATGAAAGTAAAAGATAAACGTACAAGAAGTAATTGCAAAAGAAATGATGACTTACTGTAAACATCTCACAACGCCATAGCTATCAAACAGCGCAACAGATGTCAAATACATTGAGAAAATACGCTGATTATAATCCTCCAGTGGAGGGTGATCAACCTAATGGCAGCCTGGCATTGTATACACACTAACAACCAATGAAAAGTGCAAAAGCAATCAGCCTATAAAGTCTACTGACGGCAAAACAGCGCGTACGAAAACGTCATCACACCTGCTAGCTGACGAATCTGCAAGACTTGGATATCGTCAACAGGTCTAGAGCCGTTAGTGGTAGCACGACTGAACGTGAGACCGTCTGAGGCAGCGGCAGCAGCACTGCTGCTAGCAGGATTCGGTCCGTGATGTGCCTGCAGTGCAGCGGCGGCACGGTCACGACGACACTGATCCTTGAGAGTCAGCATCGCTCGACGACATCGATCCACCATCGCGCCGACCGACTGTAAAGTCTACAGCACCAACACGTCATCATCCAACTACTGGCTGATGGCAGGTAAACTAACTACCTCATTCAGCTCAACTCAGTCTTCCATTCCTCTGGGGCATGGCAAATCGAGTACCGCTCTGTCTGACTGGGGTTACTGTATGGTCGCATATGGCAGGTGACGCTCTGTAACTCTGAGATGAGTTTCCTATGCAGAACTATACCCACTCTTTAACTTTTTTGTCAATACTGCGTAAGCGACAAGTGTAATTATTCATTTTATGCTCCGCCATCCGCCGGTAAATCGAGCAAAAACAAAGTACAAAACCACAGTTATTCGTGGTCTAAAGGTAAAAACTGAAGGCTGTCCAATGCTCAGTGTTAAATGAGACCAGAGATATAGGTACAATGCAGTCTGGCGAGATATAGCGGGTTCGCAGGTGACGTTTGTCATAAATCCACTGGCAGACTAATACTACCGGTACTTTCCGTCAGGCAGGCGGTTAGTTTCCCAGCCGTAAATAAAGCATCACAGTTCTTTGGCGGGTAATAAATTCTACAGCCGGGATGAAACTGGCACGTGTCAGTGACCAGTGATCGACTTGCCCAGACAGCTGTTATGTGACAGCGAGAAAAAATAAAAGTAAAAAGTTGGGAGCTGAACTCACGACATCTTATTCACGAGTTCGACGTCCAGATACAACGATCGATAACTTTCGTTTATAAAGACTGATTTTGATTAGTTACCTTTGGGTTCTTGACCTGCAGATGTTGCTCTCGCTTACTTACTTGCTTATCTATTTTGTTTACTGATCAGAAAAAGTTGTATGAAGCGTACATTGTCAATTGCTTGCCATTCGTCTTCAGCGTCAGTCGAGTTGAGATGCGTGTCCGGACGCCGCAGACCTGAAATAACATCATTCAATGATCAACACTCAATCAAACGTTTTCACTTCGCTATATTGTCCAACGCACTAAAGGATTTTTTTTCTAAAATGTATATGCGCTGCATAAATCTACGTTTTACTTCACTTCAATTTATTAACATCTTTACAGCCCTGAGATAGACGTAAGTTCACTGTAGGATACTTCACGCTTAATTGTTTATGTGTGAAAAAAATAAACAGATTATTATTTTTCATGAAGCATTTGCCACCAAAATTTTCGTCATTTAATTATGGCTACATAATAGCATCAGTCAGGCATCTCTCTCATTCTAGTCGTAGGCCTAAGTCTTAACACTCAGCTTGTCTTCCAAAAACTGAGTTTATTGTACGATAATATCTGATAATAAGTGTATAAGATGAGTACAGAATACTTGTTTTCAGTTCTTTATAAAGATTGATTTGGCGCCAGAAATGAATATGTGAAAAAACGTGCTTCAGCATTATCCAAAAGCTTTCTCAGTGGCCTTCTCTCGGTCGACAAAAGTAAAAAAAAGAGAGCTAACAAAAGTCGATAGAAACATTAAATAACAACAATAATCAAACGTTTCAATTTTCAATGTAGTGTGGCAACATAAACGGGCACATATCTTATAGTCAATAAATCTACTCCACTGCTCCACTCAGTAACGAGTAACGTGGATTAGACAGGGTCGTTAGTAATCGATTGAAGTTTTCTCAAGCATTATATTTAATTTCTCAAATTTTACGTCTTTTGTAACATTTTTATGCACACGTGTAAATTAAATATTGTAACCAATAATAATTAAACCATTTTGTTGAAATAAGCTGCACAAAAGTGACTTTATGTCGCAAAACGTTAATGTGACAGACTTATTCCCATTAAAAATGCAGTGACCACAATTTTGGGAGTTAAAAGCTCAAATAAGAGAATTTGATTGTTTTTCTTTTTTGTGCTTATAGCGGCTTATGAAACATGTTTTTGAGCTATTAACCGTCACTATATAAGCCCATAGGTTTTTTTTACTGTTGTACAAGAACCTTCCCATTAAAAATGCATTACGGGGGTTAAAAATTGGGGAAAAATAGGAAAAGGGGTCATCGGATTTTCACCCCAAACAAACTCGATCTTACTTTTCAGGCCCGAAATCACTGTGCAAAATTTCATCAAAATCGAGTCAAAATTGCGGCCGTAGGAGAGCGTACAGACAGAAGGACAGTGTGATAGCAAGTGATTTCATAATCTGTCTCATGCTATGCTATAGCAATGGGACAGATAATGACAAAGAAGACGAGTGTGGAGCGGATGACAGACCGATGGTAGGTGCTGTGGCTGACGTGCTGGCGGTCGACTGTGCGTTGTGGTCGACACTGAGATCCCGCACTGACGAAGACGATGTCGACGCATCATCAGGACGCTGGCTGAACACCGCAGACAGCGACCCGTGATGCTCGAACCCCGGCAATGCCGGACCGGCCGGTCCTGACGGCAGCTGGATCGGCCGTGCCGGGATGTCAATGTGTAGACGCTTGATGGCCGGGTTGAACAAGTCAAGCTTGAGATCTATCGGACTATCGCTCACTCTGCACGACGTAAAACAACGCAGTATAGAACGACGCTACTCGATCGCATTTGTCCCGTTCAAAGACTGTAACAAACTGGACACGTCAATTGTCGGTAAGTTGGTCATTCAATCCATGCATCAGCATCAGACGTCATTAGTCTAATGTTCTTACGTCTTATACGCATGGCTGATGAAGTTTCTAAATAAAATTAATATTGTTATTATCAGAGCCGTAAACAGAAAATTATTTGCAGAACAAGGGATTTAGCTGCGTTTTGGATCACCCTAACAAGTTAGGTGTACCATAGATAAATATATTATAAATATGCTAATGATAATGATACTTTTAATAGTTTTAATACTTTCAGCTAATAGTTCTAATTTCTGCTTATGGCACGGCAGGCGAAAAATTCGAAATAGTTTAGTTTTGTTGTATTGAAGCAATATACTAGTAAATTTGTTTTTTTTTATGCTCCGGCATAGACTTGTTCCACTTTGACACCTAACATGTTAGAAGTAGGCCTTTCAAAACGCAGCTATTTTTTTCTATATAACTTATCGAGCGAGCTGAGTAGTGGCGCACGTGAAACATACTGCATGAAAATAGAGGAAAATAGGAACAGAGTGACCGAAAACGAGTTCTGGTGCATTTTCAGCTCGAGAAATAAATTATGATGGGTAGCAAGTTAGAGCAATTCAGTCTATTTTGGACGTTATAAAATTTCTTTTATGCTGGTGGGTGCTTTAACATCGAAGACACCCCGCTTGCTTCGGATATGGCCTTGGTTGTTATTACTACCAGAGCATGACGTGTTGTCCAGCTGCACGATCTAAGGCAAGAATTACGCAAAAATAACGGGATTATAGCTGTTGATGTTGTTTGATCGTGCACTGTAAATAGTTCAGAGTGAAAGAGAAATATTCAAAGAGACAAAGGGGAGAGGAAAGCAAAGCGCAACTGCAGTGGCTGGCTACGTCATTATGACGTCACGGCGCACCTGTCGAACGGGCGCTTGCCGTTGGCGTTGAGGTCGAGCGCTGCGTTGTCATGGCGGGGCAGCAGAACGCCCGGCACGAAGCCGCCCAGGTACCAGAGCCTCTGACGCTGATCTGCCAGCCCGGTGGTCGGAGTCAGTGCTGAGTCGTCGCCCGGGTGTGTGGTCGCCGTGCGACGTCTGTCGGCATCGAGCCCTGGTGAGGCCGGAGAGACGCAACGGTTGCTTGACGTCAACTCCTGCTGAAGTAACGGCAGGTTCGCCTGCAGTCAAAAACAATCATTACTTTCATAGACCTAATCCGCGACTGATTATCCTCACAATCTACAGACCTAGACACTTTCGTATGTACAATGTACATCCCATGCAAATAAAATCTTCTGTGCTAACTTAATAATAAACTGCAGGATGTTGCTATTAGCAGTAATAGTACTATGAAAAAGCTACCGTTAAGACGAAATTTAACAAAAACACGCAAATAAGATATACAATATATTTAAGATGACTAAAAGCTAAAACTATAAAAAAAAACAATCACTAGACTATGCACGCATCCGACGTGACGTCGTGTTAGCAAGGTGCAAAAACATAAAACAGAAAAAGAAAAGGTGGCTGAGAGGCTCTGAAAGTGCGTGGTAAAAGATGACGGATGGTAGCAGTATGCAGACCTTGAGGAACGGAACGACGAAAGGTCGGAGCGGGAAGTTGGTCGCTTCCTGAAGTCGTCTGTGGAATTCCTCGGCGCTCAGCTGCGAGTTCTGCGAGCAACAACAACAGACAGAGAGAGATGCTCTAGAGATGTCAGACGGAACTGTGCCGCGGCTACACGTCACAAACAGATGCTGCTGCTGCTGCTGCACCCGCTCTCCCGTCACCTCCACACCTCGCCCCCTCCTTCTCACTCCCCCAC
>Ga0209671_1002452_pt1 | contig 16975 bp, 8 predicted proteins | sample WorMetHERISLAND2_2_FD_187401 | JGI IMG/M metagenome (GOLD analysis project Ga0209671, IMG submission 187401) | Marine gutless worms symbiont microbial communities from Max Planck institute for Marine Microbiology, Germany - Olavius geniculatus... | ecosystem: Host-associated > Annelida >...
ATTGTATACGCTGGGAGATTCAAATAAAATTTGGCAGTTTAATTGCCAATGGATGGCACATTACTGATGTAAAAAATTTTTTGGTAAAAATAAGATGTTGTTTGTTTGAGTTAGGCAAATGTACAGAGTACAGAGTTTTTCCTTATGTAACGTTATGCTGGTAATGCAGATATTTTGTTATAGATAATCAGCAATTAATAACTTCGTTAATAAAAATATTTTTTACCAAAATTTGGTGATCGTTCGAGCAATTTATTGTTGACTAAGTGTAAAAAATTTTATTTAAATTCGTTCAGATTTGACATTTTTATTGTACAATGTCTAAGGGGTTACTTTTTTCCAAACACAGTGTATATGTTTTATTTGATTACAACTGAATGTTGTTTGTTGGCTAATAGACATAAACTACGACTAGTTTTAAAATAAGCTAACAAGTTTATTTACAATTTCTTGCTTATGCAAATGGTTTTGGAAGATTATTTTGCCGACACTGCAATAAATTTGCAGCAAAGTGATTACAGATCTCATACGTCAAATGCGTTACACGTCGCTTTAAGCCTATGCCTACTGTCCAGTGCCTTGTAAAATATTTGTCTCTAAAATTATATAACCGGCTTTAAAATAGTAATATTAACAATACAATTACGGTAATGTTTAAAGTAGAACAGCGAAATTTTTTCATGTATTTTTGCATGCACGTGCCACTAAAAAACTTAAAAATAATGTTCTCTTAAGTTTTGAAATAAACCGCGGAAAAAGAGCGACGAGAACAAAATAAAGCACTCAGCATACCGGCCGACCTTTTGAACTTTATTGGGTGCAGTGTAAAAAAAATTAATCTATACATATTTTGTTAATTTATTCGTTTTGATGGCCTGGAACGTCTAATATAAAAAAAAACAAATCATGGAAGAAATATGCGCATGCAGTGTGTAATAATGGTCGCTTGCATTTTAGTTCGCTGAAGTCATTAATCAGCGACGTTGTCAATAGCGGATGGTCGTTGCTTGATGTTAGAATATCGACAATTGCAGGCTCTCCATATTCAAATTGCCTGCAGCGGTCGCTTGTCTCATAGCAACGCGCGATCAACCGCCCACTTCAGCATACCATACAAACCGATGCCAAAAATAACTCGCATGTGTACTGTAAAATATGCATATCACCCTATGTATTAATCTGCACGTGCATAATACAAGTTCGCTATGGCAGACAAACCATCAGTGGTGTCGTTATCCATGCGTACAAACTATAGATACAGGCAAATTGTGCCGCATATAAGGCCTAGATGACACAAAACATAATATTCCATTAGTTCATATTGCGTGGTCCATAAAAATTAAGCCCCTCCATAGATTCATATTTTCATCAATTATTAATTATTTTTACAACTTTTCTTATTAACCAAATTGATAGTAAACTTAAAAATATTACAATTGTTAAATATCTCACCACATCCTAAAATACGTCCTGAAATATAGACTATAGTCAGCTGCAAATAATCAAACGTCTTAACGTGATTAGACCACAGTGTACTTGGTAATTTTAAATCAAAGTAAGATAATGAATGACATCCATGTTGCTTAATGTGACCTCACAAAATCCGCTGTAACTATTGTATACGCTGGCAGATTAAAAAAACTCACTCTGTGATGCAGTTATTCTAGAACTGAATATTTTAAGAGATGGTGCACGTAGGCCATATAGCGACGCGTTCGCGTGCGATGGGATCATTAGTGATATCAGTTTTAGACTTTTAGTTAATAGCAAACTTACTGTTGGATTTTTTTACTAATTTCTATGCCTATAGCAACTGCCGATGCTGCTATTCTCGGCTTCTGAGCAGCGCCAAGCATCAAGAATCAACGCAAGCGAGTCACGTGTGATCAGTCGCCGGCAGATGAGCCCATGCAGATCACTTCAGAGGTCATAGGTCAATTGAACAGAGGTCGGCGACCGTTGATGCGACTTTATCTTGATCGTCTGGAAATATTTCCACCCAGCACGCAAACTACGCTGTGTGTCAATAAAACATCACCGACATTCTCGACCGTAACTTGAAAACCATCAGATTTTGATAATTTTTGGTAGAAATATTTCTGACACAACTTGCCATCAAATAACCATTCAGTTTTTTTTACCTCACATGTTTGTTTCTGCACTACATAGGGAAAACACAACCAGCGAAATATCACTTTTTTAACCAATGCGATATAATTGCTTAATTATCATAACGCGCAAAAAGATATATTTTTCACATTTTTGACACTTTGGCTGACATTTCATCCAGTTGTCCATTTTTCAACTGCCTGTAGTAAAATTGCTTGAAGTGTTGGCCCACTGTGCGAACACAGGCAAGGAGACGCTTTCTCCATTCATCGACAGCAGTATCGATAATGTTCTGCTCCAGACCAATCCAGGCTGTACCAGTCGCTTCTTGACTTCACAAACATTCCTAAACTTTATCTGGTAGACACACTGCTGCATGACTGTCAAACCTTGTAATAGACAGGCCCACAGATTAGGATAGATGGAATTTATTGATGTTATTTTATTTATTTTAACACGTATTTTAACACGTATTATGCTTGGTCTGCTTTCCCCAGGTAATGCAAAAGCAGACGTTGGGTGAAGTGAAAAATAAAACACTGATTTAATAGCCAGTTGTGTGAGAAATATTTCTGTTAAAAATTATTAAAATCTGCTAATCATTCTTTAAGTTACGATCGATAATGTCGGGGATGTTTTCAGGTTTTCTGTTTATTTCAACACATATTTCGCTTGATCTGCTTTTCCTAGGTAGTGCAGAAGCATACATTCGGTGAGGTGGGAAACTGAACGGTCATTTGATGGCAAGTTGTGTCAAGAATATTTATATCAAAAATTATCTAAATTTGGTAATTGGTTTTCAAGTTACACTCAAAAATGTCGGGGATGTTTTTTGAGACAGTGTATAGCAGACAAGCAGCAGTGACACAAAGTGAAGCGCGGTGCTCATCAGATGCTGACTTGCTTCCGTGCTTACGTCGACATGAAAGCGCATCGACGTTCTCTGCACGATTGCACTTCACGCTATCAAAATGTAACTGCACGAGTGAAACATTTCATTTTCATCGTTTCTACGGTGTACATCAGCTGAGGTACACAGTCAGGATGAATATCCCAATCCTTTCGCTTAAAATCATGTCGGTTGAAAAACATAAAAGAACAAAAGGTTTCTCGCTCGTTTGGTACATAGGCTCATCTATCGTTCCATCAAAAATGTTCTGCAAGGCTGAAAATGCGTCAAGTGCATTTTTCGACCAGGCCTCCGCCCGGACCCCAGCCGGGGGAGTTAACGACGCTTCACCAGACCCCCAAGCCGGCTGCGGCAATGGAAAACCCCTTCCCCATTTCATACCTTATTCTACGCCTGCGGCGTTTCGTTCGACACTTTATATTCTGGCCCCAAAAAATTCTCCACGTGAGACGAAAATCTGGGTACAAGTGTTATGGGGCCCGCACCGCAAAAAATTTTAACCCCCTAAATCATCGCCCAATCGGACTTACAGCGCCCGGTAGCCTCGTTAGGCTCTGCCCCAAATATCTCGTTTTATTTTATTTTAAAGCACGTGTGCGACCGTCATGTAAAATATGTTGTCTGTTCAGCTACTGTTTAAGATATAAAACTGGCATGCAGGCTGTTCGGCGCCGATGACCGTAAAGTGACGATCTAATTGTTTCGCAAACAAGCTAGTCAGTTAGTCTGCGATGTGTGTGGCTTGCCACGTGACCGGCGGGTGCGAGCCGAGACAATGAGATGGCTGGTCGACACAGCAGGCGGGTGCATAGATAGATAGATTGAGGTCAGAGAGGTTAGCGTCGTAATTTAGCGGCCGACAGCACAGCGCCATTGGTTCCTGGCAGCTCGGCGGCTGAGCAGCAGTGCACAGGATACGATGAACATCGTCTGAACCCATACCACCCCGCGACACTGCGGCACTGTGTGAGCGACACCATAACTCGCTTCGCTGCTAACTACAGCAGCAATAAGTAAGTAAGTAATCTTTTATTAAACGACGGTCAAACGCCATCAAACGCCATTGCAAAACAGAACATAACATAGCAAAATCGGTACAATATCGATAAGAAAAATGAAATGAAATGAAACACGGTAGAGCTACAACAGATTTACATGCAAAATCTAATACGCGTCACCAAACAAATATCACAATACAAACGAACGTTTGTACAAGTTATAGTGACACTGAAGCAAAGCAAAAATACAATTGGTGGCCCGGAGTTTCATGGGTAAATTTTTTCCGGAGGTAATAACTGGTGAATACAGTGATCCTTATTATTAACCATTTTATGAAATAGGTGCTCATCTGCCTCATGCAATTAAACAGACAAACGTCCTAAATCACAGCTGTAGCCCCAGCGGAAAGCTTTTTTGGAAAAAAGCATCAAGTTTAGCTATTAAATCATTACTAAGAAATCCGCCCCAGGCAGGCAAAGCATGGATAATACGAGACATGACAATAGCAGAAAAAACAACATTCAATTGCTTGGCAGGAAGGCCTTGCGCTTTTAAACACTTCAACGAATAACGACGCTGAGAACAGATAGTTATAATGTTTTAACATGTTCATAAAATTTTAAGTTACTACAAAATGTGACACCAAGAAGCTTAGCAGATACCACACGTTTAATTCCTGTCAAACATGATGGTAAGAATGAGCGAGCAGATAGTCTACAAAAAAACTATTTCTTTAGTCTTTAAAAGATTGATAATCATGTGGTTATCTTTAGCCCAGCAACGGGATTACAAAAATTAGTTGAAATTGTATCATATGCCCATACTTCTCGCGTAATAAATGATACAAATAAAAATTTTAGTCGTCTGATGAATAAAATATTTTATGTGCGCTGTGAGAATTGAATCCCGGGATTGCAATAACTATCGCTAATGTATCATATCCACTGCTGCAGAGTGCGTGCGTCGCGTCACAAGAAATATGAACAAATTGCAAGCGATCCGAGACTAATGTCGCGTGCAGCGGTGCAGGAGTCGACCGAACGGTGAGGAATTGTCACGGTGATGGCACGCACGAGCGCGGAGACGCGACAGAGGAGTATCTGTAGCTATAGATGGCTGCACAGATAACGCCAGTCTAAATATGACGCGTTGTCGGCTGCAGACATCGCAGCATCGATTTTGTTTCCGTCACCAGTACAAACAATGACCGCTGCCAGTGGCGAAGCCAAAGGGCAGTAGGAGATGACTGACCCCTTCCCAGCTTTAGTTCCGCCTAAAGTTTTTAGACTAATTCCAAAAGACAAGCTGCAAAAAGTTGGCAGTTAAAGATACCGAGAAAAGTTCTTCGGTATTAGGCTGTGTCATTAGGTTTTAGCTCATCGAACGCGACTTAAGCTTAATGAAATTATCATTTAAGTCAGTCACATAATGTGTTAGATATATTTTAATCTGTCAGGCCTATGTCTCATTTAGTTTGCGTATTCGTGGGATAAAAGTAAAAAAAACACTTTACAGTTTACAACCTGTATAACTAACTGGCTGTACAAATGACACGGATCTCCACGATCGGCGACTGAGCGTTTCCCGTCGCCGCAGCAAGAACTTGGAACGGTCTGCCACCAGAAGTGACGTCTTCAAAGTGCTTGCGAACATTTAAGACTAAACTTAAGACTCATTTGTTCTCTTTCTGTTTTTCGCTATTGACTGCAAAGTGACCGCGGTGCCATAGGCATTTTACACTGTAAACTGTATTGTATTGTATTGTATATAAACCGCCATCTCTTCTCCTCTCGGCAACTCCAGTTGCTGGCGACGCCTATGACTGCTGCTGCTGCTGCTGTTGCTGTTATTGCACGTGGTGTCCGGTGGAACGTGAAATTTTCATTAACGCTTGGCCGGTGATTAGCTAAACACAGTGAAACGTGAAGCGTGCCTGCTATAGGCCCGGCCGGTACCACCCTCTCTTGCTTGCTCCGTCGCTATTTAATTCATTAATGCCGCGCGGTTTGTCACGTTTGATTTCTCTAATGCGCTGCTACTACTAGGGGCGTATCATATACGCCGTGTATTTAGGGGGGTTTTAAACCTGTTCCCTCTTTGAAAGTAAACAAAATAAATCCACAGAAAAAATTAAATCAGAAAAAGCGTGTTTGTCAGGCCTAACGTACTGTTCGACTTCGACGTATCCGGTACGTTTAAACTTTTTTGCATGAAATTATCTACAAAGATTAACGACGATGCATGCTGGCCCTATTCCACGATATCAACCAAAAAGTCCAGCTGTCGCTATGATAGCTGACCGTACTAGTTATCAGTGACCTTAAAAGTCATCTAAGATCAATGATTTTTATGTTATTTAAAAACCAATATGGCACTTCCTATCAGTGATTAATAGTAACCTAAAAAGTTCAAGGTTCAAGGTCAAAGGTGGTGATATAGCCCTTAATCGGACGCCTATCGCAAAGCTACGGAGCGTCACCTGCCGTATGGGATCACACAGTGTTACCTGCCACCCGACACAAGTAAACGCGCCCCGCCTTAACCCCAGCCAGATAGGCCGGTACTCGATTTACCTACCCCAGAGGGATGGAAGGCTGAGTTGACCAAGGCGGCTGGTTACATACTGAGATGGTTTACCTGCCCACAGGCAGTCACCCATCGCAGTATTAACCGGGCCCGGCATACAGTAACTTCGTTGATCGAATCAAACGAGTTACCACTACACTACGCCACCAACCCATGGTCAGTTTTACGTAAAAACGCACATTTTTCTTACCCAGTTCATTCAACACCCAATTTCATAACGTTTCTCTTGGAATAGATGGCTGAAATTTTGCGTGCTTGAATATAACACCCATAGCTAATTATTCGTGTAAAAAATTTTTCCCCTATGCTCTACCTGTTAGCCAGGGTAGGCCTACACTCGTTACAGATGGACGGACAGACAGAGTGACAGAGTGACAGACAGACAGACGGACGGACGACAACCATGACAATAGCTCGACCGTTACTTAAGTACGGTCGGCTAAAAACAAGTAAATCCTGTAAAATTATTATTATTATTTACATTGTAAATAATTATTTATTCGACAAAAGACGTAGAACAAAACTGAATCCGTGTCTGACTGACTCCGAGCGGTCTTTATTATTATGATAATAAAATATCCGCAACCAATTTTTGCTTTACATACCTTACATCTACATCTGAATATATTATTACGAGTATTTCTTGTTGTCTTTAACGCTTGCTAAAAACTGCACTATGTTTGTTTATAAATGCAGGCATTGCTGAGTTCCGCAGATAGGCAAGGTTTTTATGGATTTTGAATTACGACAGTCCGATCTTGTTAACAATTTTCTATAGCTGAGAAAGCGTGGCTGTCATCAACAAAAAAACTCAGAATAACTGATGCTAAACACACTCATAAATAAGCTTATATAACTTGGATCTAATGAAGCAAGCTACGTCTATAGTAATAAAATAATAGTTTTTGCTACTTTTACTTACTTGCTGCATACACATGGGCCTATCTCTTTTCATTTAGCTTCTGTGACAGAAAATGTATAAGATATTGGAACTAATTAAAAACGCTTTCTTGACATATTTATATTCACACATATGTAAATTAATTAACTATTGCATGCGTGATATACGATTCCCCCGCTACAATTCATCCGTTGTGCCCATGCGCTGCTCAGCCTGTGCAAGTTACGAATACACGAGCCTTAGAAGATAGAAGTCCCGTCCAAGTGTCGGTAAGATAACAGACACGAGTGATGTGATGTGACTGCAACTTTAAGAACTTCTTGGCGTCCATTTCCTTCCTTCTTCGGCACTCGGCGGCCGCCACAATGCGCTATCAATTACTGCGCGACAGGACGGCGAGGCTCAGTGAGTGACGCCGGAGGCGGCGGCGGCTAAAAATGAGAAAATCATTAGCCGCATTTTGCGCTTGATTGGCCGCCAAGTGATCGGAGGAAACAGGCGGCTGACAAAAGAACTGGCGCGCGCAGCTGAAGGCAAGGCAGCAACCGATCCTCTATCAACAGTGTGACTAATTTGTTTTCACGTCAGCGGAGACGGACTGCAATGGCGATAAAGAAAGTTTGCAGCAGTTCCAAGCTATTGAACACACTTGAGAGAAGGCGCGGGCGGGTGCCGGTGCTATACAGCTCGTTAATGATGACAATAACGTGCGACGTAAAGCAGGATATGATTGCAGGTCTGCAGGCAGTGTGCTGCTGACGCCCGGACGGATACAAGCCTATCAGTGCTAACAAGCTTATGGGGTGTTTACACGATCCAGCGAACGACCAGCAAACTTCCAGCAAATGTATTCAAAATACACGTGAATTGCTGAACGTTTGCTGGATCGTGTAAACACCTTATTAGACTTCACACATTTTGGACATCTGCACCCTTCAGTCACACGACTCGCCGACTGCAGCCACTGGCAATTATAGACTCGATTGTAGGTTTAGGACTTGTTTTCAGAACTCAAACTCAGTATACTCAGACTCAGTAAACGCGGACTCAGTGACTTGGAAGCTATTACGCGACAAAGATGACGATGATTATTCAGAAACGAGTACACTTTTATATGACGCTTTATCAATCAATCAAACGATCAACCAATTAATCAGTCATTTATTACGCCAAAAGAAGCGCATAAAAATTAAAGCTTTAAAAATCAATGCACAGTACCAATACTATTAAAATGAGCAAAAGACTAACTCCAAAAATTATCAAAACAGCAACAACAGGTCGCAAAATTAAAAGTAGTATGTAATTGCAATTGACCCGAGACCCGAGACCCGAGACGAGACCTACTGGGCCGAGACTGAAACATATTGCTCCGAGACCGAGACGAGATCGAGACGAGACGTTAGTCTCGACACCGTCTCGAGACCGATAGACGTCTCGACCGAGACCACATCCCTGAGCCTACGCGCTCCTTTCAACTCCAAATTTGAAAATGGTCCCCATGCACTGCAGCCACCAAATTCTGTAGAAGAAGAGCGTGAGACAGGGCTAACGTAAAAAGTTTCCCCCGGAACCTAACGCAACAATACGTCGACTGTTACATACGGACGGACAGACGGACAGTCAAGCGGACAATCGTGCCAAGACGCGATAGGCACCTATAAATTGTTTATGTACCTGTAGCTTGTCAAGAATGTTTTCCTTGCACTGGACAGCTAGCTGAAATTTTGCATGCATAGGTTTATGACACACAGCTAATTATTTGCTAACACCTACCGCTAAGCCACATAACAGGGTGCAGCAAAAAAGTGGACCCCTAAAGTTTTCGCCGTTTTCTCAGCAACCGTTTGGGATTTCAATATGAAATTTCACACTTTTATGTAGTAAAATCCTCTACATTTATTTGCATAGTAAAATAGAATTCTGTCGAAAAATGACGAAGTTATAACCTTTTTAACATGACCGCCTACCGATTTTTTAGCATTAAAATGTTCAAGCTAAAATACTGCCGATGACGTCACAGTAACGTTTTGATAAACATTAATTTATATTGTTTATAAATTATCATTAAATTCTGTCGTTCCTTTAAAGCAATCGTCGGCTGCTCACCGGATTCATCATTTAGCAAGACGGCGCCTCAGCATACACAACGCGCAATGCAGCGCAGCGCACAAAACTGGCTGCGGGCCAGCTGTCCAGATATCATCATAATAGATAAATTACCTCCAAGTTCGCCGAATATAAACCCAATGGACTATCTCGTATGGGGTGCAATGTTGGAGGCTTACCGCAAGCTTAAACCAAAGCCGAAAACAAAAGCACCGAACTCAAGGAAGCGCTTTAGGTTATCTGGGGCAACCTGCCAGTGACCGATCGAAAAGGCTGTAAAAGATTTCTCAAATAAGGCGACTGGAGGCTGGTGTTGTAGCTTGTAGATGGCTGTAAACACTTCGAAAATTTGCAGTGACAATGGAATTCTGACATCTGATCATTATTTAACTGCGTTGTTTTAACGATGTTATTAAACTGGTGTTGTAGCCGGAACATTTTTGAATGCTAAAAAATCGGTAAGCGGTCATGTTAAAAAGTCTGTAACTTTGTCGTTTTCAACAGATATCACATTTTTGCTTGGCAGTTAGATGTAGAAAGTTTTGCTAAATAAATTCGTAAAATTTCAATATAAAATTCCAAACAGTTGCTGAGAAAACAGCGAAAAACTTTAGGGGTCCACTTTTTTGCCGCACTCTGTACATGCTTGACGGACAACAGACAGACATAGGCCCTATATACAGACGACAGACACACCGCACCAAAGAGCCAGTAAAAAACCTTCAAAACCTACAAACCTAAATGTTTTTTTAAACCGAGCTTTTTTCCATACTCCAGCTAGTTACTTACGTAACTCAGTTTGTGTAACGTCTTTACCTCGTAAAATCCAATGGGCTGAGTTTCATTTCGCTGTTATCTCTATTACACGTTGCAACTGACAAACAACATCCGGTGTTTATTTCTGTAGTTAGAAGAAATAATATTGTCGTATTAATGCTTTGGTGATAGATCATTACGTAGTGTATTCGTATACTACAAGTCTGTAGTATGATACTCAGAATGGGAAGCATAATGCCGTCAAGTGTAGTCGTATTGTACCTGACATTGCTACTGTCTGTTGCTTTGTTCGGGTGTCGTGCTCACGAGTTTACGTTTGAGTTGCCTGACAACGAAAAAATGTGCTATTATGAAGTGTTGAAAAAGGATGTGAAATGTACATTAGAATTTCAGGTAAGTCAGGAGACTGTTTACGTGTGGGAAGGTGTACTTTGCGGAATGCGGATTGCGGAATGCTGAATTTCGAAAAGGTGTATTCTGCGGAATTTCATTGGCGAAATCACACGATCACTTACTCGTAAACCTTGCAGTAATCATACCTTATTGCACATTTCATGAATCTATGTCGTCAGAGGTTTATGACATGGCAGTCATAAACATCTGTTAATGTAACGCAGCGTAACATTAAACGGTATAACTGCATATTACAACTGCCACCCCAGATTGCTTCAGATTGCTAAATGTCAGCGAACTATTCACGGCAGTGGCAATATTGTCTTTGATCGTGCGATACAATGCAAGACTTTCTTAATTAGGCCTACCTGAGCAGACGCCTTGGTTGTTGCTGCCATGGCAACCCTTTTGTGAATTGGCCTATTTGAGCTTAATTCTTTACCTGTCTTTGACCATGCTGTAATGTTAGCCCATCAGGTGAAATATCGCAGTAGGCCTTCTTAATGACCTAGGCTACTTTCCCCGAGTTGACCTTGCATTCGTGTGTCATGTGCCGGCTTACGCTCGTGAGTTAACGGACTTAAGGCATTTTAGAAGTTAAGTTGAAGATGTCAGTATGTGATTACTTTGCCGACTGCGTGGCCGCGTCGTTTGTGATGTGCCAATGTCGATTCGAGACTCAAAAATGTAAGCCTAAGCCTACGCGAAATTGATTATTTGATTTTATTTGACTTTTGCAGAATGCGAAATGCGGAAAAAACTAAGGTGTAATTTGCGGAACGTTCTGCAAGTGAAATTCCGCAAAATACACCTTTTCAAATTTCTGCATTCCGCAAAGTACACCTTCCCTTTACGCGTTGTGGTGGATGTCAGTGGGTTCATGGAACTTTCGTGCCCGAGAACTTTCGTTCAGGAACAAAAGTTCCATAGGTGGAACTTTCGTCCCTTGGAACTTTCGTTCCCTGACACTGATAATTACTGAACCCCTTATCCTTACGTAGTGCTTATAGTTCAGCAAAAAAGCTCCACCTTTTGTGTCACTCGCTAGACATATATAGCTAGAGTTTCAGCAGGATATAATAATAACAAGGAAGCCCAGCTGTTGCTAGAGAAGATGCACCTCAGCTTATACTTTTCTTGTTGCAGTGCTGACCTTTAAGGTCGTCCAAGTTCGATGATTTTTATATCATCTGAAAGAGCTTATTGAATTTTGCAGAATGCGAAATGCGGAAAAAACTAAGGTGTAATTTGCGGAACATTCCGCAGGTGAAATTCCGCAAAATACACCTTTTCAAATTTCCGCAATCCGCATTCCGCAAAGTACACCTTCTCTTTACGCGTTGTGGTGGATGTCAGTGGATGTAATTTTCCATTGAAAAAAATGCACATTTTCTTACCCCCATCTATTCAACCCCAAATTGGAAATTGTTATCCACAATAGCCTACATTCGTTATGGACAGACAGACAGGCGGACGGACGAGAGACAGACGACAATGGTACCATCGACGCCTACAGCATAGCTGTAATTAAAAAGTGCGTCAAAAATTGTGTTCAGTATAGGCCTAATAATCAATGTTGTAGGGAACGAAAGTTCCATGCTAATTTTGATGTTGGGAACGAAAGTTTCAGGGAACGAAAGTTCTCGGTTACTAAAGTTCCAGTTACCTAGATGTCATTGTATTCTACTCATCATTTCTATCATCAAGATACAGAGCTACTTCATGTCATTGCCATGTTGCGAACTTGCCAATGCAGTTTCTAGTATTGTGTTAACTTTAGTATCACAGCGTCGACGAAACAACGAAATCAAGCAACATTGTCACAGAATTTGCTTATATTGTTTTATATTTATTATGGTGTCACGGAACACTGCACTGACTGCATCGACACTAAATATGAGCAGATCATGTATAGAAGAGGGGTCGAGTAAAGTGCGAGGAGAGTATAGTGCGAGGGAGCGTGCGAGGCGGCACGTGATTGGTTGGCTATATATAGATTCCTCGCAGTTTACCCACGATTTTGACCACACAGGCATGAGTGAATGGATTACAGAAATACGGTCATGCAGCCGCCAGCATGCGACCTGCGAGCACGGCGATATGAAATGCACAGCAAGCACGCTGTACGCCACATGCAGGGGAGCAGTCAACAGTGCAGCCTACCTAATAACCATGACTGTGGACGACGATACCGGGAACTAAATGCAAGTGGCCACTCAACTGGGAGCTGTTGTAATAAATGAATATTATGTAAATCATAGTTCACAATTAATATTGTGTACATCATAACTTTTTAAACGTAAATTCTAGGATGAGATGGCGATCTCAACGTAGTCATATTGCTAGCTTGAGATCGGCTGTTCTGTTAGTTGTCATCACCCCTCCAGCGTAATAGTGCTAGGGCGCATGCACAGTGGGCGACAACTGTCAATAGTTTGCTGATAAAGGTCATTACTGCTGCATGTTTAAAGCCCTAACTAGCCTATAACGTCACGAGGCAGGCATTACGCAATCTAATATCTTATTTATTGCACTTTAGGAAGCCTACAGAAAAAGTTAGTGATCGAAGCATGATGATAGTCTATTGGCCTATTGAGATAATGGATTCTATTCTATTCTAGAACTTTTAGCTGGCATGAGATCTACACAGGGAATGTTAATCTGGATTCTGAGCTAGCTACAAATATCCTGCATTTCAACAGTGATCTCATCAGCGTCATTTTTTAGAACGAGATGACGATGAGATTGTCGATCTTAGGATGATGATAGGTCTAGCCTAAAATATTCCGATCTTATTCCAGAATTCCCAGCTAGCACAAGATATTACACAGTGATTGATCTGGTCCTACAAAGCTCAAATTCCATGATAATATCATCCGAGCATTCTTTTCTAGAACGAGAACGGCAATTTTATACTGTAGAATAATTTCTACAATGAGCGCCGATCTCATTCTAGAACTGTCACCTAGCATGAGATCGTACAGAGGAAGTGTCGTCCAGTGGCAGAACAGCCAAGCTGACCAATCACGGGACCCAATCTGTGGCGATCTCCTACCTTACCTTACTTTACCTCCGGGTTGGGCTAGCTCTTACGCCTGCCCAGCGCTGAGACTGTATCAGTTCGGCCCAATACGTGTCCCCGAATGTAACCACAAGGTTACAGGTAATGGCTATGAAGTCGTAGATGGCTGTGAAGCCCTAAATAGACTCTGTAAAGCCATAGTCAGCTGTGAAGCCAAAACTAGCACAAAAGCACTGGTAACGTGTAGCAAATCTGCTCTCACGAGTTTGGTCAGCTCTTAGTTAGCTCCTACCCTTCAGATTTTGGTGCAAAGCCCCACCACCATGACAAGGTGGCTGACCACGGTGGGGCTGTGGCGATCTCATCCTATCAATTATGCTGGTGCTTACGGCAAGATCACCGATCTTATGCTAGCACTAACCCTTTTAAAATTGATTTTCCTGTGAGAACTGACGGTTGCGTTTATATTTGTAATTAGATCATTTTTCTTTCATAAAACGAACGTATTGATTACACTGTATTTGACACGAGCAACGGTGCATTCACGCTAAGTTAAAATACAAATATCAAAATCTCCTGCCTTGTTACTCATGCCCCCTCTCCAATAGTGCACAATACTGCGACCTCGCACACCGCCTCGCTAATTACCCCATTCCTTGCACGAATTCCTCGCACTCTTTCTCGCACTATACCCTCCTCATGCCTCGCAGCTCGCACTTTACCATCGCCCTATAGAAGATCAGGCTTAGTGCTTAGCATAGGTTAGGACCAGGAAATCTGAGATAGGTTTGCATTTAGCGATTCTATCTGATAATATTGTACCAGTGCGGTCAGTGGGCCTGTGCGGTGTTTCGTGACACCCGATTAATTGCAATGTACAAAATTCATGATTTGTGTAGAAAGTGCATATTACACATTATCTTATTTAATAATTGTCTATTGGTCGACCACAAAACTTTGCTTAATGTTGTTGAGTGATGTAATTGTTGTGTCAGTGGAAGGCATTTTCTTTACTTCTTTGATCTTCAGGTTGGTATTTTTAAAAAGCTCTATGCCTACATGTAAGAGTAGCAAACTTTGCAGGTTCTGCTGGTTTACTGATGCTGTCAAGTAGTATTACAAGAAAGCCTAGCTAACGCAAAGAGAACGCGCGACAGCAGTGCATGTATGAAGGCCCACTGCCCACTGGGGTGTTCACGCTAAGTTAAAATACAAATATCAATATCTCCATCTGCATTGCATAACAAGTTAGTTGCGTGGCAACACCTTGCGAACACTATAGAGTTATGCCGCAACCCGAAATCGCCAAAAAATCCATATAAACCCCTATTTTGGCGTTCAAGGTCATCCAAGGTCATTGCTCTAGGTGGCAATCGAAAGCCCGTGTATGACTTCCTATTAGTAATTAATAGTAACCTAGGCCCTATCTCACACTGTTTCTGAGATACAGCGACTTCTTGGCTCAAAATCGTAAAATTTTGCCCACCCCCTCTCATTTAGTGCCCTCGTTCGGAGTGACCCGCTTCAAATTTATGGAAAAGCTTTACGGTTCCTGAAACTAGAGTCTTCCGGGCAGCTGACGGTGAAAATTTGGTAATGCTAGCTTGCACCATTTTTGACTGGTCACCTGTGTGACGGACGAAGAGACGAACAGACAGATGGACAGAATTGCGATGGCTAAGAATAAGATGCGCTATAGCAGTACCTGCTGTCGCGCATAAAAACCATGAGCACACTTCTGCATTTTACCCCGATTTCAGTCATATGACGGTTTGCCAGGTTGGTCAGGTGCATCACCCCTTAAATATGTCTCTAAGTGTGTCCAGTTTTGTGATATCTGTTTCAGCCATACAACATTCAACCAAAATTTGTGCAAATGTTTCTGTGTGTGGGAATAACCGATGTGCCTATTTTTAATGTTTCGCAGCTCTTGCTGGACAACTGCGTAATTCATGGCACTTGGTTGGATGATATTTAGGGTTATGTAACATTTGGGTGCCACCATTTGCGCGCCTGACATTTGGGCATCACTCTGCGTCACTGGCATGTTCAAATTAACTGTCCTGTCATTGAAATTATCTGTAATAGTCAGTGGTTAACGAATTAACTATGATGATTTTTTACTAGCTCTGTTATTTCACACACCTGGATGTCAGGACAGACGTCACACACCCAGATGGACACTGGGCCTCATGCGTGGACTCCAGGACAGCACGAGATGTCAGAACACCATCACTGGAATGTTCACATCAAGAATTCTCTTGCTATTGACAAGATCCCCAAATTCACTCACGCCACTTTTATTCTCAATGTTTTAGCTTCAGGGGGCTTCGCACCCCTCCCCTGACCAGAGGCTCTGCTCCTGGACCCCGCTGCATGGGGGCACTGCCCCGAGACCCCCGTTATAGGCTCACGCTACCCCACTCGCCATTGGACCATGCCCCCCAGATATTACGGACTAGAGTGGCCGAGTAGGGGCACAGGTAGCCAAACGACTCGTACCGCCCTGAGTAACGTTACGAGCCGGGTCACTAGTAGCCATACCACCCTGTGAGCCTAGCGCCTCACCACGCAGGGTAGGGTCCCCTGAGATTGTTGCACCCTCATGAGCCGGGTACTGGGGGCCATCTTTATTTGTACTTGCCATATTTGTTATATATGGCTAAAATGTCCCCTACCCTTCGCCAGAGGGTAGGGTAAGGGGGTTGGCCATTTGTGAGGTTTAACCTCACATCTGTCCTAAGCCTTCCCCCAAGGCTGATTTTCTGTCAGGGTTTACTCACTTAGCCTTTGGTCAACAAGACTTTTCGCAAGGCAGCGAAGGCGAAAAAATCTTCCTTACCCGTCGCCACTGAGTAAGGTGTGGATATGGGGTGGTCAGATGCGGGATGTGATGCCACGAGCAGCAGCACCCCCACCCGGCGCACGTGGCAACCCAAGCAAACTGAGTAGGAGAAACCACCGCCCCCGACGCCGCACCCACACTTGACCTTACGGCCTGATCCCCAAAGGCCCTGAGCCGGATTTAGTTTGACCCTGCCTGGCAAAACGACAACCAGACAGGGTCTTAGGCCCCTCCACCACGCCGAGGTACTGGCTCATTGGAGGGGGGATTCAACTGTCACTGGTTATAGAAATTTTGGAGCTTTAAGTATCTTGATCCATGCATGTA
>Ga0209671_1002453_pt1 | contig 16973 bp, 8 predicted proteins | sample WorMetHERISLAND2_2_FD_187401 | JGI IMG/M metagenome (GOLD analysis project Ga0209671, IMG submission 187401) | Marine gutless worms symbiont microbial communities from Max Planck institute for Marine Microbiology, Germany - Olavius geniculatus... | ecosystem: Host-associated > Annelida >...
TCTATAAATTGTAGTATATCATTTAAAACATTAGTATCCAGTGTATGTTACTCAAAGACATTCAATTAATAAAATAGTTGAAAATAAAAGTTAACAATCTAGAGAAACGACCACGACTTCGATCGATCATGGCGATTTAATTTATTATCGTTTTTCATGCCTAATATCTACGGACGTATTTCACAGTACTCAAAACGCACCGTGGCCTGCTCACTCAGATAGACTTTTGTTGAGTGATACAGTTACGAACAATTCGTGAAACGAAAAAAAAACATTATTTAAATATGCGATATATAGAAGTAAATCAACCAGATGCTCAGCCTGCGCTCGTAATTTAGCAATGTTAATTGAAACCACGCCCACTAGCGTGCAGGTTAGTTTGAATAAAGTTTGAGTTTAACAGCAACCTAGAAAGTGACAGCTCGACTTGACTGATGGCGAACATTTGAACTAATGCATTATTAAAAATTTTGATAGCAGATACATTAAACTTTTGCTAATAAAGTACTGCGCCGCTTCGAAACTTTGATGCACTGAAAAATCATGCGACCACGCTTCCAAAGTGCACGTGCATTTGTTTACATTCGCCAGCAACGCCTAGCGGCGAATTTGATTTTATTTTAACTAAACATTTTAGATTTAACACTCCAACATATTAAAGTTTACTTTTTATATTTCTTTTTTTATTTCCATAATATACTTTGCTAATGACGTACTTTTGCAGTTTTTAACGTTACGGCAACAGTTTGTTTTCGTTTACGGAATAAACAAATGTGATGATCACGTGACAAGATTAGTGGTGTTGATTGGTCGGTTCGGTCCATAGAAGCATGGGCGGGAGTGCCACGAGCCAGAGTGTTGGACGCTGATTGGTTGATATCCTCTCGCGCTAAATTCAAGGGTAGACTGAGAGGGGCGGTGGCCGGCGCGAGAGGGGTCTGTCCATTGTCAGTCATATTCCTTCATTGACAGAGACGAAACGGGCCGCCGAACAGTTGTTCGTCTACCAGTCTGTTGCTCTGTTCGCGGCAAGAAAGATGTTACACGCCGTTCAAGCCGGTTATTTCAGCTCCGTAGAAAACAGCGAGAACCAAGATGCAACTGCGAAAGTTCGTGCAAAGCCTGGCGAAGTTCGCGAGACGAGGCCGCCGGCGCAAGGAAAGCGGACGGTGCTCGGGACGCTGACCAACAAACCCTTAACCAACGTCTCGCAGAAACCAAAGCAGGTTAAAACGACAGACTAATTCGTTTTTTACATTGATTTCATCAGTGGTTTTGCTTGAATTAGTGTCTTATTATGCGATATGATTATCTGAATGTATAGGCCTAGAAACCAGACTGTTAATCAATTGAAGAAGAACGACAGGAAACTGGTGCGAGCATACCATAAACATCCGATTTACAGTCCATTATTAGGTGAATGCTTGCGCCCTACAGTCTACCAGTTACGTTTGGAATGAAAGGAGAATATTGTGCTGTGCACTTTGTGAACGTTAGATTGCTTTGTTATGCATCTGGCTGTAAAACTAGATCTTCGCTAGGTGTCTTATTTTCTGTTCTTGATTTTGTGTATTTGACAATTTTTGCATGGAGTTTATGCTCCATTTCAATTCCCTACTAGTGATGATTTGATATCAGGATTTTAATTTCGATACGATATCGATATGATATTTTACAAAATATCGTGATATCGATATTGATATCTTTAAATAATAAGTATGTAACTCTTATACAAGCATAGGATCAAGACGTGAACATTGAACAAGTATGCTCTATTTAGGTAATAAAATATGTTTTAGGTGAAATATTTCGATTGTAGTTAAATACACCACCATTAACTCATCCCATTTGTAATCTTTCTTTCCAGTCATGCAGCGTAGTGAAAAATCTGTAGAAAATATCGCGATAAAAAATTATCAAAAATATCACAATATTTTTGAATATCGTGATATACTGAAAAATTCGATATTTTTTCAACAATACGATACTGTGTATCGATGTCGAAAACGATATATCGATATTTTCGATACATCGAATCATCACTATTCCCTACCATGCATCAGATGTTCATTAACTAGCAGAAAGATTATCCATGACATGATACAGATAATTTAGTAAGTCTTCATAATCTTCTATTAAACACTGGCCACCTTTGACTTTGTGAATAAGATTTTTTTTGCATTTATAAGTAGAAGTAACATGCATTGATCTAGTTATGTCACAAAATGCTGAGTTTGAAGTTTGCATTGGAAAACAGGATGAGAATTGCGAGTGTCGACCTATGGTCATTGGTGAGCCAGTTTCAACATCTGGTGTCTCGGTGCCACCATTATTTCAGCAGCCATTGCAAGGCTTCGCCCAGCATGCACTGCCGTCTCAGAAGCCAATTGATCTCAGCTGTCATGAGATGGACGAGAGCATGGATTACAGTGCAGCCATGACGGCCAAACGGCCCACAGGTGACTGCGCCATGGAAGATTCTGAAGGTACTGGTCGTGAAAATTACTGCCAACGATTTCTTTCATCTGTTTCCTTTGTGGCAACCAAAGTTTTTGCATGTCGTAATGTACAGTATTACATTATAACTAGCAGATTGTTAAAAGTTTGAAAGCCTCTGATTTTGTAGATATTTGTGATTTCTGCGTAATATTGTGTATCGTACACATTACACAAGTGCTGGTGCCTGGTAACTAACAGTCAGGGAGAACTGTTTTATTCTCGACTTCCTGTAAAGGAATTATTAAAACGGGATTCTGATTTGCTACTGAAATCATCGAGGACAAGATCAGAACATAGCTTTATGTCATAAGTATTTTATTATGTGTTGCGCAGATTGACATCTTATGCTGTTTTTTTTCTGTGATTGTAATTTACTGATGTAGTATTGGGTTTTTGGTCCATTTGTGACAGAAGTAGTTTGTAGTTAACAATCTGAGCGTTGCATTGATGTTAGACTCAGTGATCCTGCTGGATGCTATGAGCTCGGACGAGGATACAGTCGAGGACGTTGATACGAAGGCTGCAGAGCTTGATGCACAAGAACGCACAGATCGACTGATGTCGATGGCAGAATACCGCGATGAGATTTACGAATATCTCCGAAAATCAGAGGTCTGTTCCATTAAGAAGGGACGTGTTTTAAGAGCAGTTTGTTTGCTTTTTTGTTTTCTGTCAGTCGTCACCGGTTTATCATGCAGTAAAATAAAGGCATATTTATTAGTGACATAATTGGACATGCTGCTTAAATTATTTTGAGTCTGGCAGGAAAATGATCAAAATGTTTTATGCGATTTAGCATAGTATTGTTAGATTTGAAGTAAAAGCATTGTAGTTATAAAAGAAAGTAATGAATGCTATCAAATACTGTGGCCAGTTGCTTAAATGCTGAATCCTACTGCACTATTACGTTAACACGCATGGTAGATCGCAAACTTTTTACGAGTTAACACAAATTTACAACCTGCTCAAGACTTAAGGTGCAGTTGTTGCTGTCGTGACAACCTCATCAGGTGCTGGCTATGTAAATTGTGAGGGCAATGCCCCGTTGAGATGAGGAATTCCGCCAGGTTGTCATTGTCTTGAACACATTTGTAGTGTAATTTATCGGAGTCACTGATGTCATCGAAGCAAACTGCGATGAACAGCTCTGCAATTTTATTTAACATTTTTGACTTAACATTTGTTGTCTGAATAGTAATGCAGTTTCGTTCAGTAGTAGCCAAGTCTTGAAGTATTTGTTTTCTGAATGCACTTTTTTCATTACCGGTACTAGCCAAGTTTTGAAGCCTCTTCGCAGTTAGATTACGATGTAATGTGTGTGCCGCTTAGCTGTCAAATCGTCCGCGTGCAAACTACATGCAGCGGCAGACAGACGTTACGTCCAACATGCGGACGATTCTCGTGGACTGGTTGGTTGAGGTTGCTGACGAGTATCATTTGCACCGAGAGACTCTGTTCCTCGCTGTCAACTACGTCGATCGGTTTCTGTCTGTGATGGCCGTGCAGCGCAGTAAACTGCAGCTTGTCGGCACCTCAGCAATGTTCATTGCTGCGTATGTTTGCCGCTTGGTGTTTGTTTAGCATTAGTTGCAGTATTTGCCAATTACATGTCGGAGATTTTATTTTCCAAAAATGCTGAATTTCGTGCAGAAATACCATTGTAGGGTAATCTGGTTAAAATTTGAATTCATATCTGACCTTAGATAGGTCGATGTGATATCTCTGTTTAAACGGTGAAACTGAACAGTCTGATGATTTGATTGAGATATTTATACTAGCAGCTGTGACTGCTTGATTGTTTGCCTGTCTATTTGTATTTCTATTCTAGTTACAGCTACAATCCAGTGCTCACTGGATTGTAGCTGCTGCAGTAATGTTGGTAGTGGTATTGGAGGAAAATTATCATAAGCAGCATTTAGCTGCTGCAGTTTCAGTTACATGTTGTGATATGCTAATTTTCTTCTGGTCAGTTAGGTAATTTGTCGTGACGTTTCAACTACTAGTTACATTCAGTGCTTTGGTATTCTGCTCACATGATGAAAGTTTGTCTTTTGCTTTAGCATTCTGTCTGTTATTTATAAATGGCTTGTGATTATTATTTTTCATATCAATGCAGTGCTCTCTGAGTTGTTATGTGATTTTAGTGCTATTTGTCTATAAACAACTGAAAAATGAACATGAATTAGTATGTTAAATGCTGCATGTTTCGTGAACTGTTGCAGGAAATATGAGGAGATCTATCCTCCAGACATTGGAGAATTTGTCTACATAACGGACGACACTTACACGAAACAGCAGGTCTGACATTTGTGCTATTTTCACTTTTTATGCGCGAAAACAGCTGCTTTCAACGCATTTTTGCAGTCGCATTTCTGTCTGTCTGTCTGTCACACAGGTGGATCAGTCAAAAACGCTGCAAGCTAGGATCACCAAATTTTCACTGTTGGCTGCCTGGAAGATTCTAGTTTCAGGAACCATAAAGCTTTCCCATAAATTTTAAGGGGGTCATCCCGAACGAGGGCGCTAAATGAGAGGTGGGTGGGCAACATTTGTGATTTTTGGTCATTAAGTCGCTGTATCTCAGTAACGGTGCGAGATAGGGTCTAGGTTACTATTAATCACTTAATAGGAAGTCGTACACTGGATCTCGATTGTTGCCGAATTTATTGACCTTGACTGATCTTGAATGCCAAAATAGGAGGTTTTATGAATTTTTTTCTGGCGATTTCAGGCTGCAACACAAGTCTATATCATTCACAAGGTGGTGCCACGCTACTATCTTTATGTGATTCAGATAGGGAATTTGGTATTTGTATATTAACTTAGCGTGAACACCCCAATTTTCAGCTAAACTACTAAATCGGAACAGCATTAGCTCAAATTTCTTGTTCAGTTATTGCTTAAGAACTTGTGTGTTGCTATTATTACAACTGCTCTGCACCTTATGAGTTCACTTGCTGGTTTCATCTTTTGTTGATTCTATCCCAGTAATTTCTGCCATTGCTGGGTGCTCCTTGTTCTGCTTTTCGTTTTGCTAACAGTTTATTAAACTGTTTATTACTATTTGTCCTATTACAATTTTGATGCTTGCTTTCTGCATATACCGACTGTCACCATTCTCCAGAGTAAAAGGTCAATTAGTCCACATGTCTGGCTCACGTTTAATGGCTCTAGGCTGATGGTTTGTGTGCCATTGGTTTTTGGTTCGAAAGTCTATCATTTGTGCACCGTTAGTATCTTTATCTGCTGGACGGAAGGCTGCAAACAACCTTCCAATGCTGAAGCCACAACATGGGTTCAGTGCACTGCTCTGACGGACTTAAGTAGTAAAGAGCTCTTAGAGGCTGCCATGAACCTTAAGAGCATTGTGCACTATTGGTTTTTGGTATACTATGTCTAAATGCTGTGTTTGTACAATTGTCTGCTGCAGGTGTTGAGAATGGAGCACCTGCTGTTGAAAGTCCTCAGGTTTGACGTTGCCGTGCCGACTGTCAATGCTTTCTGTGATCGTTACCTCAAAGAAACCAAAGCCGATGAGAAGACTGTCTCGCTCGCCATGGTGCGTATTTACTAGGTATTTGGTTAGCGCATTCTTATTTACGTATGTTTATCATAATCAGAATACATTTTTTTTATTAGTTCATGTCTTTGAAGTCATGAGCCAACAGTTCTATGCAAATTCTGTTTACATCCCGGATTTTGGTGTTGCAGGCAGTTTTTTCTTTCACATCGAGGCAGAGTGATCTTGCTAGATTGACATGTTACATGATGCTTGAGTTGACACTTTGCTTTTTGCACCGCATTAGTTTTTAGACGTATTTCTGCTCATTTTCCGTAATGTGGGCTCTGTCACATTTATTCTTAGTGACGGCTGCGTTCACACAGACACGAGTACGAGTTCGGGTTTCGGTTTACAGCTTGTGGAAGCTTCACTCGTACGAGTGGAGCGTTTACAGTCACTTGTACAAGCACATAACTCAACGCGTGTCAGCCATATTGGATAACATTGAATCGAAGAAATGCTTCGCCATTAAAACAACAATATTCCACTACAAAGTTGCTTTTTTTTACAAACTGCACATCTCTTACGATCAACAATTTTACGATGACGTCAGTTCTGACAAATATGTGCCACGGTTTTTGTAACTTATATTAATGCTATTTACGAGTAGTTTACTTTCTAAGAGTTAGACTAAAACACGACCTGCACAGAAACTACTCGTACAAGTGAAATTTACAGGTAACCCGTACTTGTGTGTATGTGAATGGCCGCCATTGAAATACACGCAAACTCGTGTTTGTCGAAACTCTTATACGGGAACCCGTACAGTGCCGGACTCGTACTAGTGTTTATGTGAACGCAGCCTAAGCTGTTTTTAGATGGCATCTGGCAGGTACACCTGTGCAGTTCAACGAGATTGTCTTAGGTGGATGTTTCTTACTTCCCGAGTACAGCGAGTAATGCCAGATTTGATGGCTGAACCCCCCTGTCCCCCACTTGCACAGCCCAAAACTGCAGTTATGCACTGCAGCCAGACTGTTGGTCTTATGCTGACATCTACAGATAAGATGAATTGTTGACAGCGATTCCGCATTTTGCCAAATAAATTACTTTGTTCTTTGTTTCCAATGATTCCTTGGTGTCAGCATCGTGTATCGACTGAATTGTGTTTGTTTCGTGGGTGTTGCAGTATCTGATAGAGTGCAGCCTACTCGATGGCGACGTGTTCTTGCAATATCTTCCGAGTATAACAGCATCATCTGCAATCTGCCTTGCACGCCTCATGCTGGGCTCCACAGAGCCGTGGGTAAGGCAGCTCAACTTTTGTGATTGGTTGCTGTTAGAGCTGTCAAATTAACGCATTAATTAATGCGTTACTAAATTAATGCACGTTAAAAAAATTAACACTCATGTGTAAATTTACTAAATTCAGTGAAGCAAAGTTTCAATATTTTGTTAATCTGTGGTTATTTGACAATCAAATGAATTCAAGTAGCTAAACTGTACAGTTGCGGTTCCATCACTACTGTAAATAAATAATTATTTCGATGACAGGCTAATAGATTGCTATGATGGCAGTTATTTTTGATTATACTTTTAAAATGTGTTTCTAACTTTCTATATTCTACAGGTGGCCCCCTCAAACGTTGCGGGGCCCGGGTAACTTGCCCCCCTACTCTTCTTCTCGACGGGCCTGGGTGCGTTAATAGTGCATTAAAACATTAATACTGTGACAGCTCTAGTTTCTGTATGATAACACGTCAACTGATTCTCGGAACTTAATTTAGGTTGGTTCTCAGTCTTGGAGATGGATTTAGTGACTGTTTTGGGTTATTGTTTGAAGAGCGCTTCATAGATGCCGATTGTCGGTTCTGCTACACAGCAGAGTCGGAGTAGGCTGGAACAGCAAATGTCATTTTTTTCGCAGTTTGCATATTTTGCTTTCATTGTAACAATTAGTGAACGTGGTTTTAGTGCCCAGTTTCTATGCTAACCTGTTTTCTAGTTGCCTTTTTGACTTTTAACCTTCTATTAAGTGGATATTAAGCAGAAGTCTTGCATAGCGTGATTTATACAGTACAGTATGTGACATTGTTTTTTGTGTGTATAGTCGTCGGCGTTGGCACAGTCAACCGAGTACAGAATGAATGACATACAACAGTGTCTCCGGGATCTCATTCTGATGCTGAACAAAATTCCCTCGCTCCCGCAACAAGCTGTCAGGGAAAAGTACAAAGCCGCCAAGTGAGTTTCTGTCCCTGATATTCTTGCATTTCTTTGTTCTTTGCTGATTATTCAGAACTTCCTGTTGTGTTTGTAAAGTTTGAAGGCTTAGAAAAATTGTGCTTGTTGTGCTACAGAGTCACAGAAATCTTTAGTTGACTTTTAGCACTATTAATAGGCTTTATATAACTATTAGGTTTATTGTTATTTATGTCATAGCTTAAGAGGGCCTATGGGTTGTAGATTACACAGGACACTTGTTGAACCTCTTGCTTTTCTTTTACTTTATCATTTATGCTAATGATCCATGGTGATCATTTCATCATGAAGCCACAATGACAGGCCAGTTTGACTAGGAGAGTAATGCTTAGCTGTATTTTGGCTAATCTAAAGCAATTTTTTTCATGATAATTTTCCTTTTTGCTTTTGCTGTTTACCAATACTGTGTCACACCAATAGATACTTAAAATCAAAATGTCTGTGCCGTAAACATTTTACGTGTGTATCTTGTATTATGCAGTGGATAAAAAGGAATAAAATATTTAATGCATTTGATTGTAAATTTGGTTTACGGATCCATGCACTTTATTCACGTTATTGGATGGAATTGTTCAAGCTGTCATTTGACTGGCAAGTAAATTAAATCACTTCTGTGTTGTTGCAGATATCACGAGGTATCCTTGATACAGCCGTCCGAGGCCGTGTGCAAACAGTGGACTCGTGGCTTAACCACTGCTGACAGCTGATGAGTGACATTCTGCGATCTTATGTTCAATTTGTGTTCGCAATAAGATTTAGGCATAAATCCTTTGACTGTATCTGCATGTATTTACCAATTGCCACGTGGCATGTGTTCGGATGAATGGCCCCAGTGCCTGCTCGGCAATGGTTAGTGATGGGACTTGAGACTTGATTTATGTTAATGGTCGATTGTTTGAAGTGGTTGTTTCTTTGATGACAGCTAGTTGTGAATACGGTTCGTTGTAATGTGATGTGCATTAGACGTAATGATTAGTGATGATGGGAGTGAGCTCTTACTTTGTGTTTTTAACCTGAAATAAATAAGTCTAGCGATTGATGTGTGGTTACCATTAAGTAACAAGAATATCACTGTTTGAATGAGTTTGAACCCGAGCTTACTACCTTCAATTGAATAAAAAAAGCATATTTCTGTTTCGGTTCAGAAGCTTATTCACGATAGTTATGGATGAAAATTTTCTGGCACTCTGTTTCATAACAGGTCTGGAAGTTTCTGAATTGCATGTTGTTTTTTATGGCGGGTTTGAATTTGCAACTGTGTTACATCGTATGATACAAAAACAGCAGAAATGTCGGCATTATTTTGCGTTCTCCGAGGGCTTCTGATTTGCATATTGTGGATAAGTAGTCTGTGTATATCGAGATGGATTTTTCTTTGCAGTTGTGCTGTGATTATGCTGTAAAATGATTTTACAGTAATGGCAAATATTGCTGTGATGGCTGTTCAGAATCGTGGGAGTTGATATTCACTGTATTTGGAATCACAATGCGGTAATCTTACTTGGTAGATTGTCAATTTACAAACATTTCTGCTCCACCAAATTACTTGCATTATTTTTTGTTATTGTACTTTGTGTGGTACATTAGCAGGATTGTAGTGTTATCTGTATAGCTTTGTACATGTAGTTCTACAGTGATTTTTTTATTTAACATAATTTACGCCCTGACAACATATTTCTTATGTTATGCATCTAAGCTAGGAACAGATGTTAATGCTAGACGTTTCCAGTGGTGTTACTAGCAGTTCATAGTTTGTTTCACAAGGTTTTATAACACTGTCATGTGTTCGTGTCTGAATGTGTGTTACTCGATACATCAGCTTGTGATATGCATTATCCACATTTCTCGTGATTTTTAACAGTTTTACTGTGTGTGTATTTGTTCTTTTATACGGATTCTATGGTATTGCAACTGATATGATGTTTTTTTTTTACCTCGTCTTTTATACTAGCATTGATTTTAACTAGTGGTACGTTTCTGTGCGTACTATGTGTAGCTGAATTCGCGATGCAGTTTGTGATAAAGGGGAGTTCTGTCGTGGAACTGTTTTGCGATGCAGTGTGAATAGTTTTTACGTACGAGGGCTAGCATAGCGCGGATTAGCTATGGTAATTCTGTCTGTCCATCCATCTGTCTGCCACAACCCGGTGCCGTTTCAAGACCAGGTGAGACAAAGACTTCAGGTTTTCACCGTATTAGCTTTATTTCTCTAGTATTTTGTGACAAAATTTCATGCAGCTGGGTGAGGGGTCCATTGAAGAAGGGGCAAAATAGGGGCACCCTCTTAAAAAGGCGTTCTTTTACCGTTATTGGCTCGCTTACCGTAAGAATGGTTGCAGATAGGAACAGACATGCTGCTTATCATAACAACTACTGACGACAAGCTTCTTAGGAATGTCAACATCGATGACTTTGAGCTTCCCAAATAGTCCTGGGCTTTTAGTGAATTTTTCACGATTTTGGACTGCAACACGCTTTTCAATAGTGAATTGTGCCGAAATGGATAGAGATAGACCAAGACAACCTGCTGCGAACAGGAACTGCTATAGGCTCTCGTGCGTCTCATGAGCATTAGTTCCGATTTCTTGTTGTGTTTGCTATGTTTTATTATATTTTGTAGGCCTAGTATGCTTTATGATGATTGTAATATGTGCTGTGCTAAATGTTTGTAGTGTGGTAGTAAAAATGCTACAGTAAATGGCAATGTGTTTTTAGTCTTTATACAGCATATCTTTCTGTTTATAGAATGATTATAATCACTCTTATTATTTACTAAAAAGTTTTATTACTACCAGTAACTATCTTGTCAAATCTTGTTCTTGACTTGGATTGACAACAGCAGACTTGCAAAAATAATAACAAATAATACTGAAAATGATTTTTACACGGTTTAAACTTTGACACTTTAATATGTTGTGAATTAATTTATTGGTTTCTGTTTTGTTTGAGCTTATTCCTGTGAAGATATCGTGCTCGAAAACAGAAGCATTTCATTGTACCTACAGCATCAATAATTTGGCATAATGAATGAGCTTTACTGCATATTATGCGGTATGTAGCCTGAAAACTGATTAGCTTGCGCATTATACTATTTATTTGCAGTAATTGCAGTATTCTCTGATTTGTCTGGTGATAGAAAAGTCTGCAAGATGTTAGTTGCCTAGTAGAAAATTGATTTTATTCTGAATATAATAATGTAGGTACGCTGTGTCTTAACAACATTATCATTTGTAAATATTTCTAACATTATCACTTGTAACTTGAAGAATTTTTGCTACAATTATTCCATGTTTTGTTACAATTATTTCTGGCATAATTAGTCGTCAAAATCTAACTGCCAAACGCTTTACTTTTGCACTCACTACATGCTGAGAGTACATACAGTAGGATTTAAGACACAGGTGGCAAGTAGCCCAGCTGTTGCCAGGGTGGGCCGACCGTACCTACTATATCCGAAAGCCAGTGATTTCCGAGAGTGAGTACACGATATGGTGATGCTGCTATATCAGACGCTAAAATCAACGCCAGGATGTACAGTGTATATGACATACAGCAGATTAACGCACCAGAGCAACTTTTTACATTTTTTGCCGATAAGAGCATGGATACTATTTACGGCCTATAGGATCTCGTCGTCGCCTTATCCAACGGCACTATTGCCAACCCCCTAAGAAGTACGGTTTAGCCACAATAAATGCGTTACAACTTATTTGACCACAATGTTGTCGGCCTTTGGTGGTGGTGGCTTTTGGCTTCGGTCTTTACCGGTGATTAGAAGTACCACGTTATGATATCAGTGTTCCATGACGAATGTAAACAAATAGTATTTTTGGTGTAAAAATGTCATCTCGATTGCTCTGGCTGTGTTTAGCATCTTTGAGATCAATTCCAGTGATTTTTATCACGGCGCTGATTGTGTGGTCTTACTATGCTTACGTTGTGGAGCTTTGTTTGTGTACGTAACTTTGTTTGATATAATTGCTTTCACAGACCACTTGCTCTACTTAACACTGGTAGAATACTCGCCTTCGGTTTTGGAATATAAATTATATATCTTCTGATATATGCTGATGTTTTATATTATTAGTGAATAAAGTCGTTTTTGCTGTATATATAGATTTTAAAAAGTTTCCTAGCTATACCACTGCAACAAAAATGTTCTTATAGTCAAACAACGTTGGTCCTCCATATTCCCTACTGGAGCTTTGCCCCTAAACCGCAGTGGGAACTTCTGTCCCCCGACCACTTACTTTATATGTCAGCCCTAACTTGAAATTCTGAATTAGCCATCGCAATTCTGTCCGTTTGTCTGTCTGTCCGTCTGTTCATCCATCCATCACACGGGTGGAACGAGATAGGGCCTAGGTTACTATTAATCACTAACAGGAAATCGTACACTGACTCTTGATTAGCGCAGAATTCAATGACCTTGAACACAAAAATAGGTGGTTTTATGGATTTTTTGGCAATTTCGAGCTGCGACACAAGTCTATATCATTCACAAGGTGGCGCCATGCTATTATCGTTATGTGATCCAGATAGAGAATTTGGTATTTGTGTATTAACTTAGCGTGAACACCCCAGTTTTCAGCTAAACTACTGAACCGGAACTGCTATAGGCTTTCACGCGTCTCATGAGCATTAGCTCAAATTTCTTGTGTAATCTGTCCTATGCTATGCTATCACAATGGGACAGATAAAAATCATACTTGGTAGTAGCAGTTGTTGTGACATTAGTATTTTTGAAACTTTAAATGCAATGTTACCTGTCCCGATATTGCTAGTTCATAGTGTGAATGATAATATAGTGATGTTTGGTTTGGTTTGCAGTTACAGTTGAAAGTACAGTTGAGAAAGGTGTGTATCATTGTTTGATATTAACGTGATTGATGAACTATTAAGACTCAAGAAATGTGAATTATTTTAACTAAATTTAGTTATTTGCTTCAGTGGTAGCTTGGTGGTAAAGTGAGTTAGTAAGTAAGTAGGTTTTAACGTTCCGCTCGACACAGTATAGATCATTTTGGGGACGGCCTTTGCAGGCAAAATTGCATATACACATAATAATGGAACAAAAAGTTTAACCTTTATGAAACACGAAACACAAAAAAAAAACAATGTAAACCTACAATTGTAAGAACTGCTGATTATAATTGTGCATATGTATCGATAATGGCAGTTCTAATAATCTCCCCTGTTATCTTCCACGCAGTCATCGATCTCATAATGCTGTCCATTGGAGGACAGGGGGATTAGTTGTAAAGTGTGTATCATTGTTTGATGTGATCTGAGTACAGCATTGGCTGTGGTAAATCTTTAAGATACTTGTATTTTGAGACTCCTGCTATTTTTACAGTCAATAATTATTTATGATGTAAATTTTAACATGGCGTTGAATTCAGTGTCATTATGTCTTGGACAACATACTTTCCTCTTCAGCACTTCTGCAGTTCAATCGAATTGAGTGCTTCATTTATACTTACTTTATGTAGCATGAAAATAGACCGACTATGCAGGAGCTAATGTTGTATAACTGCTCAGTTTTTGTGTTTATGTCCAGTTACATACTTAATATTCTACCACATACTACTGATAATGTTGTCGTGGTCATACTGGAAGGCAATCTTCACACCGGCTGTCACCACACCATCTCAGGTTTCTCTGATCATTTCTTTTCAATTATTTGCTAATTGCTGTTTATTACTCAAATTTTATCTATGTGCTGATTCCATGCTCTAGGTTTGGTGATAGAAAAATTTGCATTAGGTCTTTACTGCATTACGCAGAAGTTTCCCATATAAATGATGGTCTGGGAGCTTTTTCTCGTTAATTTCTTTGCTGTTACCAGATAGCTGGAAATTTCCAGCAGAGGAGGTTCTGGTCGTTTGGGATTTCAATTCTTCTCCTACATTCCCCAAAATGGATTATTGTCAGCATCAAATGTTGTAGTTTTGGAGGAACGTTTTCGGAGAAGAAGAAAATTTTCTGACAGCCTAACATTTAGGGGTCAGTTGCTTCTTACCGCACCCCTGCCATGACGCTACTGAATGTGATGCTTGGTGGTGTATTGGTTGGGTGTTGGACCGATGATTGAGAAGTTGCGGACAAGACTCCCATAGTGCTTGGATGGGTGACTGTCTGCAAACAGGTAATTCATCTTAGTATATAACCAACACCAAGGTTAACTCAGCCTTCCATCCCTCCACCCTCTCTGGAGTAGGTAAATCAAGTACCGTTTTGTCCATCCGGGGCAGGCCATGTTCATCTGCGTGATCTCATATGGCAGGTGAAGCTCTGTAGCTCAGCAGTGGGTTTCTCAGCTATACACAGCTTTTTTAGCCTTTATGTTATGGTGTGCAGTACCTGCTGCCAAGCTCGGATCTTCAGCGGTATGAATCAGATGTTGATCGAGCCAACAGGAAGGAGATTCTGGACCAGGTTGCCAAGAACTTGCCTGTCCAGTGCCGTTCGATCACGGGAGGTCGGTTTTCACTATTTATATCTTACCTGCCTATAGATTATTCATTAAATTATAGCCCTTAATTGTTGCGTTGATGTTTCTTTGATTACGTTTCACTTGTTTAGTTGACGTTGGCCTTCTTATTAACTGTTTTGGCCTATGAGTTTATTTGAAGGCATTTGTTTTTTTCAGTGTTATTCTAACTGTTTGGAGAAGTTTGTTTTTTGAGATGAATTGATTCACGGTTAACACAAGGATGATATTTACCATGATGGCTGCAGCATTCTGGCAGTTTGCTTGCAGCAGTTATGCCATTTTTTTGAACAGTAGAGTACGCACAATATAAAGCATATCTTGGTTTTTTTAAACTATACTAATTATTGGCATCATGACAGGGCCAGTGGTGGTGGGCAATTTTCACATAAATGCTGGGCTGCCAGAAATTTTTTTGTCAGAAAATGTTTCTCCAAAAATATGTAATTTGGTGCTTGCAATCCCCCATTTTGAGGGAATATAGGAGCAGAATAGGTATTGCAACTGTCGTTTGAATTGTATGTATATTGTTTTTTTTTTGCTATCGTGTCGTTTCTATGATTACTGATTGGCATAGTTTTAAGTCTTTGTATGTTGTCATCATATTTATTTTATACACAGAGTATTTGATGATGGTTGCCTTAGATAATGTAATGTTATGTGTGGGTTAGAAATACGATACTGCAACATATGCAAATCTGTGAAACCTGATCGTGCACATCATTGTTCTGTGTGTGGCAGGTTGGTTATATAGCATTCCACTGCTACTAACAATATTGCTACTATCTAACAGTTGCTGCAAATGTGTTCATTTGTGTTACACTGCATGACTCTTACAGCTAAAGCCCTTACTTATTATATGTTTCTATAAATGTGCATTTAGTAATTTTATGAAATATCAACCCCCTTCTATAAATTGAGCAAAAGATGCCTTTGTGAATATCACGTATCGTTTTGCAGGTCTGCTTAACTTGTGACTATATGATAGCAGGCATGTTAAAGAAACAAATAGCTCAGCAGAAATAGTAGCACGCAGCAGTCATGATTGCTTAACCTTGCAATAACGTCGTCGGTCACGTCACTGAAGTTACTCGACATTGAGCCGGGATAGTACTGAGATGGTTGACTGATTGCAAGTATACCGTCTTTGTATTCGATCAAACAACTCAGGGCAATGCAGCCTGGCCAAAAATGGTGAGTTGCTGGTTACTGCCATTGCTAGGGAAAGCATAACAGTGCACCTTGTGGCCAGGACTGCTGGTATACCAACCCAGTCAGTTAAAGCTGATTTAAGCTGTATGCAAGTTTAATTGGGTTTGACCTTCACCGGCTGAAAGCACTTCAAATGGGATGAGCTCCCACGAATGGATCTAGCTGCCCATGCAAAATATTTTTCTTCTTTTTTTTCATTCAGTGGTTAAAAGTGAATAGTAGTATATTAGGCTATTAGCAATGTTTAGATGTTATTAGTTGTCTGTAGGAAAGGCATAGGGCCTGCAGAAAGTCTTACTTCAGGCCATCCTGATGTGGATGACTCGGAACAATTTCCCCGTTTGATAGAAGTTCATAGAACGTAAAACTAGAAGTTACTGCAGCATTGATAATAGTAGTTACGTCATCATTAGTGGTAGCAGTTTAGTATTTTGTGAGCTTTGCATCAAGTTGTATAACATTGCACCATCCCAGCAGTTTACTTATGTTCATCATCGTAATGAATTTTCAGACATGTGGTTGAGTTAAAATTTGCTGTTGATTTTTTTACAGGTGTATCTTAAAAATGGACCATCATTGTCCATGGTATGACAGCGTTCATTCTTATCTTTTGTCATTTGAATACCAGGTGGCCCATAAAAAATGTCCCGAAGTTTGCATAACTATAACAGTGCGTATACTTTATGGAAATAAATTTCTTTTTACGCCTTTGTAGATCAATATGTACTCTTACTTACTTATAAATTTCAGTGACGTCATTAATGATGCCACTGAATGCTGCTCAGTGACGTAAGGCGAGTTGAAAATCAAATTATGTAAAGACAACGTTCTATCAGACCACATCAAAGCAACTCAAAATTTTCTTCCAGACAACACATTTGACTCACATGAATGGACATCGTGTTTGCCAGATTTAACTTCACTAGATTACTTAGTTTGGGATATCTTGCAAGAACTTGTCTATGAAGGAAAGCGTGAACCATTTGTGATCCTCAAAGATCTTCA
>Ga0209671_1002456_pt1 | contig 16962 bp, 11 predicted proteins | sample WorMetHERISLAND2_2_FD_187401 | JGI IMG/M metagenome (GOLD analysis project Ga0209671, IMG submission 187401) | Marine gutless worms symbiont microbial communities from Max Planck institute for Marine Microbiology, Germany - Olavius geniculatus... | ecosystem: Host-associated > Annelida >...
ATACTTATCATATCATTATTATACTTATTATATTATTATTATACTTGTACTTACGACATTTAGACAAGGGGGCGTGCAGAACACGCAAAATGTCCATAGCTTCATGCTTCTGATTAATCTGCCCGCATTACATCACAAAGATCAAAGTTGACACACACATTAACAGTGGCTTGTATCCCCCCAAATCTGGAATCAAAATCAGGTGCAACTTCCCCCTCCCCCCATTTTGGGCTGAGGTCCCCCCAATTTCTGACTCAAGTTTCATCCTCCATTTTGGGCTTCTTTTCCCTCTAGGAGAAAGTTTTGTTGAGGGTGTAGTTTGCACAGTGAAAATAGGGGAAAGTTTTGATCTACAACCTTATCAAAACTCTCCCCCCTATTTTTCACTGGGCGTAAGCTGTGTCCACCAGGTATAGGGACAAAAGCCAGTGCACATTAATGTGTTAGACAATTATCCCATGTTGAGGTACAGATGAAAGAAACTAGTTCCCAGATTTATCGTAACTTCCAATGTTTACTAATGACAGTTTTCTTGAAGTCTGGAGTGGTCGGTATTGGTCTCAGTCTTGGTCTAGGGATTCTGGCCAGGTGTTAAAAAATTGACAAGAGTAACATAAACAATTATTTTTTCTTAAAATTTAGGTGTTCGAATTATTAGAGCATCCAAATTAATGGACGAAATATGGTAGTTAACGTAACAGACATCGAAGATATAATCATACACAACAGGCTGGACAAACCTCGGCATATGATAGTAAAAGACACAGACAGATCAAGTTATCTTACACATAATTATTTACTTCCTTACTTACTTACTTAAGCCACAAGCGGGCTGAGTGTTTGGTGTGACTGATTCACAATAATTCATTTAATTTACAATTATTCTAATACACATAAAACCGGCCAGACCTGAGCATGAAAAACGTGAGACAGAGATCAACTTATATCACTTACTTACTAATTTATGTCACAAGCTGATTATGTCTTCACATATAATTCACAATTACTTATTATACACTGTGTCTGGAAAAAAACATCCCGAACATTATCGATTATCAGTTGAAGAAGAGATATCGAATTTTAATAATTGTTGGCACGAATATTTCTGGCACAGCTGGCCACTGAATGACTGTTCAATATTCCACCTCATCCAATGTCTGCTTCTGCACTACCTGGGAAAAACTGAACAGGCAAAATAAGACAACTAGAAATCTGAGCTAATGCTCATGAAATGCGCGACAGCCTATAGCAGTTCCCGTTCGCAGCTAATCTTGGTCTATCTCCATCCATTTCGTTGCAATTCACTCTTTTACAGCCAAAAATCGCCAAAAAATCACTAAAACCCTTTATTTTTAGGGTTCAAGGTCAATCAAGGTCATCAACGTTGACAATCCTAAGAAGCCCGTCGCCAGTGCTTGTTATGTTAAAGCAGCATGTCAGAATTACCATAGCTAATACGCGCTATAGCTAGCTATGCTAGCTCTCACGTGTAAAAATGCTATATTGCATTGGTTTTGTTTTTCAAGGTAGTGCAGAAACAGACAATGGGTGCAGTGGAAAACTGGACAGTCATTTGATTGCCAGCTGTGTCAAAAATATTAGTGTCAAAAATTATTAAAATCTGATAATTCTTCTTCAAGTTACACTTAAAAATGCCCGGGACATCTTTTTTCCAGACACGGCATACTGTACACAGCCTAAGTCGAGACAACATCGGCATGTGGGAATATGAGACAGCGATCAACTTATGTCGCTTACTTACTTACTAACTTAATTACTCATATCACAGAGTAGCTAAGTGTTGCATGACTGGATCAAAACTGTAAACATAATTCACAATTCTAATACACCTAATTCATAATCACAATAAAAAATTATACAAAGCCGGCTAGACCTCAGCATGAGAGAGCATAAGGCAGAGATCCATATCACTGGACTCGCTGCCGAAGCCACTCATCGATGAACCAATCACGTACAGACCACAGTCTACAGCCACATACATGAACACACATCTATTCACTAGAAGCGACCAAGGATCTCAAACTTCTAGCGAGAAGAGTGCTGCCACCTGGCGACCAAAACTGAGACTTGTGCCTCACCCTGCGCTATTAAAATGTGATCTAAGTCCAAGAAAATTCGGGATCTAGCTCTGAATGGTTGGTTCTTTGGCCAACGATCTCCAACCATCATAGAATTCCATCATAACAACTAGTGCTGCATGAGCAATGTCATTACAACTCATACACTATAGGCTAAACTGAAATTCAAGTTCAAAACTGGAAGGCGCTCGCAAGAGTGCATATCTCCACCAAGCAAAGTGATTTAAACATTATCACTGCTAAATGTAGAGGTTTTCACAGGAGGGCGCCACTGTTCCTGCCGGTTGCATATGACATGTGAAGCTGATGTTCACTACGTTCACCTTGATGGAGATAATTACCGGTATCTGACATGATCTGGAAAGATGCCGAAAAACTGGCTACAGACAAAGCAAAATAGCATCAACGTACCCAATGTATCCACTAAGATGCAGGCAAAACTAAAGCCTAAGGTAAGGCAAAATATCACACAGCTAAAAAAATAAAATTAGAAACAAAATTACTGTAAATTTTAAGCTGCGAGAAAAGATGCTTGTCTTTCACGTACATGGGAAAACAGATTTGATGACATCATAAAGAGCATCTCTTAGTTTCATCTTCAATACATAAAGATTCTTGTCTTGTTGGTGAATTGCTGTAAAACTCATTATAACTTCGGACATCTGCAGCACACAGCAGTTAATTAATTTAATTCTATTATTACTTTTATCATTATGTTATTCAAGGTGCAGAAATTTTTGTCCTGCTGATAAAATGTAGTGAAAGTCAGTACTGTATTGCTTCTGAGATCCATGCATAACACAGTATTCAACCAATAAATTATATTGATTTATTAAATTAAATTTTTATTTGCTAAATTGTTGACCTTTTGGCAAGCACCACTGCCCATCCTGTTTCCAAAAAATGGCATTAAATGACAACTTTAAAAGTCCACAATAAAACAAACAGATTTTTAAAATATAGTGCAGATAATTATGAGTTGCAGCGTTCAGCTTAGTACTAGTGCAAATGGTAAAGCTACAGATTCTCATGCAATAATGCTCACACCAAAATATTCTTACATTCTGGTACTTCGTTCTCGACAATGCTGGCTGTTGTTCTGTAGACTTATCACTGTTAATATCATCTGTGGTCTTCTTGATCGAAGGCCGAGGCCTCTTCTCATGCGGGGCCCACTGTGCACACTGGTCTGTGTGCCGTCTACACAACATGCCGATAATATCTGAGAGTCAAACTATTTCACAGATGCATTCTAAGAATCAGTTCATCATGGGTACAAAAGCTCACATCTTTTTCTTTTTTTGTTCAATTTTTTACCTCTACGAAGCACTTTCAACAAGATAGCAATACTTGATCACCACAGGCATTTGCCAGATAACATTAAGTTGCCAGTGCGGTGTTTAACACGTTAGTTAAAATCGACAAAGTTGCTCTGTGCTAAGTCCATTTGTTACTAAGATGGGTGACTGTCTGCGGACAGGTAAACCATCTTGGTATATAACCAACAACCCACGTCAACTCAGCCTTTCATCCCTCCAGGGTAGGTAAATTGAGTACCGGCCTGTCTGGCTGAGAGGGTACGTTCACCTGTGTCGAATGGCAGGCAACACTGTGTGATTCCATTTAACACGTGATGTTCAGTAGATCTGAGACACGTTCCCATGAAAAGCTATACACACTATTACTATTACAAACATTTATTGTATAACCCATTTTTGATGCCTATATTTCACTGCAGTATCGAAAGCGTTACAACTGCCCTTAACCTCAAGTGTGACAACCGAATCGTGGCTCGAGTCAGTTTAGAGCACCCATTTTCAGACAGAACTCACCGTCAATCACAATCACAAAATAAATACATTTCAACACAGTCTATGGTGTATTATGCCTCTCTATACAATCACATAATACACTGTAAACTGTGTTAAAACCTATACAGGGTGGGGCATAAAAACGTGGCACTTTACTTTTGTCTATATCTTCACCAATTAATGACGATTTTCAAAATTCTTTCACAGACGCACTCTGCAGACAATTTGCAATAATGTGATTATTACACACCACACTACATCATAAATGCGTCACTACACTACCTTGTGATATATGGATGAAATATGCATGTATAACGTTAACAACAAACATTTTGGTAAAATTGAAAAAAGACACTTCAGATCAACATTGCGGTGAATAATCTGTATAACACTAGACTGTGTGGGTCTAACACAGTTTAGTGTCATACGGATCATTTACTGCAATGTTAGTCTGAGGTGTTTTTTTCATTTACTTACTTGTTTGTTATTATCGTTAGGTTTCTTACATTTGTGTTTCACAAAGTGGTGTAAAGACACATTTACAGTGTGGTGGGTTGAATAATAATCACATTATTGCAAATTGTCTGCAGAGTGTGCCAGTAAAATTTTTTTTAAGTCAGTCAATAATTGGATAAAAGTAAAGTGGCACATTTTTTATGGCCCATGTGTACACATATTAGCAGAGATAGTCCTATCTGCTCTCCGAGAAATTCTAGTCGAAACTTACTTTGTGCCACGAACACTGTAAGATGATGTTGGATTTGAGTGAGGTCTGTTTGACATCTGAACATCTTTGACAGCCATGCTCTGTCTTGAGGAAGCCAGTGGCCCCGATCGAGTCACTTGATCCAGAATATGATGCCGTATTGCAGCACAAATGTCCGCGGAACTCGTCTCCACCTGACAGCTTTTTATGAACGTCTGCACCGAAGGCATTGTGATGGCGTATTTGTGTACGATGGGCCGCGATCGCGGAACTAAAGTCGCTGGCTGATAATGGACGCCAGTGTCCAGGCGTGGCGTGAAATCCGAGCTGTTTCGTGTGTGATAGTATGACGAACGACTCATCATTGCGAGGAACAAGTCCATAAACAGCGGGAAATAAAATGCAGATGCAGTAACAGACCGACACAAGACCTGCAACAGAAAACAACAACAAAACAACTGCCAGCAATGGAAATTAGCTAGACTAGAGAGCATGCACACTGTTGATAACAACCCTACAGATTATTACTTTAGCCATGCTATAATGACTCCATTCCTTCCAAGAGTGCTTATGATTGATCAAACGACGAAGTTTAGTTTTGCTGTTTTTTTGCCTTATTTCCCGTATTGCCAAAATGACTCGTTATCATCTTCTTCTTGTTTTTTCTTCGAAATATGTGCGAACTTCAGTATGTTGCTAGGATTTTGGATCGTTTGTAATGCAACGATTAAATAACTAACCTCTCTCTTCGACATAAACTTCCTTAATCCTTACCGTAAGTAAGTAAAAGCACAAACTAATTTACTGTAGCCGCAATACGCTACATTCTCAAAATCTCAACACAAATATGGCACAGCATCTGATGTACCAGTGGCGCCCCATACTTCTACCCGACTGATGATAAATACTATCTGTCAGCCTGGTTCCACGAATTAAATGAGAATAAAGTCGCCAATAATAATATCTAATCTAGTTGTAAACGTGTTACGATGTCAGTGGTCTTACTTGACTATATGTGCAATTCAGATTAGGCCGGTCATTTATCAACTTTAATATCCTGTTTGCCTCTCATGTGATTGTAAGACACACCCTCCGGTGACACCGTCGTGCTACTATCGCTGTAGGCTTGATAGCAATGGCTTAGTTTCCCAACTCCAGACTCTAAAGGCATTAAAGCACAAATTTGATGGTTCGAATTTCAACTCAACTAGAAAGTGTCACCGATCGCAACTTCTTCTACAATGCAAACGAAAACTACCGACAAAAGCAAAACATTCAAGCGAACCAGCTGACTGCGTTAGCAACGCCTTTCGTTCGCACACTTCCGTCGAAAGTAGCCCAAATCAAGCGACCCAGTACTGCACATCAATCTCCTGCATTTTGTTCAAATTGTTGCTAAACTGGCAGAAAACAGGCATTAAATAGTGCATTATTAGTTCAACCAATTACAGTGGTCAACCCTTGAAGTCCCAAAATGTGAATTTAACCTAAATATCGACCAGAATGGGGAAGTGTCATTAACTTACCAAGTTACAATACATGATGAAAATGATTTGTATGTGTAGCAAAATTGCAATGTATAGATTTATGATCAAAAATTACAATCTGTATTAACCTGTAATGGTTTTAATGTAAACTTTAAACATACAAATACAATTTTTTTTGTTCGATGGAGGAAAACATTTAGACATGTCGTTCATGTTTTCAATGAAAACATGAACGACATATCTAAATGAAAACTTTTCATGAAGTTAGCAAATTAAATGGTATTTTGAATCCTATTGTAACCGAGTATATCAGTCTTTGGTTATAGTACTCAATATTAGCCTACATAAGTTGTAATCATCAATGATTAATTATCTGTGTTACTAAGTAAATAGTGGCCAACAGTTTTTGTTTTGCTTTATACTGCACTGTGACTTCCGTTGTCTACTTCTTTACAACTTTCTGTCTGCATTATCACGTTTGATGAGGCTTGGTGTGAAATGGTAGCAGGCCAGACTGGTGACCGAAAGGTCCCAGGATCGACTCAGAGCCATGGCACTGCCAGGTAACAACCTTGAGCAAGTTTTCATATACGTGTGCCTCTGTTCGCCAAGCAGTATAATTTGGTAACGGTGGTCAAAGGGCGGTGACGCTCTGCGGCTGGGAATGTAACCGTAGGTCTGGCATTATCCTGGCCATGCGTAACGCACTCAAGTGGTCTATCCAACTATGGGCTCAAAGGAAAGGAAGGGAGATGAGCACCCCGCCTGAACCCCAATAGCGTATGGCGCCTTTACCTTTACAATTTATTACAGTGTAGCTTGTAGACGTCATTAGTTTGTTAATACTACACTATCAATCAATAAAAACAATTTATATAGCGCCATATTTCATGATCATATCACAATATCAGAGATACAAAACTAAACTGTTGACGAAATGCTTCTGCAGACTGCCATCGACAAAACAGATCTCTGCAAATAATATTCGTGCCGATTATTATTATAATAATGTTCATAAAATTCACGACTGTATTTGCCTTTATTAATCAAACGAATGGAATTCCAGCACAGTAGCTCTACAAATATCGATGATAATCAATTTCTAAAACCCATAAACAAATAAATTATCGGTACCTTACAACACACATGGGTAAAATTGCATATTAATCTTGGCCGAGCTAACTTTATACTTCAATTCTTATTACTTATAGGCAGGCACGTGGAGAGGAGGGGGTAAAAGGGTAAGTTACCCCAGGCCCTGCAATGTTTGGGGGCCCACTGTCACTCAAAAATATAAAGTACACCAGAATGTGCCATTTTAAAAAGAAAAATTTCTAAATTTTTGGCCCAGAGGGGCCCTGCGAGAATGTTTCCCCGCTGTGGCTCTCGATTGGCCTGTTTATGGGTCCAAATGTTCAGCTATAATGCATGTGCAATTGCAACACAAAAACACGTGTTGAACCGTGACTGAAATCACGAATAAAACATTTAACACCAGGTTTATATTTACACTTTTTCATCAGCATTATGAACCGTGCTGTACGTACACATTAAACAGGAAGTTTCTTTGCCGAACACATTTACACATCTGTACTGAATAGTAAATACTACAAGGCAAACAGAAATGTTACCAAAAGAATTCGACTATCCAACTATATGTGCAAACTATTGTTGGGAACCAAAGTCATTTTGTAAATGAGTCGCACTCAGTTATAGTCAGCTGATGAAAACCAGTTCAGTCTACCAGCTCAAACGTGTAGTGCTCCTTCCCCTTGTACGGGTACTGCTTCGGCATCTAGTAAAAACACACAGTTTACTTAAGAAATGTTTCACAACCATGAACGGTATTAAAACAGAAAAAACGACAAAGATAAACTCAGAAAATGTAAGATATATACATACGAACAAATGCCAACTCTAGACCAATCGCAGCCTGATAACGTTTGCCATTTTTTCGGAGTCAATAATAAAAAATCGGTAAACATTTACACAGCTTACCACCACAAACTTATGTTTCAGTTTAACTGTAGAATACATCTTAATGCAGTTTTACGCTCAACAGATGTCTCATCACATGATATTATCGAGTATTAACAGCTAAACACTACAGCAACAATTCACTCTATTAATGATTACAGAACTGTGGTAAATAACGATTAATCACATGATTAATCATTACAATCTTCAACAATTAATGAAATTTAAACCACTAATTATTTACAAAAGTCACGCCACTGAGAAAACTAGCATAACTGATAGCATAAAACAATGACTTGGATCCTAATAATGATAATAATATAGACCTACTGTTGTCCAGTTGCATATGTGGCAACTATTATCTGAATAACTATTAAAGTTAATAACAATAGTTAATGTGCAAGAAAAATGCACGCTTTTATCAACTTCATGAGTTATTTAGCAAATTGAAATTAATGATTAATTAATGTACAAGTTAACTACTGCATTCTTTTATTCATTATCAGCTCTATTAATGTTGTTTGTGACAGCAAAAAAGCAGATCAACTTACGATAGGGTTAATTAAGCGATAATCCTTTGTATAAAGAAGAAAGCCAATCACACTGCCGTAGAAGACCACAAAAATCAGCACCATTTTCCAGCTAAATACACACATAGGCAGTAAGCATTGAGAAAAAGGGTTAACATATGTTAAGAAATTAATAGCAATGATAAAATGTATATACTATTAAAAATTTTAAATAGTAACACCATTATACACACCAATGTATGATGATCTGCAGTTAAAGTTGTAGAATGAATAAAACCAAAAATTTGAGCTAATGCTCACGAGACACGTGAAACCTATAGCAGTTCGTGGTGCCACCTTGTGAATGATATAGACTTGTGTCGCAGCCCAAAATCGCCAAAAAATCCATAAAACCCCCTATTTTGGCATTCAAGGTCATTAAATTCGGCGCCAATTGAAAGCCAGTGTACGACTTCCTATTAGTGATTAATAGTAACCTACTAACAGTAACACCGTTACTGAGATACAGCGACTTATTGGCGACTTATTGGCCAAAAATCGCAAGTTTTGCCCACCCCCTTTCATTTAGTGCCTTCGTTCAGGGTGACCCGGTTCGAATTTATGGAAAAGCTTTACAGTTCCTGAAACTAGAGTCTTCCAGGCAGCCGACGGTGAAGATTTGGTGATTCTAGCTTGCACCATTTCTGACTGATCCACCCGTGTGACAGATGGACAGACGGACGGACGGACAGAATTGCGACGGTTAAGACGCGCTGAAAGCAGTAGCTGCTTTCGCGCGTAAAAACCAAAAAAGTAAAATTTAGACTTTTTAGTTTTAAAAGTCCAGTCCGTAAAAACCTAAAACATAGCTCACACTTGAATAACGTAATCAAAATTCAGAACTTTTTCAATATCTATTCCATGACCTATTCTACTACCCAAATATGACTGCATAAGTAAATTTAATAGGAAAACATGAGATGAAAAAGCAACATATAATTCAAGCAAATATTTACTAAAAAAGAAAATAAAATAAGCTATATCAGTGATTTTAACGTAACTTATACTAGGAAAATAATTCAAGTATGTCGTTTTTTCGGAGAAAATTAACTAAATCCAGGACTTTTTCAACACCTGTGTCTAATTTCATGACTTTTCAGGTTCTGATTAATATAAACTCCAAATTCAGGATTTATCAGATGCTGTGAGAGCCCTATAACAGAACTAGATTTTTCAGACCAATTTTCCAGCCCCGTATGAATACAGACTTTAGCAAAGTGCTCCATTATTATATAAAGTTGATGCACGACTTACTATGGCATCAGCGGCTCAACATCGGGACTCCATCTTGAACCAATCACAGCGTCAGCGTCAACATGCATCTACAATATAAAACATCAACCCCAGTGATGACATGAACTGTCACGTATATACAATGAACTATTAAAACAGTGGCATCGCGGGTCAAAAAGAAAGAACTGCAATTTTCCGACAAACACTGCAAACTTCCAACAGAGGACGGTGTGGGTTTACAGCCCCGATTTTTACATTTTTGGATGAAAATATTCTGGCACAAAGATTTTTGGACGACTTTCCAACAGACACTGAACTAGTGGTAATCATAGATCTCAAATCTCCACCGGGAATAATGCTGCAACCTGGCACAAAGTACTTAAAGGTGGGTGGTATCATCTAATAGTAAATAACACAGAATAAAAAAAAACAAAAAGCCCAGTTGTCTCTAGAACAGATGACCATACTGGTTGTCAGCGACCTTCAAGGTCATCCAAAATTGATGATTTTCATGTCATTTGAAAGCCAATATGTTACTTCCTATCAATGATCAATGACTTACCACAGAACATAACAACTCACTTTGTTTTGGCTATGGCAGTCAATCTGCTGACATTTAATCTTTACCAGAAAAATCTCAGTACCAGTAATACTGCTATTAAATCAATTCAAATGTTTGTTGAATGTACAAAAATTTTACAACAACTGACACTGGACAACGTCCATACAGCAGTGCTGAACCGCATACAATTAAAATTATAATAAGAAGTCAAACACTACTAGAATAATAAACAATTTCTATTTGCATATTGTGCCAGGATTATATAAATTGGACAGGCAAACATCATCAACAGCAGAATTATGGCTTTTTCTCCCCTTGGTCGTTTTGCCCTCTGGCTTGTTCACCCCAGGCTTTTTCACCCCTAGCTGATTGCTGATGGCTTGTTCGCCATCTGGCAGATTCACCTCCTCACCCTGGACGATTTGCCCCAGCTGAATACACCAGTGATTCATTATTGAAGCTTGTGTTTCTGTTTACAGAAAAAAGGCAACAAGTTAGTGTATTGTCACACCACTGATTAATAGTTACTTCAATTAACATTATACATGACAAATACAGCAAAAAATTCCACCCGCCCATTACCGGTTCGTTAAAATTTCTCCTGAGAGTTGGCACATCCCAGTCTTCGTACGGATCACGACCATCCCAGGATTTCAGCGGAAGCTTCGGGTAATCCCCGTAGCCCTCTCCGTCATCAGGATAAGGCTCATAATCCTCGACTCGCAGGCCGTATTTCTTTGCCGCAGCTTCTCTTTCTTCTTGTGTCTTTGGAAACTTGCCCGGCATCCAATCTCTGTTCCAATCTGTTAACGTAACATACAGTGTACACGTACTACAGAATAATACGCTAGGCAGGAGGTAAAGTTTTTGCATAAGCAGATCAATAAATGCATCTTTCGTTTAATTCTGAAAACACGAAAACTATAATAAAAAATGTGCATATCGTCTGAAGTGTTCAGGAAGGGCCTGAGAATTTTCCAGTTCCCGGCGCTGGAACTAAAACTGTGAGCCACAGAATCATATTGAGGCAAGTAATCGGGATTTACCATAAAAAGCTATACGGTGTCAGACTATCATAATAATCACACATACTTTAATGTACAAATTCTCTTTCATTTAAGAACACGCACTGTAAAGTTTATTTCATCCGACATGAAATGAAAACTTGTTGACCGGTGCTATGCCCCCGAATTTCGGGGGCGCTCATTTCGGCGATTTCCTATGCCCCCGAATACATCGGCTGTCGTAAGAGCCTGCCTACGGCAGGCGGCATGCCTTACACTAACACTAACCCTAACCCTAGCCCTTGCTGTCCTCGAGTCAACACTCCACACTTCATATACAAATATTGACAATAAGCCAATAAACCGTAACAAAAAAAAACACGTACATCCAGTCGCCATTGTTCGAACTGCAACTGCCGAACAATTAGACTGCCTCGTTAAAATGGGCGTTAATTTCTTCGCAAAAATTCTTGTTAGCGAACTAAACGACGCCATTTTCTTTGTTTACTTATGTTAATTAGCTTACAAACGGGCCGCAAGAATAAAAATAAGTAAACAAATTGTTATGTGTAACCAACTTAAGTCAAAACTTTCTTGTGAATAATGAAGATAATAATAAAACATTTGTATAGCGCTTTAGTGTCGTAGGCTAGTTTCAGACTTCAAACTTCAACAAGATGGAGGTAAAATGCAGTGACAAATAAGGATGAAATCAGTAATCTGTACTGGACTGCAGTGGCGTGATGCAGAAGACACAGGCTTCGCATACATCGAGGTACTGGATGCGCACATAGTCTCCGTAGACCGACCACCGTATAGGGGGGTTCTCGGGGATGAGCCATCGAATACCGCCAGATGCATTTTCTTTCGACCCACCCCCGTTGCCATGGCAACGAAATTTGGGACAAAATTGGCTATAACTCGGCTTGCGTAAGCGATTTTTGCGAGATTTTTGCACCTATAGGTGGTTCTCGAGAATGATCCATCGAATGCCGCCAATTACATTTTCCCCCGACCGACTCCCGTTGCCATGGCAACAAAATTTGGATCAAAATTGGTTATAACTCGGCTTGCGTAAGAGATTTTTGCGAGATTTTTGCGCCTATAGGGAGCTGTCGGGGATGAGTCATCGAATGCCGTCAATCGCACTTTTTCCGACCGATCCCCGTTGCCATGACAACAAAATTTGGGACAAAATTAGCTATAACTCGGTTTGCGTCAGAAATTTCTACGAGATTTTTGTGCCTATAAAGTTTTTTTTTGGAAATTAGCCATCGAATCCCGCTAATCGTGTTTTCCAACGACCGACCCCCGTTGCCATGGCAACGAAATTTGGCACACAATTTATACTAAGTTTATACTTTAAAGGTTGTCCTTACAGCACTCGCACTATCGTGTGAGGTGTGATTGTCGACTTAGAAACGATGACAACACTGATGGCGACCACAGCGTGAATTCTGTGACTATAGTTTATCTATTTCTAACGTCAGTATATCCAAACAAATTTTTCTTTTGAGAAAATTGGTCTTGTAAATTAGTTTATTATTAACAACACACTTTTACGCACGTGTTTGTTTACACTTACCGGAAACGACGCAAGTTCATCGTGTGAAAGCCGGCGTTTAGGCAGATCTATTGCGGCAAAAATGGCGTGGTCAATCGATTAGTAGTTTGGTAAGTATCGTTGTCATCGCGCCTTGGGCACGATTTTATATTGCGTTGTTTTTCGGAAAGATTGCCTTACTCCTGTGGGCGATAATGTGCTATCAGTCACCATGTTGTGTCGCATTAACCCTTTCAGTACGTGGGCCGTCGCTGTCCGAATTAACCCTTTCACGACTCATACCGTCGGCGCGACGGGATGCGCCAACTACCGCCCGTACCTGCCCCGTCGCGGCGACGGGATAATACAAATGCAAGCTTGAAAAATCCGTACGCAACTAAGGGGCTCTTTTAGTATTCTAACAGTGTTCCTTGTCACTTTATATATATTTTTTCGTTATATTTTTGTGCCTTTCGCCTTTTTGTGCACAAAGAAGTGGCGCGACGGGATGCGCCAACTACCGCGGTACTCCACCGATTCTGGTGAAAGGGAGTTGCGACCTTTCCGTGAGGAGCCAGAGACACTTCTTTATTTTAATTAGCATCTAGTTCTGCACCGGGACATCCTTCATGATTTTTCTTTACGCACTCCGCACTGCCGGCATGTCCACAACCACAACTGGTCAGGAGTCTTCAACTTGTTGAAGTTTGACCATACGCCAAAGAAGAAGAGGCGGTTGGATGTTGAAGATGGCTACCGAAAAGAATTATTGTGCCAATCGTTTGCTCCACAGCCACAAGTAAAATATGAAAATATGTAATTTTTGTTATTCATCCAGCGGTGTTGTGCCACGTTTAGACGATAAAGAAAGCTCAACGAGTATGGCGTCGAGTCAGCTGATCGAGCGCTCGCGTAGCTGGCGTGCATCTGGCTCGATGTGCATTTCAGCCAGTGCTCGTCGAGCCAGCTTCAATAATAACTAACATAGGCCTAATAACTAACTATTAGGATCTAGCGAATAATAAAATTTTTTGTTAGTAGGCCTACGTAGCAATGAGAGTTGCATAAAGCTGACCATGTTTAGCTCATATTGGACTCTACAAAATATTTTTAGACTTTTTAGCTTACCATACTAACTGTGATGCTATGGCACGATGTTTTGTCGATCTCTCTGTCTCTGCGACGTAGCCTAGGCGGCTATATATTGCGGCAGGAGGACTTGCATTTACTTACGTAGTGGTTGCGGCTCGTCAGGCTATCACCAGTCGCAAGCTCAGCAATTTTTGGTCGCCATTGTGACATATATGGTCCTAGGATAGACTAAGTCATTTTATAGACACAGTGGGTCTCGGTAGCCTTTGGTACAGTAGGCCTACGTTCTAAAATGAGATTTTTAGCATTGCTGCTGTATTATGCTTCCTCTGTTTTTTAGTGCTGCAGTGCGATTAAAATTTTTAATCGCGATTAATCTCGCAATTAAAACAATTAATCTCAGTTAATCTCGGAATTAATCGCAAAGCAAAAACCAGACAATATGTATCAATTATTATTCAAAGCACAGTTCACTCAAAAGTCACAACCTAATACTTGAATGCAATCTCAAATGCTGGCTTTTAGGTTGCTGTCATTACAGGCCCAATTAGTTATTTAACACCATATGAAGAACACGCAGCTTTTCCCAATCTGCTGCAGACATAAGTGATAACTGATGTTTGTGCTGTGCATTTGACAAAACTGCCATCACGGGCTCTTTGTGGCGCACCAGGTAAATTAAACATATAACGTTCCACCCACGATTAAAAATTAATCGCTATTAAAAAAATTAATCGCGATTAATGGATTAACGCGTTAATCTCATGTTAACTGCGATTAATCTGCAGCCCTACTGTTTTTGCTTCGTGTTGGCAGCCAATGATTGTGACGGTCGTCCTCCACCTGTGCTACGTCCTGTAAACGTGCATTAAGGCGATTTATGCATGTTGCAGCAAGGCAAGGCAGCATTTTTGGTGCACCTGTGATTTATACAGACGTTTACGAATACATACGTACAAAATTAACTTGGTGAAAAAATGTTAAAAAATACAAAGTTGCATTTATTTCTTTGTCAACTGCTTTGGATAGAGATGAGCATGTTATTGTAGTAAGGATAAAAACATAATCATAGTATACGTCATGCAACTCACCAATTCAGTGTCCGCCTTTTGACGCTCTGGCCCCAATCCTAGAAAATACTCGTCCACATACTCTTCCACTGCTATGCGAGCATCATCGTCATGCTCATCCTCGCTATCAGGGTCGGCAAAGTACCTTTCAATAGAGTCAAGTTCTGCCATGACTGTAGGCCTACTACGTCTTGTGCTTACAGAGCCAACTTCTCTGATTGCTATGGATGATGCAAAGTGTTCTGCCTTTGCAGCCAACAGAAAAAGCAGGCCTAACTTCAGTGACCTAGCAGCAGCTGAAGATGGGTCACCGACGTCCCACGATAGCCACAATCGAGTCTAGGGTCTTACGACCATCTTGAACCAGGCATTTATGATAATGATGTATGCTTTGCCTCAATTGCCACTGGGCGACAGTGAAGCTGTTAGCAGAAGTTGCTCTGAGAATCGATGGATGCAGTCGTCATGGGAGTCGTGGGCATCACTGCATCGGCGTGGCCGACCTTACACGACTTTACATACTCACAGCCAGAGTACGTTTCTGGTCTGAGTTCACATTTACACAGCGTAGACATTGTTTCTTGTGCTATTGGTTCCCGGTTTTCATGCAAATGGCGGAATAGTTACGATTTTACAAGAACGAAACAGCAGTTTAAATGTACTGCAGCTTTCGTTACTGATCAGAAACATATAGTTTTACTTACTTATTAGGCTGCCATATGCGCAGTTCAGGTTGCGCACGTAATGAAAAGGTTAAATCAATTTTGTTCCTAGTACGCAATAATTAAAATACTTTCGTACAATACCATCGTTCTCTATTACTCCTGTTGAAAATTTGCCACAGTGCACGCGCCGATGTTTGGTTACGCCTTTATTACAGGCTTCGAAACAGACGATACTGTTGCATCGAAATTGCCAATGGCGGCACCGCAAGCTGTTGATAAGTTTTTGTGTAAATACTGCCAAGGAGAATCAATTACGTAAAAGTCGTTATTCCAACATGATCCGAATTACTTATTGTGTAAAAATGTATTCATTTATCTATTGAACGATAACTTTATGGCCGAAAATTGACTGACCAAATTGACTGGCAATGGTGGCCGCATCTGAAGTTTGTGAATTGCTGAAAGAGCATGAATACAGGTAGCCTAGTTAGGCCCGTCCACAGCTCTAGGCTAATTAGGACGAAGTTTTTGTCTAGAATACACGCATGACTGACGTTCCCAAAAGTAGTAGGGCCTAGTGACTAGTGATAAATAATAATAATAGTCAACCTGTTTTGCTATCCCACCAACACGGGCCTAATTACATATGCAGGTGGCGTCTCTGTAGGCCTATAAGGCTGCTCAGTTGATCCTCCTAATATACCACTCCGAAATCAGGCTAGGCCCATAGCCTATGTTGATATGTGAGAAATAAATGAATTTGTTACTTACTGACAAGAGTTAGGATTAGGGTTAACTGTAACCAGTGGCAGATTTAAAGGGGAGGAAGCGGGGGCACTTCCGTTGAGTAGGCCTGCATGCATTGTAGAAGAAGTAAAAATTTAAAAGGAAGACAGAGACGAATGTGGGTTGATGACGTCAAAAACTGGATGAGTTTGGACTCCTATGAAGAAATTAAAAATATTGCACAAAACAGACATAAATGGAGGGCCTTTGTCCAGACAGCATGTCAACCTTCTGCATCAGAAGACAACAGCTGATGATGATGATGCTGAAAAATTTTGCAAAAAGTGCATTATTTTTGCATAGGCCCCCTTAATATTAAAAAAAATTCTGGAGAGTTTCCAGACCCCACTCCCTACCC
>Ga0209671_1002459_pt1 | contig 16954 bp, 8 predicted proteins | sample WorMetHERISLAND2_2_FD_187401 | JGI IMG/M metagenome (GOLD analysis project Ga0209671, IMG submission 187401) | Marine gutless worms symbiont microbial communities from Max Planck institute for Marine Microbiology, Germany - Olavius geniculatus... | ecosystem: Host-associated > Annelida >...
ATCAAAACGTCACTGTGACGTCATCGGCAGTAACGTGTAACCAGTTTTTGAAAATTAAATAGCATTTTTAGCATGAACATTTTTGAATGCTGAAAAATCGGTGGGCAGTCATGTTAAAAAGTCTATAACTTCGTCGTTTTTCAACAGAATCACATTTCACTTGGCAGTTAGATGTAGAAGGTTTCAGTAAATAATTAGTAATTAGTTAAGTTTTGTTTTTTTTGTATTTGTTTGCTACCTTTGATGGTGAATAAAGATGTATATAAAGATGTAAAATTTCATATTAAAATTCCAAACGGTTGCTGAGAAAACGGCGAAAAAATTTAGGGGTCCACTTTTTTTTCTGCCGCAGCCTGTAGACGTTTAGACTCAGTGTGATCTTTACTGTATATAGCATAAAACAGGCAAGATATAGAAGCCTGCAACGATGACAATGTTGACGATGGATAGATGACACGTAACTAGAAATTACTTATTCCAGTTAGTGTCATTGGCTTTGACTTTCTCAATATTAGCGTACAACCTTCACCGCTAAAACAGGTGCATACACAGATGTAGTTTATGCAAGCTAATTTTTTTTATAGAAATGCCTTTAAATCACACCGAAAGTCTCGTTGAATAGACAGGGTTTATAGGTTACCATTCGTTTGTAATAAAATTTGACAGATTTATCAATGAAACTCCATATAGGGATTGAGAAATGAGGACGCCACATTTTCGACATAGCTTGTTTAAAGGCCTACACGGGAAATAAAACAAAAATTTTAAAATCGATATAAAATTAAAATTGGAGCTCACGATGAAAAGTTTTTTTTGTGTCAGGCTATGCGTTATATTTTTAACAAATCGATATCAGATCAATATTTACCATGTAACAAAACGTAAGCATATGCGTTACGTTACGTTTTCGAAGAAAACGGAAATATAAAAAAGCGCTGGATGTGAAACTGAATTGTAAACAAACTGAAGAAAAGTGTGAAAATCGAAATATAGTTATTGCGTCTTGGCAATCGGTTTGTTTTATTATTGGTTAATGTGAATTGACAGCTTACGATGTGGCAAGATATTAATGTTTATGTGTAATTTAAATTGAAATAGAAATAAAACTAACGCAGTGACTACACACGGCCGGCCGTATGTATAGGCAAATTAGGCATATGTACACAACAACAACAACAACTACTACTACCTCCCGTCCGGACCGCTAGTGTGACCACACCTTTAGACCCACAACGTTTGCTGCTACAGACAATTCAGTCTTAACCCTTAAGTCTTAATGGGTTATGCAACTATCAGTGCATGTGGAGCATTGAGTACGCTATCTACTACAATTAATTTGCTTCGTGCTGCGGGTTAATACTGGACAAAATCATTGCAAAAATTTGACAAATTGCATTTTTGTCCTGCTTAGAAGCTATGGCAAGTATTATACAACAAATCAGAATGAAGCAAAACTCCTCTTTCGTGGCCATTGTCTCCTCCACGCACGCTGGCACTCATCGGGGCTTTGTTCCCGTAGGCACCTTTAGACCATTACGGTCTGGGCCTGACCAAGCCCGCCACCTTCCTGAGGCTCCGGTCCCCCGGCCACGAAAGAGCGTGCAGTCGCATACACGAGGCGTCCCCCATGCTCTGAGCCACGATTGTATACTGTGACCTGCTATATACGTACATTAGAGGTCAGTTTACGAAATAATGGTGTCAAGTCATTTTATCTGTTTAACCCATTCATGCCTAGCGTCCCCAAAATGGGACACCTAGTTTGACGGCAAACTATAAATCAATTCAGGCACTAATGGTTTAACTAAAATTGGTCTTCAGCTGAAGTCGCAGTTAAAGTTGGCATCAGCCAGTGTCACAGTTTTTATGGCATAAATGTTACGTTATGTATGCTTATGTATGTGTGCTGTGTGTCAGAAATGGCTGGTGCCAGTGCCGGTGTTGGTACAATCCAGAGATTGGATGAAGCGGTTGTAAATCGTATTGCAGCTGGTGAGGTCATACAGAGGCCAGCAAATGGACTAAAAGAAATGATTGAAAACAGGTCAATACTCTCTGCTACCAAATTACTAATTTCTGAATTACACCCTTATTTATTTATTTCCTAAATTATTTTCTTACTTTCTGGTCATTGCTAGTAGGTAAGTGAACAAGTAAAACCATGTGTCAGCAACTTACAGACCTGTGCATTGCCTATATTATATTATATTATATTGCATATATTAGATTTTTGGCAGTGAGGGTGCATACAGTATAATCGATGATAGATCATATCTCTCACATAATCTGTCAAAATGTTACCTTTTGTGTTTATTGCACCATTACTCTGTAGTCTGTGCATCAGACTTTGGGCTTCGTAGCCACCTCCGAAGCCACACCCAACTGACCTCTAGCACAGCGTCACCGTCGTAATCGACAGACTACTCCAAGGCAAGGCAAGGCAAGGCACCATTACCAGATTTATAAGCTTGGTAAGGGGTCGTCCGTAAATGACGTCACGCGCCGAGGTGGGAGGGGGGGGTTCACAATATCATGCGCGATGCGTGATGTATGGCGGAGGGGGTAAAAGGCTGTGTGACGTCACACACATAACATCTGTGGCAAGGCCTGGCCAGGGAGTTGTGGATGATAGTGCTAGTATTCAGGAGATTATTTCTACATATCAAAACTTTGACACGTATACTATGCTTACTGTTGCAAATGTGTTAAATCATACAAAAATTTGCATTGTGTTCGAAACTCTTATAGATCTGTAGGCTATACTACAGACTGCAAAGGGGGTAGAAGTTAAGAAGTTTGTGATGTCATATTGGGGGGTTCAGAGCAGCGTGACAAAATGTGACAAAGGGGAGGGGGTTATTTTTTTCTAAAATTGCTTGACATCATTTATGGATGACCCCTAACTCAGAAACAGTGTGCCTTTTTGCCCAATTTTGTTTTAGCTGTCATATCTTTTGCAATATTTATCATTGTCTGCTGAACAGTGAATTATACTAAACAGTGAATTATCAATTGATTGATTGATTTTGGAGTTGACTAAATTAAAAATTAATGACAAGATTAATCAGTATTCAAAAGTCTTCATGGTGATAATAAAACGTTAATTGGTTAATTTCAGAACAAATTCACGTCACAGAAATGCACTACAATGTACCTGGTAGATAAAATGAGGAGCAGTCGTTTTGATAAGCAATAATTATTTGCTTCGGAGAATGTGATTAAATTATACAAATTCTTAATGCGTGAAAAGCTAAGTATTCACAATTTTGTCAGTTACTGGCTCTAACTGATTGACTGGTTAATTGATTAGTTAGTTGAATGATTGACTGATTGAAATAAAGATCTGATAAAGTGACATCTGTTTAATCGTGTTGTTGAAATGTGTTTACTGTGCAGTTTGGATGCTAAGGCGACCAACATTCAGCTAACAGTACGAGATGGAGGACTCAAACTGATGCTCATTCAGGACAATGGAACCGGCATTAGGGTATGGCAGTATTATTAATAAAGCTGTCAAATTAACGTGTTAATTAATGCATTAATAAATTAACACGTGTTTAAAAAATTGACACACATTAAAAAAATTACTGCACATGCGTAAATTTATTTAATTTACTAAATTCTGTTAAGCAAAAGTTCCAATATTCCGTTAAACTGCAGTTATTTGACAATCGAATGAATTCAAGTAACTAAACTGTAGTTGCCCTTCCATCACTACTTTGGTAGTAAGGATCTCAAGCGTTTGAAGTCAAAACTAATAACATGGCTGGAATGGCTAGCTATTGGTGTAGACTACTGATGCAGAATGAATCGTGCAAAAAACACAGAGTTAAAGTGTGGGATCATTACTAATTAGAGCATGTAACAATTTAAACTTTAAAAAATAGTTGCTGTTACAAAAATTAATGATTAATTAGTCATTAATGTTGATTACAAGCTAACGGCGGTAATTGCCAAGGAAAATGCATGTTCTCATTTAACAATTTTTTTAGTGCTGTGCTATAAGCACTGAGATGCATCCAAGCTATATTAAAGAATATCAGGCTCAGCCCAACATAAAATTGGAGTATTTTGCTGGACATGGTTTGGGCATCGCCGTCACTGCAAGTTTTCTGCAGTAAACTGAAGACCGAACATTTTGCTCAATCTTACAGCTACTCTGACTAACAGCATCTCATTGCACTGACAACTACGTGACTTCACTGTTACTGATTGTTATGTGTTTTTGCAGTCTTCATGCCACATTTAAGTACATTCATTCGTCATCATCATCAAGCTGTTTTGTTATTTTTTATTTCAGTTTGCCAGTGTTTGTGTCATGTTAGCGCGGAGACATGGAGATTGTCTGCGAGCGGTTTACAACGAGTAAGATACGGTCATTTGATGACCTGTCTAGTGTGGCGACGTATGGCTTCCGTGGAGAGGCTTTAGCCAGCATCAGTCACGTGGCACATGTGATCATTGTTACTAGGACTGCCGATGACAAATGTGCTTTCAGGTACGTTGTTTATCAATGGTGTAGATATTATCTATGCTCTCTGGTCAACTCAGCCTTCTATCCTCAGCGGTATGCGATGTGTTTCATGGTGAGGTGTTGGCCTGATTTAGCCATGTAGCCATGTTAGCTTTGTCGCCTGAACTGCCAAAGAAAAATGTGCTTTCAGGCATGTCATTTCTCAGTCGTGTAGAATATTATCCCTGTTTTAAGGTCAACTCAGCCTCTTACCCTCAGCAGGATGATGGGAAATTAGTAGTAGCATCAGCCACATGGCTTAAATTAGCATTGTTATGAGAACTGTGTGTTTTTAGGCATGTTATTTCTTATTGCTTTAAGGTCAACTCAGCTTCCTAACCCCATTGGGATGATGGGAAATAAGTAATAAGTAAGTCAGTGAGTGAGTAAAATACATGAATTTATTTATCACATCAGGCTAAAAAATAATTTCCAATGCACTGAAGCTTTAGTCACATAGCTTTTGTCAGCATTATCAGCCTCAGATGACAGAGCATATTTTCATTGCAGAATCCTTTACAGCTGTTGATTAATGCTGGTCAAAAACATTTTGTATTAATACAGATGTCTATCTAATAATGTGTTACATTTTTTATTTGTTTTACAGTCTTAAAGCAGCATTCATGGCTATTTTTTGTGGCACCGTGATGAGCTTTTTTTGTGCGTCGAGCAGATGATGTAAGAGTATGTTTGAATTAACCCTAAATTTTTAATTTTTCCCTTGGAATAATCATAGTGAACAGAGGTTGTTGAACAGGCTGTGATGGCAAACTGGAATATACATATATATTTCTGTCTGTAATTGTGGGTTTAATATGTTGTGTATGGTCAGTTATTGTGATGGCAAAGTGAAATATATTTGTCTGTTTTTGTTGTGTGTAAACATTGTGGGTTTACTTCGTTGTGTAGGGGCAGTTATTGTGATGGTATACTGAAATATGTTCATTTACTTGTGTGTATAATTGTTGGTTTAATTACCGGTAATAATTATTTTGTGTAGAGGCATTTATAGTGATGGGAAACTGAAAGAACCAGTGAAACCATGTGCTGGCAACGTGGGCACCCAGATCACTGTCAGTATTACTTTCCTTAAGATTATTTCATCTTACCGTAAACATTGTCAACCTGTCATGCCAGGGTAATCCACTTTTTTAATGGTTAATGTGCACAGTACTTTTATTACAATACAATACAGAGCGAGTGTATAAGACTACTGCGCATAGAGCTAATCACTACCACTGCTACAACTACTAGTACAGTTACAGAAACAAGAAACTAAAATTCGATTAAGTTTTGGGTGAGTTTTGTGAGTGTTTTTGGTGGGTTTTTCTATGTAGATTTGATGAGAAAATGTTGCTTGTTGTTCATTTAGGCTTTTGTTGTTTGTCAATGTGAGTCAAAAACATGTCACCGAACTTTTGTTTATATTTTTCGTAAATATTGATTTCTTTCTGAAATTCTTCACTGGGATGCTTTGCAGATAATTTGGGATAAAATTGTTGCGAAAGGTACTCCCAAATTTATACACTGCATGTGTCAGTGAACGAGTTTTGAAAATTGATTTATATTTAGCAGAGATATGGACAAAGGTTTAATGGTGTGTTTTTTGATACACGGTGTATACTCGTAGGTGGAGGACCTGTTTTATAACGTTCCAACCCGCCGTAAAGCTCTGAAAAGTGCTTCAGAGGAATATCAAAAGATTATCGACATTGTCAGCAAGTCAGTGTTCAATTACTGTAGTAGTAGTTTAGTAGTAGTATTAGTATTAGTAGTAGTAGTTGTTGTTGTATTAGGTGTAGTATAGTATTGGTAGTAGATGTGAATCTCTATAAAGTGCTTTGAAGGAATACCAGATGTTTATCAACATTTTCTGAATGTCGTTGTTTAGCTACTGTAGTAGTAGTAGTATTATTAGTGTTTGTTGTTGTAGTGATGGCATTAGTTGTAGTAGTAGTTGTTGTAGTGCTGTTAATAGTTGTAGTAGTAGTAGTAATAGAGCACTGATAAGTGCTTCAGAAAAATATCCAAAGATTATCAACATCGTTATCATTTACTTTGTAGTTACTGAACTTACAGTAGTAGTAATACTAGTTTAGTAGTAATAGTTGTTGTTGCTTAGTTTTAGTTGTTTACAGCAACCTTTTGAAGTTTCAGATTGTTGTTTGGTTGTAACTAAATATTTATTGATTGACATGAACATTTTTTGTTCACCTGTTGCATTGTTTTATGAACTCATTTTATGATAAATGACTGCAAACTGTAGTCTGCTTATGCTTTGTTTGCTTGTTTTAGTTATTTAAGTGCACATTTTAAAAATGTTTATTTGTGCAATGTGCCTCAAATTTTTAGTTTTTTTTTGTATGCATGCAGTTTTTTTATACCATTAGATAATTTTTTGTTATTAATATTATCTACTATTTACCCCTTGAATCATTTTAGAATTTTTGCTCAGTCTCTGTCTACTTTTTAAAAATCTTATTTCAATTTTATTTTTGATTGTGATACATTCTGGGCCTGAAGAAATGCACTTTTTTGGTGTGTAATGTCAGGTATGCAGTTCACAACAGTGGTGTTGGCTTTACACTGAAGAAGGTACGAAAGAAGCTGGTTGACTTTTCTCTTCGATGTAGTTCATAATACTAATTTAACTTACTTATAGCAACCAATAACAAGAACTGTGGCTTTTACTTAACATATTTCAGCTTGTAATGTCTCATCTGGCATTTTCAGCTGGAATATATTTGGCTAGAATACTCCACACTAGCATTGCAAATAATGTAAATCCTTAAGAACGATCTCAGCAAACTCAGCTCCTGAGATTCAATTTTGTTCGACCTTGATGCTATACGAATCAATTTACTTACCTGTTTGCTTGCTTGTGGCTTTGCGATCAGCTGCATTATGAGTCCTGTTCGTTCGCTTTTCTATCTTTCCCATATGGGCTCTCGACGTGAACACAAAAAGGTGCAGATTAGCCAAAATTTGTGCGAAGGTTTCTAGGTGTAGGAATGACCGGAGTTCCAGTTTTCCGCCTAACGGGTCAAAGGTCAGGGTGAAGTTACAGTTTCGCGGCTGTAGGTGGATGGCTGCATAATATGACAGAGGTGGGCTGAGGTATTTGTGTGTTTTTTGGTCATTTTGCTGTAGCAAGGTGAGAGTAACTCAGAAGTGAAAACGCCACCAAAATCAACTCAGCTGGACAATATCCGTACTATCTATGGACCAACCGTTGCCAGGTACTGCTGCTAGTGTTACTGTAGCGGCCTAACTAGTTCTGCAACAACTACTCGTACTACTATGTTACTACTACTATTACAGCTACAAGATCAACACAACTTGACAACATTTGTATCTACAGACCGACCGTCACAGTAATACTACTACTACTACTACTACAACTACGATTACTACAATAACTACAACAACTATTACTATACTACAACTGCTATAATTATTTATATTGCAGATGGTGCTTTGTAGCTGTGAGGTGTGTTTTCGTGAAAAGCTATAGACATTAAGGAGGTTTTGAATCTGACATGCACATCTTTAGAGCTCATTGTAATGTTGTTTTAGTTGTCGCCATTTTGTTGGTAGTCAGTATCCCATCGTAGTTATTTGTGTAAACTGATAGTGCATATTGCTGTTATTGAAATGTTGCAAGTACGTTTAGAAGATTTTCTTCTTGGTCTTGAAGTATCAGTAAATAAGTGAGTGAGTCCCACCCGACACAGTACAGGTCATTTCGGGGATGGCCTTTCCAGACAATGCTCATAGACATTATAATGAAACAGAAAGTTTTACTTTTAAGGGAAAACCTGTTATGGAACACAAAACACAAAAAATGATTTAAATCTAAAATTGTAAGAACTCTCTATTATGAGCATGCATATGTAGCAGTAATGGCAGTTCTAATAATCTTCCCTGTTTTCCTCCAGACAGAAGTAGCAGCAAAGCTGATGTATTAGTAGTAGTAGTTGTTGTAGTTGTAGTAGTAGTGCTGTGTTATTGCAGAGAACTATTGGACGTGAAGTTGGAAGATTCTCGCCTGGGTCTTGAAGTCTCGGGTCTTGTATCAAACGCCAACTACAACGTCAAGCGAGCCGTCTTTTTGCTCTTCATTAACAGTGAGTTGTAGTAGTAGTAGTAGTAGTAGTATAAGTCTTAGTATTAGTTGTAGTATTGTCAAGTTTAACATCAAATGAGCTGTCTTTCTGCTTAAAGTCAGCAGCAGTGTTAGTCAGAACTAGGAGAGTGGAAGTATAGTTTAATCTGAAATCTGGGAAATGCACTATATATATATTTTGAATTATGTTTACTACTTGTGATGAATTGTGCACTTAATAGTAACAAACACTTGTAGAAAAATGTCATAAAATTTGCTTTATTTGACCAGGTGGAAATCTTGAGTATTAGTTTCACGTAGTTTGTGGTTGCAGACAAATCATGGGAGTTGATTTGATGCTGGTTTGGCTTAGTTGGTAATGTCGATGGTCAGATCATCGAAGTTAATCAACGCCAGGCGTGGTTAGTACTTGGATGGGTGACCATTGGCATATTTGTAAACTACCCCAGTATGTAGCCAGCCACCCAGGTCAACTCAGCCTGGGCATCCCTCCATGGATAGGCGCAATGAGTATCAGCTAAAGCTCCGACTTTTGCTCGGACATAAACAGACACACTGCCTAATGTATTAACCCAATGCATTTTTGGTCTTGCAGTGTAAACTGGTGTCTGGCTGAGGGCTAAGGAAATGCAGATCAGTGTAACGCTGTGGGCCTAATGGCTAAGGACGGACTTCACAGCTTATGTCACAAGATTGTTGTTTTTCCTCGTAGATAGGTTGGTGGATTCATCATTGCTGCGTAAAGCTATTGAATCAGTTTACACGACTTACCTGCCGAAGAACACACATCCATTCGTCTACCTCAGGTAACTGTGAGCAGACTGGTCTTGTTTGCTAATGAAACTACAAAACTTTCTTAGTTTGTGTTTCTGGAACCAATCCGAAAGTGGAACAATTGATCGTTTGCTGAGATATGGCCATTTGAAGTTCTTCCAGGAAACCTCTTCCAGGAATGTATATCGGTCTTTGGCGAGTGGGTCCTCAATATTCATTACACTGATGTCGTACACTTCTTCGTTACATTAGGAATGCAGCATGCACTGAGTGAAAAGAATGTTTTTGTGGCTATTTTCTGCAGTTGTGGTGTATGTTACAGCTGTTTGGCTTAATTGGTAGCATCGTCAGTTGCATCAACGAAGTTAATCAACGTCAAGACTGGTTAATACTTGGATGGGTGACTGTCAGTATGTAACTGAGCGCTGTGGAAATGGAGATCAGCGCTGCCTTATGGGCTTTATGGCTTGAGAAGGACATTGCATTTTGTTTATTCTTCTACCAAATTTGGCAGATATACCACTGCCCCATGATCATTGCCATGGCCAGTACTATTACTATGGTTATTATTAGAGCTGTTGATGTGTTAATGTTTTTAATGCATTAATTAAAGCGTTGTTAACGCAGCCAGGCCTGTTGAGAGGGAGAGTAGGGGGGTAAGTTACCCCGTCCCCACAACGTTTGAGGGCCCCGCTTGTAGAATATAGCAAGTTAGAAACACATGTTAAACGTATAATCAACAATAACTGTCGTCATAGCTAGCATAGAAATCTATTAGCCTGTCGTCGAAATAATTACTTTACAGTACTGATGAAACGGCAACTAGGCCTAGGCCCTACGTGTCAGTTTAGTTACTCGAATTCATTTGATTCCGCAGTTTAACAGAACACTGGAACTTTTGCTTCATGGAATTTAGTCAATTAACATAAATTTACGTATGTGCGTTAATTTTTTTAATGCACGTTAATTCTTTAAACGCGAGTTAATTTATTAGTACATTAATGCGTTAATTAATGCGTTAATTTGACAGCTCTAGTTATTATTAGTATTATTGTTGCTCAGTAGATTGTGCTGCTTGTTACAGTTTAAGCATTCTTCCGCAGAATGTGGATGTAAACGTTCATCCGACTAAACATGAAGTGCATTTCTTACACGAGGACACGGTGATAGAATCTATACAGCGAGCTGTTGATAGCAGACTACTGGGCGCCAACTCTTCGCGGACTTACTACATGCAGGTCTATAAATTTTCGTTAAATCACTGTTTTCATTATTTTTATTAACATTCAGTGCTGTAAGGATGTAATGCTGTTTCTTTCTTTCTAGGAGAAGTTGGAGAAGAAAGGTTAAAGAGTATGTATAGCTTTTCACGGGAACACATCTCAGGCTATGAAGCATCACCTGCCATATATGAGATCAAGCAGAAATTGCCTGCTACCTGACACAGGTCAACTTGCCTCCTTTTAGTCACAGCCGTATTCGATTTATTTACCTTGGATAGATGGAAGGCTGAGTTGACCTTGGTGATTGGTCATATACCTAGATTCTGGCTTTGCATTCAGGTGTGTCGACACAGCATGGCTCCTGGATACCTGATCGATCTCTGCCAGTAGCCAGCATTGATGGCCGCACAGCCACCGTGTGCAGCCTGCAGACACAGGCTAGCGCATCGGCCAGGCCAGACAGCCCCAGTCAGACATTACTCATCTTGTCTAAAGGTTAAAGGTGGTGATGTAGCTCTTCATGGGGAGCCCATCTCAGAGCTACGGAGCGTCACCTGCCGTATGGGATCACACAGTGTTACCTGCCACCTGACACAGGTGAATGCACCCCACCTTAACCCTAGCCAGACATGCCGGTACTTGATTTACCTACCCTGGAGGGATGGAAGGCTGAGTTGAACTTGGTGTTGGTTATATACCCAAATGGTTTATCTGTCCACAGACAGTAGTCACCCGTCCATCATTGTAAGTCCAACATCCTGGCATTATGTCACCAAGCCACTATACAGCCCAAGTTAACTTTATTAACAGACAGCATTATTAACTGACTGAGTCAGTCAGTCCTGGTAACAGAGCGTATTGTTACACAGAACTCGCTGTTTGTTTCCTAGCATTGGTTGTAAATATGGCCAGTACTCATTTTTGCTACCAACAGAAGGATGGCCATTCTAAGTTGGCCTCAGTGGCTGAGTGGTTGATTTTCATACTAACCCAGTTGTGCTTAGAATATCTTGATTGATGCTACTAATGCCCTGTTTACACGATCAAGCTGGCTCGACAAGCAGGCTGTATGTTAGCTGGACAAGCCAGCTCCATGTTTGCTTGACATTTGCTCGACGTTTGCTTGATGTTTGCTATGTTCTATGCATGCTTCATGTTTGCTCGATGTCTGCTCGATGTCTGTTATGCTCTATGCATGCTTCATATTTGCTTGACGTTTGCTCGACGTTTGCTTGATGTCTGCTCGATGTTTGCTTGATCGTTTAAACGGAGTATAAGTACCACTATAGAAGATCACTCAAAAAGTTGTGAACAGTGTTTGGTGAAATTCTGCGTGCTAGCTTGGGTTGTGGGATAAATTTGTTAGAGGCTAAAGTTTTAAAGTCAGAGTATTGTTTCACATTTGAAAGTACATCGTTGTCAATTTGCAGACATTGAAGCCATTGGTGGACACTTCTGACGTCATAAATACATCATCTTCTGATGCTGTTAAATCTGCTGCAAGTTCTTCATCAGGTAAAGTGCTGACATTGAAATTTTGTTACTTGAGGTGCTGTGGAGAACTTTTGGTTGAATAAATTTATTGGTTGAATTAGTGACAAATTAGTGACTTATGTAAGTTAATTAAATTACAATGCTTGTTAGTTCTTGTGGTCAATGAAAGTCATAATTTTGATCGTTAAATCCTTTTATTCTTCTGTATTTGATGCCGTTGCTTTTTGCTTGATGGACTGGCTTAACTTGTAAATCAGTTACTTTGGATGGAGATATACAGATAACAAAGCTCTGGAAGGACTTCTCTTTTTTTACTTATTTACGTTCAGCTTACTTGTCTGCCCCGTTTTCTTGCTGGATGCTCTCTGGTTTCTGTATTAGTGTGACACATGATGCCATGGTGGCAGCTTGCCGGCAACAACATGCAATCACAATAATTTTTACTCGCATATACATGACGCTTGTCATCAGTATTTGACAACAATCGACAACATCTGTTAGATGCAGGCAACAGCAGCTGCCGTCAAGTGGTGGTTGCCCCATTGATTAACAAAATGGCTGTCAAATACTACGATAGAGAGACAACAACTTTGGACTCATCTATTGTGTGAACCATTGGGAATTCCTTATCTTTTCGGGGCGTTTGCCACCCCGTTTTCATATTGCCAGACAGGCTTGTCAGTACAATAACAGCAACAACAACAAACTCACTTATCTGTTGTTTGGCAGGAGGTTTGGGTCAGGTGTCTGTTTTGGGTTATGTATCGACCTAACGCATGGTGAGGATCTGTCATCGTTATGTGTTGAAACTGGATGCATTTCTGTTCTCTTGTAACTATTACCATTACTACTCTCACCATTTCTACTACCACTACCACTACATCTACTCCTACTCCTACTAATACTACTACTACACTGTGTCCCAAAAACCAAGCCACTTTCAGTTTTTGAATAGCATTGTTGTACATAGCCAAACTGCGACTTCTGTATTTTACAAGGTAGCGTAGCAACAGTATTAAGGTGAGGTTGGCAAAATTATAGTTATTTACTCTAAGTTTTTTCTTGATGTTGCGTGCCAAAAATTATTAAAATCGGGTGATGTTTCACAGAGCTATTCTAAAAATCAAAATGGCTTTGTTTTTTTGGACACATTGTGCTGTGGTTTATGTAGGGCGTGTGTCGGCGCAGCACATGGTGCGAACAGACAGTCGTGAACAGAAGTTGGATGCCTTTCTTGTCTCTCGTAACCCTTTGGCAGGCACGACGTCAAATAGTCTGTCAACAGTTAGCATGGATGACAATGCATCAGACTTTGTCACTGATATGGTTCTCCATTTTTTTACTTTGATATCTATGCAGCCATCGTAATAGGCTCTTATTACAGATTCTGCCCATTTGTCTGTCTGTTCGTCTCTTCATTTGTCTGTACATACTGATTCTTAACTTGAAACAAGAAATTTGAGCTAAAGCTCACGAGACACACAAAAGACTATAGCAGTTCCTGTTTGCAAACTGTCAGCCTATCTCCAGCCATTTCAATGCAGTTCATTCTTGGAGTGTGCGCTGCCACCGAAGATCACAAAAATTAATAAAACCCCTTTTTTGGAAGTTCAGAGTCTTCCAAGGTCATCTATCTTGATACGACTAAAAGGCTCGTCACTAGTGCTTGTTGTGATAGGCAGTATGCCAATGGGGATCTGCAACCATTTTCATGAAAGACTGGCCAACAACGGTAAAATAACGACTTTTTGCGGGGGTACTGCTTTTCGATGCTCTCGTGCGCAGGTTTTATTGAACCCAGAAGATCAAGACTTGGATCATCGAAATCTACGTTCAATGCTCAAAAAATTTCATACGCAGCTTGTTTATGTCTATTTCAATTGGGTTTGGCGCAGTTCGCTTTTGAAATGTGTCTCGCAGCCCGAAATCGCCAATAGATACATAAAAACCCCTATTTTAGCGTTCAAAGTCGTCCAACGTCATTGAATTTGGTGGCAATCAACAGCCAGTGTATGACTTTCTATTAGTGATTAATAGTAACCTAAGCCCTATCTCGCAGCGTTACAGCGACTTATTGGCTAAAAATCACAAATTTTTCTTACCCCCTTTCATTTAGCGCTCTCCTTTGGGGTGATCCTCTTGGAATTTATGGAAAAGCTTTACGGTTCCCGAAACTAGAGTCTTCCAGGCAGCTGACGGTGAAGATTTGGCGACCCTATCTTGCACCGTTTTTGACTGATCCACTCATGTGACGGACAGACGGACAGACAGACGGACAAACAGAATTGTGATGGCTAAGACGTGCTCAGTAGCTGCTTTTGTGCGTAAAAAGATGCATAAGAAGAAGATTTCGCATTCGCATGCAGTTTGATCAATTTCATAGGAGTTCATCTTTTTTTCGGCACTTTGATCTGGTGAAAGTTAAACTCAATTAAGCTAGCATACAATTATAGTTAGCTAGGTGATCGGCTTTATTAACAGCCAATGTGAAATTGGTGTGGAGGTTTTTAACATCGGAAGTAGCCTGTGAGCCAGCTTTTAGCTCAAAATATCAAAGTTCATGTGCACGGTCTCAGTATATGTTGGCACTGAGTCGACATAGTGTTTTAGTTAACGTGAAAGTTGAATCATTGAAAGTAATTTATTTTTGACTGTTGACTTTCACGCCATTTTCGAATTCCGTATGTAAAGTTAGAAAGGTTGGGGCAATAACTTGGAATTTTCCAAAAAAAACAGCTGCACATTTTGGCAGAATAGGTGCTCACAGTTTTGTAGTTTGCCCCTGAATTTTTTTGAGATTGGTGAATTCCAGCATTAAAATTTTGTATTTTTGGAAAAACATTTTCTGACAAAAAACATTCTTTCAACACGCCGAAACTTAGCAGGAAATTGACCACCTTGCCATGAAACCACCACATGTGGTTTGAGTTGAAGTGAAATTTTAATGGAAACACTTCAATGAAAGTTGACATCAATTTGACAGGTGGTCAAACTGCGACTCTGACTACTACTACTACTACTCACTGCTGTTGGCTTTGTGCTGTGTGTTCAGTCGATGGCCGCATTCGACATTGACACATCAGTGGAAGATGACGTCACCATGGCGACAGAATCTGGTCAAACTATGACTACAACTACAACTAATACTACAACAAGAACTACTGCTACAACAACAACAACATCATCATCAGCAGCAGCAGCAGCTGGTACAAGCTCTCAAGAGCCACAACTACGACAAATCAAGCTTACAAGTGTCTTACAGCTTAGAGATGCCATTGACAAAGACATGCATTCTGGTCAGTACTACCGCTGCTGCTGCTACGAATGGCAGATTAAACTCAAGAAGGGTCAGTTGTTCTGTGTCTAGGTTAACTCACGGGTTTGCTGACTGAAGGTCAACTTTAACTCTCAGGTTAATTTCGTGCACATTGCAGCATGCATTTCAATGTGTAACACCGTGCCACGAGTTAACCCGGGTAATTTCCCAAGTTAACTTTGTGGTTAACTCTTACTTGTGCATGGAACAATTGATCGTAAGAACAACAAGCATTTTGGTTAGTTAGCGCAGTTAGCATTTTTACCAAATTCCGGATTCTCACTCATGGCCAGTTGCAAGCAACCTTGAGCAAGTTGCTAACCTACTGCATGTTTAGGTCAACTCAGCCTCCTATCCTCAGCAGGATGAGAAATGAGTAGTAGCTCACAAGTTGTGGGGTGAAGGCCTAGTGTGGCTGATTGGGTGATGATAGGTCTGCTAGCTGCAAACCGCAGGTCCATTTGTTTGCTGATGCAAGTAATGGATCGTGTGCTGTGGTATGATATCATTAGCTTATGCCAATCAGCTCAAGGTGTGGCTCGGTAGTCTAACAGTAACATGCCGGACTTTTAATTCTGAGGTCACTCAGGGGCGCAGGTTCGACTCCGCACCGGGACGCTGCCAGGTAACGACCTTAGGCAAGTTGTTCACACACATGTGCCTCTGTCACCAAGCAGTATAATTTGGTACCGGCTTCATTGCTGGGACGTAAACAGGCACACCGCATGATACACTGGCCCCGTACCCATGGTCTCAAAGTGTAAAACTGGTGTCTGGCTGAGGGCCTTAGGAAATGGAGATCAGCGCCGCTCCATGGGCCTTAAGGCTCGGGAAAGGACTTTACATGATCAGCTGCCACTTGCACAGAGATCACAAAGCACTTCTGTTCACGAGTCTTATTTGTGTAAGTGGCACTGTAGAAAGTACTCTGACCTTTAAAAATCAGATTGCATTATTTTTGTGACTAGACTGTGTAATTTTGCACCATCGTTTGGTACCGTTATGTTTCCATCACTGATAGTAATCTTTGCTATTATGCATTTCTGATCAGTTACCGCATTCGGTGCTATAATAACTGTCGTTAGATAGTTGACTGGTCAATGAACCAATGCTTGTAGGGCTGCGTACGTTGATGCAGAATCACACGTTCGTTGGCTGCGTCAGTCCTGAGTTTGCACTGATTCAGCACGACACAAAGCTCTACCTTGTAAACACCACTAAACTCAGGTAGACTTGTCAACTCATTATTTGCACTGTACGTTCATATCTAGACTAGATTTCTTTTGCCTAACGCTGCTATGCTGTTGTAATATGATTGCAATATTTATCTCCACCAAGCCCAAGACGGTGCCCGACCATCTCCTGATTGGAAACGCGCTCGTGGCCGCCCTCCCATCACTTGGATCCACCAGATCTGCCGGGACACGGGAATATCAGTGACCGACGCTCTGCAGCTGGCAGAAGACCGTTCGTTTTGGCGACAAATCGCAACGGCGGAATGCTACGGC
>Ga0209671_1002460_pt1 | contig 16953 bp, 14 predicted proteins | sample WorMetHERISLAND2_2_FD_187401 | JGI IMG/M metagenome (GOLD analysis project Ga0209671, IMG submission 187401) | Marine gutless worms symbiont microbial communities from Max Planck institute for Marine Microbiology, Germany - Olavius geniculatus... | ecosystem: Host-associated > Annelida >...
ACATATCCGATGTTGCCTTCCGCACTGTCCCACAGCGTCGGCACCCCGAATTTGAATAGGATTTCGCGGCTCAATACTTGGCCTGCACGTACCCCTGTCAACGCTTCAGCCATGGCATTGCTGCCACCGCCGCATGACTCGGGGCCGGTGTGGTTCGCTAAACCTTCACCGTATGGCTCTTTCATCCACTGCACCTTGCCGGTTTTAACCGGCGCTCTCGGGACAGTCTATTTCTTCTACGGACTGTCCTACATCATCTACATGGTGTTCTTTGCCGCCTACCTGGTCAAGGAAGCCGGCTTTACCGCGGAGGCGGCTGGGAGGGTGTGGGCCCTGGCGGGAGGATTGAGCATTTTCTGCGGTGTGATCTGGGGCGGCATTTCCGATCGCCTCGGAAGAAGCAGGGGCTCGGCCCTGGCCTACCTGGTTCTCGCTCTTTCTTATATTATCTATGCCCTGGTCAAGGCCAAATTCGGTATCTACCTGTCAGCGGTTTTGTTCGGTCTGACCGCCTGGAGCATCCCCACGATAATGGCAGCCGCCGCCGGCGATTTTGTAGGGCCGCGCCTGGCGCCCGCCGGACTCGGATTTGTCACCCTGTTTTTCGGCATCGGTCAGGCCCTGGGCCCTGCCCTGGGAGGCTATTTGGCGGACGCCACGCAATCTTTTACCGTACCGTTTTTGACTGCCGGCGGCATATCGCTGGCGGGCATGGTTGCATCCGTATTTCTCAAAAAGCCGAATCCATAACCATTCACCAGGGCGCCGATCACGTCAACAAAGAACGGCAGAGCCGAAAATTCACATATTTACAATATCTTACTGGACAAAAGGAGGCCCATATGCAAGTCGTCAACATGCAGTCCGTCGCCAAGGTAAAAATTGAAAGCCCGCTGTTCACGGGGCCCGAAGTGAGCCGGCAGACACTCCTGCCGGACAGCCAGGATTTCAAGGTCGACATCGTCAACTTTGGGCAGGGGGTTCGCAATAAGTTTCACGCCCACGACCACGAGCAGGTGCTCATCGTCACATCCGGCAGGGGCTACATCGCCACTGAAAACGAAACAAAAGAAATCACCGTCGGAGACATTGTCCTGATCCCCGCCGGCGAAAAACACTGGCACGGCGCAGCCGAAGACTCGGAGTTTGCCCACATCTTCGTGACCAAACTGGGAACCGAGCTGACCCAGCTGGAAGACTAATCCGCCGCGACGGATTGGTTATGCGTTAAGATGTTTTTTTCCTCACTCTGGTGATCAAACCGACAGGCCATTTCCAATAACGATTAACCAATAACAAATAACACCCAATCCTTTCGGAGGTCCGTCATGTTTTACCAATCGTTAATGACCGCCGAAGAAAGGGCGCTTCAGCAGGAAGTCCGCCGGTTTGTCCGCGATGAGGTTCCTCACGATTTCATCCGGGCCCTGGTATACATGGCCGCCAGGGCGGTGGATGCGAACGCCCCCAATGTTCGCAGAATCGTCAGCGAGGCCAAACGCTTTGCCACCGATGCCGGCTGGGAGATCGCCAACCAGGCCATGCAGATCATGGGCGGGATCGGCTACACGGACGTCTATCCCATTGAGCGGACGATCCGAGACATTCGGCTGTGCCAGATCTGGACCGGCACCAACGAAATTATGAACCTGTTGATCCAGCATGAATATTATCAGGAAGTATTGAAAGATGCCGAAAAAGTCCGCAACGTCGAGCTGGATGCCGCCAGCTATAGTGACGATGCCGAGAAGTGCTATACGGACGAGGATATGTGGCGGGTACACGAAGGATAACTAGCGTCCAGTCTGATCGGAAAAAAAACTGCTTATTTTCACGCAAAGACGCAAAGGCGCCAAGATATATTATAATATTAGTTGTTTCCTTTGCGTCTTTGCGGCTTTGCGTGAGATAAATTTTTCGTAGTTTCAATAAGTTTGATCAGCAAATTTGCACCGCATACCGGAATTTATCCATAAAATCTGTAAAACCCGGGCTCATTTGCCATAACCAAAGGAGGTGTTGCCGTGGCTTACTGGTTCGACGACCCCACTCTGAAAGCGCTGGCGCCGCTGGCCTTGTCCTCTTCGATACGGGGCCTGACAACGATTTTCAATACTCCCAAGATTTATGCCGGATTCAATGTCCTGCCGCAAGGCCCGGTTATCGGACCAACCACCATGGATGCATTGGCAGACCGCTGTGCTCAAAAACGGGCTTTCGTGATCAGCGATGAATTCAATGCGCCCAACGCCCAAAAGGCGGTGCGGTTTCTGGAATCCGGCGGATTTGCCGTCGAGATGTGGGCTAGGGTCCTGCCGGAGGCCCCGATCGAAAATGTTCGCGACTGCGCCGAGGCGGTCGGACGCTTCGAACCGGATTTGATCATGGCTGTCGGCGGCGGCTCGGTACAAGATCTGGCCAAGGGGGCCTGGATTCTCTACGAACGACCGGACTTGGAGGATTTAGGACTGGTCTCCCCCCTGGACAAACTAAACCTGCGGCGTAAAGCCATGTTGGCGGCCGTTCCCACCACCGCCGGAACCGGCTCGGAATGCACCGGAGCGGCAGTGTTTCACGACAGCGCCAACCAGCGCAAAATCCCCGTGGCCCATGATGAGCTGGTACCGGACGTGGCTATCCTTTCGCCCGAATTCACCATTTCGATGCCCCCGGCGCTGACCGCCGGCACCGGTCTCGATGTTCTGGCCCACGCCATGGATGCGGTCATCGCTCCTTCGGGCAACGACTATACCGAACCGCTGGCTTTGCGGGCAATCGAAATGGTTTTCCAGTGGCTTCCGCGGGCCTATCAAAACGGCAGCGACCGCGAGGCCCGTTTTAAAATGATGATAGCCGCCAACATCGCCGGCATCGCTTTCGGCATGAGCGGCTGCCATTTAACCCACAGCTTCGGTCATTCGCTGGGATCGGTTTACGAAATACATCACGGGCTGTGCGTGGGCTTTTTCATTCCCCATTCCTTCCAGTTCTGCTCGAAGGTAACGGACAAACATCTGGCAATCTGCCAAAACCTGGGCATCCCCGCACCGGATGCGGAACAGGGCCTCAATAACCTGGTTGCCCGGGTAAGGGAATTTCTGACCTCCCTGGGCGTTCCGCCGGCATTAAAGGATTTCGGGATTGCCGCGCCGGATTTCGAAGAAAACCTGCCCCGCTTGGTAGAATACGCCTATGGCGACATCAGCTGTTACCTCAGCCCAAGACCCATCACCGCTGCGCAGTGTGAACGTGTCATGCGATACGCTTACGAAGGCCGGGACATCGATTTCTAAGGGAGGTGCAAGCCATGCAGGGATATCACGGTCGATTTTTGGAAGTTGATTTGAACAGCGCAAGCACCAGGGATGTATCCCTGTCGGAGGATTTTTGCCAAGCCTACATCGGCGGCGCCACCATGGCGGCAGCCCTGGTCTACGACCGCGTCTCCCCCGGCAGCGATCCCCTGGCACCGCAAAATCCATTGGTCATGGCCACCGGACCCTTCACCGGCTCCCCGATTCCGATGGTCAGCCGCTATGCCATCGGTGGAATTTCGCCCTTGACCGGATTTTGGGGTGAGGCCACCAGCGGCGGCGCTTTCCCTTTCCGCCTCAAGGGCTCGGGCTGGGATGGTGTCATTATCAACGGTAGGGCCGCAAACCCGGTTTATCTGTATTTAAACGGGGGACAGGCCGAAATCCGGGATGCCGGCAACCTGTGGGGCAAGGACAGCTACCAGACCCAGAAAATGGTTAAGGAAGAAGTGGGCAGCAACAAGGCCGGGGTTGCCTGTATCGGACCGGCCGGCGAAAAGCTGATCCCGTACGCCTGTGTGATCAATGACAAGGGCCGTGCCGCCGGGCGCTGCGGTTTCGGGGCGCTGATGGGATCCAAAAACCTCAAGGCAGTGGTCGCCGCCGGAAATCTGCGCCCGGAACCGGCCGATGCCGGCAAGGTCGGCGAACTGGCCCGCCAGGCCGTCAAGGATATCAACGGCAACCTGATCTCGGTGGCCTTGCGTGAATACGGGACCTTGATGTACATGGACATGGGATTGGTTCTCGGCGACACACCGGCCAAATACTTCACCAAAAGCGTTTTCCCGGTCAGCGAGGTCACCGGCCAGGCCCTGCGCCGAAAATATACCGTGGCCAACTATGCCTGCCGGGGGTGCCCCATCGGCTGCGGGCGGGATTTAAGACAATACAAACCCGGCCTCGACATCGACGGGCCCGAATACGAAACGACGGTCGGTTTCGGGCCGCTGTGCATGAACACGGATTTTAACGCCATTATCGAAGCCAACCACCTTTGCAACTGTCACGGGGTAGACACGCTTTCGACCGGCGTTTGTGTGGCCTATGCTTTTTATCTCTACGAACAGGGGGTTCTCACCGCAGATCAGGTGGGCTTCGAACTCAAGTGGGGCGACGGCCGCGCCGTTGTGAAGCTGGTCCGGCAGATCCTCGATCAGGAAGGTATCGGTGTCTTGCTGTCCCGGGGCACCCTGGCAATGGCGCGCGCCCTGGGCCGGGACGATGGCGAGGCCGCCCAGGTCAAAGGTCTGGAAATGCCCATGCACGACGGACGCGCCTTTCACGGCCAGGCGGTCTCCTATGCCACCGGTCCCCGCGGGGCTTGTCATTTGAAAGGCGATTATTACAATATAGACTTGGGCTCCATGGTCCCGGAATACATGATCCTGCCCGGCGACCGGCTGGTTTCGGAGGGCAAAGGCGAGCCGGCCGCAAAGTTTCAAAGCCTCAAGGATCTATTCGACGCCCTCACCCTGTGCAAATTCGCGCCGCTGCAGGTGCCGCAGCTGTGCGATATGCTAAACGCCCTGACCGGCTGGGAATTCGGTCCAGATGAACTGCTGGCGGCCGGCGACCGCTCGGTGACTCTCAAACGTGCGCTCAGCAACCGCTTCGGATTGACCCGGGACCATGACACCCTGCCCGACATCTGCCGCAAGGCCCTGGACGAAGGCACCACCGCCGGGGTTGAGCCGGATTTGGAGACCATGCTCAAAGAATATTATCGCTATCGCGGCTGGGACCGGACCACCGGGAAACCGAACAGGGAAACGCTAATCAAACTGGGCCTTGATCAGGCGGCTGAAGATTTATACCCGCAATGACGATTACCGTTCAATTTCACGGCATTCTGGCCGATTGGGTGGGCACGCCGGCGGCGGATTTCGAGCTGGGTGCCGGTGCGACCGTCGCCGAGCTGATGCGGGCCATCGGCCGGAGGTACCGGAAAAATATGCCCGCACAACTCTGGGACCGCCAAAGGGACAGCTTTAATAAGAAGATCCGGATTCAGGGGGCAGCTAGGGTTTATACAGATTTGGAAACCCCATTGGAAAAAGAAGAAAAGATTACATTTATGCTCATGATTGCAGGGGGTTAACAGTGACATCATGCGCAAGGTTTCAAAAACCGACATATTATTCAGAATTCAATGAATCATAGCTATTTATTACAGGAGAGCAAATTATGAAAAAATGGATTTTGATAGGATTGGGCACGCTAGTCCTTATTATCGGCGTTGTTGTATATTTGGGAATTTCAAACCTCGGTCCCATCATCAAAAAAGCGGTCAACACCTATGGACCCGAAATTACGAAGACGGAGTTACGCGTTGACGATGTGGGCGTATCGATCTTATCTGCGGAAGCTAAAATCAACAATTTTTTTCTTGGCAATCCAAAAGGATTCAAAACTCCCAGTGCCGTTCAGGTTGATACCGTCTTTGTAAATGTTGACGAAAAATCCCTTACGAACAACCCGATTATAATCGACCGAATCGAAGTAAAAAGCCCCGACATTAACTACGAAAAAAGTGGCAAAAGCGATAATTTTCAATCCATTATCAATAATGTGAATAAAGCGCTAGCCTCCGGGAAAAGTTCCCAAACTACATCTCAAGAACAGGAGTCCGGCAGGAAGCTGGTTATTCACGATTTCATTATTACGGATGGAGATATTAGTGTTGCTTTGGCAATGTACGGTCTTGGTCAGAAAGAAATCAACGTTCCTTTACCGGACATCCATCTTAAAGATATCGGCAAAGAAAAAAATGGCGCATCGGCGGCTGAAATCTCTAAACAAATATTTGCAGCATTATACAAAGAAATAACGTCCGATACCGTCACAGATGCGTTAAACCAGCACCTCAAGGCCTATGGCGCTAATCTCGATTCCCTGGGCAAAACGAGTGCGCGGCAAGTTGAAAAGGCTACCGAAAAAGCAAAAGATTTCGGCGAGAAGGTAAAGGGATTACTGAACAAATAGCAGTTTGCAATCCTGCTCACCTAAAATAATTGAGATCATTAAAGAAATGCCGCTAACCGAGGTGCTGCGGACAAAATAAGCTGTGAGGCAATCTGCCGATACATAAACACAAAAAAATCAGCCCAAAGGAATTTCTATACGAGGAGATCCTATGAGTTCATCAGTGAGCAGACCGCCGGCGGCCGATTCGGACCGCGCTTTGGCGCATTTCGCAAGTCTGCTGGAATTTGAAACCGATTGCTGGGATGTGCATCATGCCATTGTCAATAATCGCAACGACTTTGTGCTCCTTGACGTCCGTGGTGAGCAACTGTACGAAAACGGCCACATAAAGGGTGCCGTCAGTTTGCCCCATGCACGCATCAATGAGGATAGTCTCGAGGAATATCCTCCGGATACCCTGTTCGTTGTTTATTGCGCCGGCCCGCATTGCAACGCTACGGAGAAAGCGGCGATTCGCCTGGCCAAACTTGGAAGGCCCGTAAAAAAGATGATCGGCGGTGTAACCGGCTGGCTGGATGAAGGCTTCAGCCTTGTAAAATAAGGCAATCATCTCCGGAAAAGCTGGAATAATTTAAACCAACAATTTGGGGAAAACCCATTAGGGGTGTAACTTCAGCCTAATTTTAAAAGGCGGAGGACCATTTCATGCTCGAAGGATTTCAAACCCTGGACATCGACACCAATGGGGCGCGGATACACGGCCGCCACGGCGGCGACGGACCGCCGCTGCTGCTCCTGCACGGCAACCCGATGACCCACGTGACCTGGCACAAGCTTGTACCGGAGCTTTCAAAACGCTTCCATGTTGTCGCAACCGATCTGCGCGGCTACGGCGACTCGTCGGCCCCGCCCGCCGGGGACAACAACATCAATTATTCGTTTCGCGCCATGGCCGAGGATCAGGTGCAGGTGATGCGCGCGCTGGGCTATGACCGCTTCCGGGTTGCCGGTCACGATCGCGGGGCCCGCACTGCTCACCGCATGGCCCTCGATCATCCCGGGGTGGTGGAGCAGGTGGCCTTGATCGACATCCTGCCCAATCATCATATCTGGAACCATGTCAGCCGTGAATGGGCCCAAAGCTCCTGGCATTGGGTTTTCATGGTCCAGCCCGAAGGATTTCCCGAGCGGATGATGGGCGCTGTGCCGGCGGACTGGTTCATGACCCAAAAGCTTTCCAAGCCGGGTATCGGACTGGATTTTATGGATCCTGGAGCGTTCACAGAATACGTGCGCTGTTTCAACGAGAAAACGATACGGGGCTCCTGTGCCGATTATCGTGCCTGCATCACCTGCGATCTCGAGATGGACACGCTGGACTTTGAGGCGCGCATAAAGATTACCATGCCGGCCCTGGTCGTGTGGGGGACAAAGAGTCACACCGGCAAAGTCTACGGCGATATCCTTCCCATCTGGCAACGGTATGCAACCGACGTGAGCGGCGGGCCGATCGAATGCGGGCACTATGTCCAGGAGGAGGCGCCGCAGGAAACATTAGAGTGGTTGTTGAATTTTTTTGGCCGGGAATAGATTCCTTGTGGATCATCGCCAAAAAAAAGTGACGAATGAATTAGGCCGAAATAAAGTGATGCTTCTATAATTGCCCGAAGGGCAACGGCAATAACATCCGGCCACGGCGGTCAACGGTTCCGGATTTTGTCTGCGCGGGTCGAGCGAGCGACGTGTCGGGTCGTAGCTCGCAGAGCGAAGCCTGAAGCGAGAGGGCGGCTAATTAATTGCAGTTAATTCCATTAAAGGATCAATTATCCCAGCTTGCTTGGATAAGAGCTACCTTCGCTCACGCTAACTTTCGCAATTCCTTCTTGAGTACCTTCCCGACCAGCGACTTGGGCAGGCCATCTATGAATTGCACCCGGGACGGTGCCTTGTAAGGTGTCATGCGGGATTTGGCAAATTCAACCAGACCATCTTCGTCGACAGTCTGCCCGGGTGCTCGCACGACAAAGGCCATGATGTCTTCACCGTACTTTTGGTCCGGAACCCCGATCACGGCAACCTCGCCCACGGCCGGATGCGCCTCCAGGTAACCTTCGATCTCGCTGGGATAGATGTTGTACCCGCCCTTGATGATCATGTCCTTGTACCGGTCGGTAATATAAAGGTAGCCTTCCTCATCCAGGAAGCCTGCATCGCCGGTATGCAGCCATCCGCCGCGCAGGGTTGCGGCGGTTTCCTCGGGATTTTTGTAATAGCCCAGCATGACGTTGGGTCCCTTGACCACGATCTCCCCCTGCTCCCCGGCGGGCATCTCATTGTCTTCGGCATCAAAGATCCTTACTTCCACCCCGGGCAGGGGGATGCCGGTGGAGCCTTTTTTCAGCGGCATGCCGCGCCGGCACAGAGCAACAGCCGGCGACGCCTCGGTCAGACCATAGCCCTCGTACATTTCACAGTCGAACTTTGCAGTAAAGGCCCGGTAAAGCTCCTCGGTGACCGGCGCCGCGCTGATGGTGCAGCGCTCCAGAGAACTGGTATCGAATTTGTCCCCCGCCGGATGGCTGACCAGAATTTGATACATGGTGGGGACTCCGAAGAACTGAGTCACCCGGTATTTTTCGATCAGCCGGAAAACCTCTTCCGGATCGAACCAGCGCATAAGGACCGCCGAGGACTCTTTGAATGGTGAAAGGCTGCCGGAATTCATGGTGACCACTCCGAAAGAATGGGCCAGCGGCAGGCACAGCAGGGTAGTATCGCCTTTTGTGGCCCCGGTCGCCTCCCAGGATGCCTTGGCATTCCAATAGAGGTTGTTGTGGGAGAGCTTCACCCCCTTGGGGCGGCCGGTGGTACCGGAGGTATAAATCATCAGGGCCACGTCATCGGCGTCCATCTCCGCGGTTTCCTGCAAGGGTGGATGATTTTCCACCAGTCCATGAAAATCTATCCGGTTTTCCCGGTCCCCTCCTCCCAGAACGATGACATGTTGAATACGGTCGATCCCCGCAGCCGCCTTTTCCATTTTTTCCAGCAGGTCCACGCTGGTGATCACGGCCCTGGCATCGGAATGATCGAGAATATAGCGGGTCTCGTCTTCACCCAGCAAAAACATGATGGGCACGATCACGGCACCGAGACGCCATATGGCGCCGAAACAGGCAAAGACCTCGGGCGAATTCGACAGCGACACTACCACATGGTCTCCCCGCTCGATGCCCAGCGACTTCAAGCCGCCGGCCAGTCTGCGGCCCATTTCGTTGATCCGCGATGCGCTGAACTCTTCCCCCTCGAATACGAACGTTCGTGTGTCTCCCAGCTTTTCCAGGCGTTCATCACCAAGCTCTACCAGATTCATTGCGGGCCCCTTTCTTTATGGAGTAAATAACTTAGATGAAATAAACCCGATTCAATAAAAGGTATATAAGGTATGGAATCTGAATCCGTCAAATCAAAATTATAGGCCTAGTTTTTTGCTTGACCCTATTACCCTTAGACTCTATATTGCAGTAGCCATATCCGACCGCATCCGGGTAGCAATCAACCTGCCAATTTTCCACAGACACGTCGCGGCTGGCGACGATTTAGGATTGGGGATTCTAAACAGGCATCAATCTAAATAAAAAAAGGAGTAGAACATGCGAATCGCAAAGGGTTTAATCATCATTGGACTGTGTTTAATCGTGGCCTCCGGCATGGCCTTTGCCGCGGACAAAAAACTGAAAGCCGGATTTATTTATGTCGGACCGGTGGGTGATTACGGCTGGTCCCATGCCCATGACATCGGCCGCAAATTCGCCGAATCCAAACTCCCCTGGCTGAGCTCGGTCTTTATCGAGTCCGTGCCTGAAGCCGACTCGGCCCGGATTATCGACCGCTTCGTCCAGGGTGAAAATGTTGATGTCGTGTTCACTACCAGCTTCGGGTATATGGAAGACACTCTCAGAGCCGGCAAAAAATATCCGGATACAAAATTTATGCACTGCTCGGGATTCAAGCAATCGACCAATGTCGGCACCTATTTCGCCGATCTTTACCAGACCTACTATCTCAACGGCTTGATGGCCGGCGCCATGACGAAAACCGATAAAATCGGCTATGTCGCCGCTTTTCCGATACCCGAGCTGATCCGCCACATCGATGCCTTCGCTTTGGGGATCAAAGCCGCCAATCCCAAGGCGAAAGTACACGTTAAATGGATTTATGCCTGGTACGGACCCGACAAAGCCCGGGAAGCTGCCGAAGCGCTGATTGCCGAAGGCTGCGACACCCTGGCATTCACCGAGGACACCCCGGCGGTTATCGAAGTCGGTCAGGAGCACACTGAGAAGGGCCGCCAGATCTATACTTACAGTCACTACAGCCCGATGCATCAATACGGCAAGGACTCCGTCGTCTCGGGACAGTTGGTGGACTGGGGCGTGATGTACGTCAAGATTCTGCAGGACATCTATAACGGCACCTGGAAAAACCAGGACGAATGGTGGCTGATTGCCGAGAATGCCGTCATCCTGGGGGGCGATTTCCAAAACATCATCAACCCCAAATTTGAGGGTGAACTGAAGATGAAGATGATGGACACGGCTGATTTCGGAAAAATCTCGGTCTACGACCTGGTCGTCAAACGCTATGAGCAGATGAAAAAGGGTCCGGAAGTGTTCGATCCGTTTACCGGGCCGATCAAGGACAACACCGGCAAGCTCCAGGTCAAGGACGGTCAACGTGCCTCCAAAGGCGATCTGTTGAGCATCATGTACTACGTGGACAACGTTGTCGGCAGCATCCCGAAATAGTTGTGATTGGGTAATTATGCAAAATAACGGGGAGCTCGCATTTCTGCAGCTCCCCGTTGGTATTACGGCCGGCTGCTCATCAGAAAACAGATGACGGACGACTGAAGACAGAGGACTGAAGACGGAGGACAGAGCAAAGCGTACCGAATTTCGATTGTTAGCGCATTTATTTTCCCACCATGCCCCATGCGCCCTGCCCTCTGCTCTATGCGCCTTTGCCCGCAACCCGTAACTCGAAACCCGTAACCCGAAACCAGCAACCCGAAACACGTAACCCGAAACCCGAAACCCGTAACACGCAACACACAACTCGTAATTCGCAACGCGCATCTCGTAACCCGAAACACGCAACTCATAACTCGTAACTCGCAACACGCAATTCGTAACCCGAAACCCGTAACCCGTAACGCGCAACACGCAACTCGCCATGGCAAAAATCGAAAGCCTTGAAATGGTTGGTATTTCCAAGTCATTTCAGGGTGTTAAAGCTAACTCCGATATCAATATTTCCGTCCGACAGGGCGAGATTCTGGGCCTGCTGGGTGAAAACGGAGCCGGCAAAACAACCCTGATGAACATTCTGTATGGCCTTTACCAGCCGGATTCCGGCAGCATTCGGATCAACGGTAAGGATATCACCATCAATTCCCCGGTAGATTCACGCCAGCACGGCATCGGCATGGTGCACCAGCACTTTATGCTCGTCCAGAATCACAGCGTGGCGGAAAATATCGCTCTCGGCTTTGAGGAAACCCCCCAGTTCTTCCCCCAGCGTCAATTGAACGAAAACATCCTGAGGTTTGCGAAACAATTCAATTTTGAAATAGATCCCACCCGCATGGTCTGGCAGCTGTCCGCCGGCGAGCAGCAGCGCGTCGAAATACTCAAGGCCCTGATGAACGGCGCCGACCTGCTGATACTGGACGAACCGACCTCAGTGCTGACCGCCCAGGAATCACGGGATCTTTTCCACAACTTTAGAGAAATGCGCGACCAGGGCCACATGATCATTCTGATCAGTCACAAGCTGGACGAAATCCTCGATCTTTGCGACCGCGTGACGGTTCTGCAGAAAGGAACAGTCGTTGGCGAGGTCGGCACCCATGATGTGGATAAAAAAGGCCTCGCCCGCATGATGATCGGCAGGGACATCATTTTCCAGATCGAAAAAGAGCCCATGGAGAGAAGCGATAAGGTTCTCGAGGTCGACGACGTCATCGTAAAAAGCGATAAGGGGTTGAATGTAGTCAAAGGCATTTCCTTCGAGATCTATCGCAACGAGATTTTCGGCATTGCGGGTGTTTCCGGCAACGGTCAGCGTGAACTGGTCGAAGCCGTCACCGGCCTACGGCAGGTAGAGTCCGGCCAAATTATCATGGACGGCCGGGATATCACCAACGAAACGGCACGCTGCGTCTATAATTGCGGGATAGCCCACGTTCCGGAGGAACGCATAAAGTTCGGCATCGCTCCCGGTTTATGCCTTTACGACAATGCCATATTAAAACAACACCATAAGAGCAAATATTCCAATAAACTCTTTTTAGCTTACAACAAAATCAAGCAGCACACCCAACAGTTGATATCCGATTTTAAAGTGCTGGCGCCTTCGATCAACGTCCAGGCAAAAAATCTGTCCGGCGGCAATATCCAGAAATTGATTCTGGGCCGGGAGATCAGCGAAAATCCGTCTCTGCTGGTGGCCTCCCATCCGACTTATGGGCTCGATGTGGGCGCTACGGAGTATCTGCGCAACCAGCTGCTGGAGCGCCGCCGGGAAGGCGGCGCCGTTCTGCTGGTCTCTGAGGATCTGGACGAAATCTTCGAACTGTGCGACCGGATAGCGGTAATGTTTCAGGGCGAGTTTATGGGCTTGCTGAACGCAGACGACGAGCGGCTGAAGGATATCGGCTTGATGATGGCCGGATCGCTGCGGGTTTAGAGATTTCAGGTGTCAGGTGTCAGGTGTCAGGGGCGTAAAACATGGTTAGAACTTCGTTACAAGGCCTATTTTGCTAATATGCAAGGGGCGGCCACCGCTTGCCTTGGCGGGACGATGACGGATGCCAACCTAAAACGGCGAGCATTCCGCTGGCAACAGGGCCCTACATTTGAATGAAGTTTCACAATAACTGTCTGTTTTCAGGTTCGTCTGCTCAAAAGCCACTGACCTATCAGCCCTGAAACCTGAAACCCGACACCTGAAACCTATTAAAGCGGATTAAAAGCACTCTTGCCGAAATAGGCTCCTAAAATACGCGTTGAACTGAAAATGTGACCTGTATGAACCTCAAAGTATCCGAAAGAATCGACATTCAGCCCCGGCATTCCGTGCTTTCTCTCGCCTTCTCGCTGGCAGCCGGTCTTTTGGCAATCAGTTCGATTTTTATATTTTCCGGGGTCAATCCGCTGTTTGCCATTGCTAAAATTTTCAGCGGGTCTTTCGGGAGCCTTTACGGCATTAAGGAAACCATTACCAAGGCCATCCCGCTGATTTTGATCGGTGCCGGCTTGACCCTGGCTTTCCGGGCCAAATTCTGGAACATCGGGGCCGAAAGCCAGCTGCTGATGGGTGCCATTTTCGGTACCTGGGTGGGGTTGAACTGGGGTCCCCACTTGCCCGCAGCGGTCATCGTTCCCCTGATGTTTATGGCCGGATTTGTGGGCGGCGCCTTCTGGGGATTGATTCCCGCAATTCTGAAGGTAAAATTCTCCATCAACGAAGTCATTACGACCCTGATGATGAATTACATCTGCAACGAATTCATGAAATTCTTAATCGTCGGCCCCTGGCGCGGTAAAACCAAGCACGGCTTTCCCTACACCGACGATTTGCCTGTGTCCGCCACCCTGTCGCTGATTCCCGGCTCCCGGATACACTATGCTACCCTGATCATCGCGGTAGCCGTCGTTGTCATTCTGGCAGTGTTGGTATATCGCACCCGTTTCGGTTATGAAGTGCGCGTGATCGGCGAAAATCCCAATGCGGCCAAATATTCGGGCATCGATTTTTTTAGAACCACCCTGATTATAATGGCCATCAGCGGCGGCGCGGCCGGGCTGGCGGGCGTTGGCGAGGCAGCCGGCATTCACCATTACCTGAGCTACCCGGAAACCATATCATCCGGCTACGGTTTTACCGCCATCATCGTTGCTTGGCTGGCCAAGTTAAACCCGGCCTATGTGTTCCTGTCGGCCATTTTCTTTGCCGGTATTCTCGTCGGCGGCGATGCCATTCAGATTTCACTGGGGCTGCCCGCGGCAACGGTTCAGGTGTTCAATGGAACCCTGCTTGTCTTTTTAATCATGGGTGATTTTTTTCTGAGAAACCGGGTAACCCTCCAACGGCGGGAGAAAGGAATCTAGACCTTGGAAGAAATTATTATTTCCGTTGCCCAGCGCACCCTCGTCGCGGGGACTCCTCTCCTGTTGGCAACCATCGGGGAAGTAATCTGTGAACGCTCCGGGATTTTAAACCTGGGCGTCGAAGGAATGTTGGCCATCGGGGCGGTTACCGCTTTTATCGTTACATTTACCACCGGCAGCCCCTGGCTCGGACTGGTGGCGGCCACCCTGGCCTCGGCCCTGTCTTCAGCCATTCACGCCTTTGTTTCGATTACGCTACAGGCCAGCCAGGTGGTGTCCGGCCTGGCGCTGACCATGCTGGGCCTTGGGGTTTCCGGGCTGGTCGGCAAACCATATATCGGCAAACCCCTGGCCGAAAAGATGGCAACCTGGCCGATTCCGGTATTGTCCGACCTCCCGGTTGTGGGGGTCGTATTATTTGACCACTGCCCCTATTTCTATATGGCAATCATCCTGGCTTTGATTGCCTGGTTTGTGCTTCAGCACACCCGCCTGGGGATTATCATTCGCTCGACCGGAGAAAATCCACGGGCAACCGAAACCCAGGGAATCAGTGTTTATAAAATCCGCTACCGGTGTGTGATCGTGGGCGGGGCTCTAGCGGGTATGGCCGGTGCGCACCTATCGACTTCCTACAGCAAATCCTGGATCGAGGGCATGACCGCCGGCCGGGGGTGGATCGTGATTGCCCTGACCATTTTCGCACTCTGGAACCCCATGCGGGCCATCATCGGCGCCTTTTTATTCGGCGGAATATTCGTAGTTCAGTATCTGCTCCAGCCCCTGGGCATTTCCCCCAATCTGCTGGCCATGCTGCCCTACATGTCCACTCTGCTCGTCCTTTTCATCGGCGCCCTGCACGACAGCCGCAAGCTCAACGCCCCGGCCATGCTGGCTGAGCCTTATCGGCGGGGAGAAAGATAATCGCAGAAATCCATCGTTTATAGATGTGGTAATAAATTAAGCAACTTGCTATATTTTCCTCCATTGGCAATCAATCTTGTCCCCAAACAGGAATTTGTTCGCACTTTATATTCCCGTCTGGCTGTTTCGTTGGTTTAGTTCCCGATGGACAGTCTGCAACCGTCGGCTTTTCAGCAGTTACGGATGTTCCGTGATCAATTTGTGCTCTAGTAATAGGATACCTATGATCTACAAGTATGACGCCAGCAGCGCCCCTCAGGGATAAAGAACTCACCATCACTGGTGGGATGTATACGGAATGGGCCGTACCTTCTGCTCCATCTTCGCCTGTAAAGTCATCCCGGCCACCGGTAGCGATATCCATGAGGACTATTCCAACGCATTTACGGACGACAGTCTTGATGCATTCGCTAAGGTTTTATTCTGCAAGCCATGCCAAGGATATAATTCGGGTATTGAAAGTTCTCAATCGGACCCTTGAACTTCGTTGTGACGCGTTTCGATTGACGAAAAAATTTAGGCAATAAACCAAATGGTTGTTTTGATTCTGGCACTTCCAAACGACAGAGAACTCTGAACGAAAGCTTCTCCTGGGTCTCTTCCCTGTCGGTGGTTTCGAATATAAATCAACCCGTAAATATATTATTTCTGGCTAAATATTCATGTAATATCGAACTTTAGGCATTTGTCAGGCAACGTCCTCGATGACTTGGCAGTGCCTTAATTACGGGAAAGATGGCAATTTGATTATTCAAGCAACCTCTAATGGGTCCACCTTCTGATCGCACCCTGAAGATGATCTATTTCTTTTGATTTCTTAGATACAGGTCGTGTGGCGGGCTAGACCAGTTCGGATAGGCATTATCAGTCTGGATTTCTTTTAAATATTTGATCCAATGGTCATTTAAAGCCCGCCGCTGCTCACTCGCCTCTCTTATCGGTGGCAATTGATCTCTTGGGTAGATCAGATATGCGACAATGCTGCCACCCAAGATCACGAGTAGGAGAAGGACTTTCAAACCGTCCGTACATGTCCATTTGGGGCCATCACCTCCGTTGATTTCCTCTTTTAAAGGCGGGGGCGGGACACTCTTCCCGCGACCAAGCCGCAGCTTGCTGCCCAAAGCGGCCACGGAGTAGTTAATCGTTCGCACCACATTCAAGATCACACCAAAAAGAGCCAGAACCGCAGCTATCACCACATAGGTCGAAGGCGCCAGGGCGTGGGCCAACGTAATCACAATAATAGCTGTGATTACCCATCTGGTGAGCGCGGAAGGAGCGCGGCTTACTAGCAAATCAGCCAAGAACAGAGCCACAATCAGTGGAAGGAATAGATGTAAGAAAGAGCTTTTGCCTTTCAAGAACAATTTACGTCCTGCCTTAAGGGTGGCTCTATATGCATTGGCGAATTCGAAAAGCACCTTTTTTCGGATCCATCTAGCCTGAATATTTCATAAAAAAGAAGCAAAACCTCCTATAATTTGTTATATATCAATTGCTTAGATTGAAAAACAAAGGAGGTTTTGCCGTGACAAAATGTAACACAGAAACCATCGAATTTACAAGCTGTAAAAGACGCATAGTCCAAGCCAATTTTCGTGGTGGCGAGA
>Ga0209671_1002462_pt1 | contig 16949 bp, 4 predicted proteins | sample WorMetHERISLAND2_2_FD_187401 | JGI IMG/M metagenome (GOLD analysis project Ga0209671, IMG submission 187401) | Marine gutless worms symbiont microbial communities from Max Planck institute for Marine Microbiology, Germany - Olavius geniculatus... | ecosystem: Host-associated > Annelida >...
TGTAATTATAATTTTTTATTGTTTGTTTTTTTTACGTTTTTTAAAACATTTATAGTTTTAGCATTTTAGTTCGGCTAAGGCCAAAGTATGTGTTGACAAATTATTACGCCATATTTCCTGATATCGACTCATTATTGATTTGTGGAAAAATGCACGTAAAAGATAACTTAAGCAAGCTTAAAGTTGTACGTCTCGTCATTTGCGCTTTTTCGTCGTGAAATGTGCAATTAAATTATCAGTTACCTCCGTCGAACAAAATGCTTAGGTTCTCATCCCAGTCTGTCTGTTTGTTGTCTGTTCGGAAAATCACTTTGAGCAAATTTTGTTGATTTTTTGAGATGTGGGCTTGGCCAAAAAACAAGTGTTCTAATTTCCGCCCTGAGGGGCGGGGACACCCGTTTAACACAATGACATGTTATTGGAGCCCACAGGTCGAAAGGTTAATGCAAAGTGTACGAATGTGACTAAACGACAGAGAGACCACGCTACGGAGAAATGGTTAGCTATAGGCGATAGGCGGAGTTGTTTTAGCGCAAGCGATTTTGCCTAAAATACGTAAAAATGTGGAAGTGTAAGTCAGTTTTAGCCGCCAAATAGCAGCGTTAGACTCGGCGGAGGTTTGTGCTTTGTGGGCGCTGATGCTTAACAACCATCAGTGTTCTTGATTGTTTTTTTTTACTGCGAAACGTCGTCTTTTGATATGGGTAAATAATGCCGCTGCTTCGCTCTCATGTTTTACTCGTTAATGTTAATGTTAATGTTAATGTTTTAATCGTTTTACTCGTATGCTGTTGTCTGAACTTGCACAGTGTTCTACGTATACCAATTTATAGAACTAAGGAGCTTTTACCCCGCCGTCACATCGACCGAACACTCTTTCCTCCCATCAATCAGATCAACAAACTTTTTTTCGCATTCGGTGTAGAAAGTTATTGTTTATTTCGGTCGCATATTGGTTCAAAGCTAATATTTTGAAACTTATTTTTATCTAAACTTATGATTTATATGTACAAACTGCTTCCGCTTTTTAAAGATTATATGCCATTATAGCCTAAGATTTTTTTTGAAGTTTGAAACACCAAAGCCGACAACCTAGCTTTTCGTTCGCACACCATGTATTTCAGATATTCGAAAGAAGCGAAGATTGCGGGTTCGCAACCTATACAATAAATGACATTTTTTCGTAAAGTGGATTTGCCCGCTAAATGCGTACTTTATTGTCTTACTACTTTTCTAAAACTTAACTTAGGCGTAGCCTATGCTAGTGTGCTACTAATTACCACGCAAAATCACAGAATGCGATGAGCGAAACTGATTCATAGCCTACGTTTTCATTTTCGTTCGCTGGATGGAGTTGATTTGCACGTAATTTTTTTCAAACAAATCCTAGAAATTAATGCAGGTAACGTTTCTATCCCGTAGCTAACAGCTAGCCTATTGGCTAGTTATTATTAAACTTGTGGCGTCGCTCTCAATCCAGATAGGCTAATGACGTGAGTCTGAAATGACTCGAACGTTTCCAATCTGCTCAGCTTGCTAAAAAGCGGGGTTCTTTTTCAGAAATTGTGCTAGGTAAAATAAAAATGCATACGCCCGTAATACACCCAAAGGCGAAACCGCTCGTAGTTGTTTTAAGACAACTTTTAAAATTGACGTGAACAGAACAATCATCTTTTCGAAATCATTCTTCTTGCAGAGCCTGCAGGGACAACGACGTCAGCGTGCTTAGCCTACATTTATCACAAAGCGTTTAATCATTCTGGTGGTCTTACGTTTGCTTTCCTTATCTGGTAACATAAAAATGCAAAACAGCTATATTTCTAGTTAATGCAAAATAGCATCTATCACATTGCTGCATTAATTTTGTTATTTCGTAAATTTACGATAAATATTTTGTTGTTAAAAGATGATGTGCTGACTAAGGGAAACAAAAGTTTACAAGATTTAAGTTGTCCAGATATGGCTCTTGAGAAACATTGTAGATTTTTTCTCTCCTTCAGCTTTGTAATATTTGTCTCGGTCATGCATTATGGTAGCAGACTTTCCTGCCTTTATCTTTTTTTCGTTATCAACTGTATAGTAACTATGCAATGTAGGATTATATTTATGCATGCTTCGTAATATTGTGTTGTTGATAGGTTGTTGCGTAATAATTGTGATTGCATTTGTTTAGTTGTATAGTTATAAATGTGATACCGTGTGTGACTGAGCAGTTTGTGTCAGTGTATTTATTAGCAGACCGTACTTAAGTAAATAACGGTCGAGTTATTGGCATGATTGTTGTCTGTCATCTATCCGTCCGTCTGTTCGTCCGTCCGTCTGTAACGGATGTACCCTGGCTAACGGGTAGGACCCGTAGGTCGTAGGGGATAACATTTTACACGGATAATTAGCCATGTGCGTTAAACTCGGGCAAAATTTCAGCTATCTAGTGCAAGGGAAACATTTTCAAATTGAGGATTGAATGGACGGGGATAAGAAATTTAATGGAAAATTGGCTATATTTCGGAAACGGTAAAAAATACGGCAAAGATTACATATTAAGTGACATACGTTTTTTCAGATACAATAACAAAAAATATTATTAGATTGTGACCAAATTAATGTACTCCTCGCGTACATTATTTTCTCCTGTATTTTTAAAAGTTTTTTTTCGTTTCCTTCACCTTGTATTAGAAACCCGGCGTCAACTTGAGACCAGACTAATATTATACTAATAGTGACTGGCGTCGAAATCGTTATTGGAAATTGTTTCCTCGTTTATCTAGCACCGTTATGGAGATAGGGCCGTTTGAAGTTCTTCAAGGAAGGCTCTTCCAGGAACAGAGGTCGGTCGTTAGTCGGTCGTCGGTCGGTCGGTCCTCAATATTACACTGATCTCATTTGCTCCTTTTCGCTTCGTTAGTAACGTGGCGCGCGAGGAGTAAAAAATCATCGACCTTGGATGATCTTGTAGGTTACTGACAACCAGTACGGTCGGCTATCACAGCGACAGCTGGGCTTCTTGTTGTAGATCTAACTGTATGTAAGCAGTGAACAACATCGAGTATTATCGCATTATTATTGACATTCGGCGGACAGTTTTGCTATCAAACTGCACTGCAGTAACTACACACTGCAATCGCTGCGCTAAATTTCTAGCATTAAAGAAAGAAAACATATGGTAGCCTACCCAACACGGTTAACGTTTGTACTAAAACTTGGTAGAATTACATACCTCTTACAATTTGACGCGGTGACGCCGATATATTTTTTTTATCTCTTGTTTAAAAAATGACATGTGCAGATTATTTCTGTGCAATATTTAAAATAATAAAAACAACAAATTCTGTGTAGCTTTCTTCCCTGCTGAAGTGCACCAACTTCAATTTTGGTCCCGACATGCAAGGCATCATTTATGCCAACAGACGATTTGAAACTGAGTGAGTGGGTGAGTGAATTGGGTTTAACGTCCCACCCGACACAGTATAGGTCATTTCGGGGACGGCCTTTTCAAGCAGAATGCACACAAACACATAATAATGGAACGGTAAGTTTAAACTTCACAATAAACAGAAAGTTTAACTTTTACGGAAACACAAAACACGAGCTAAACCTAAAATTGTAAAAACTCCATTATACGCCTGCATATGTAATAGCGTAATGGTAGTTCTTATAATCTTTCCTGTAATCCTCCAGACAGTCATTAATCTCATAATGCTGTCTATTGGAGGACAGGGGGAGATTTGAAACTAAAATAATGTAATGAGAAGAATAAACGTAATAGAAAATTATCCAAGTGGCGTTATTTTTTTCTTCCGTTTTTTTTTGTTCACGTCCACTTCTTTTTCTATAGGCTTAGCTCATTAAATGGCTTATACGAATTGTAAATGCTTGTGTATATATCATATTATAATGACAGATAGTAATTATGTTAATTGTATAGTCATACGCATGTTGTACGCAATTATTACTGACGTAATAGTGTGTGTAACGTAAATTATTGAGCTCTGTTAGTCGTAGTTCTGGTGTCTCATTTTTTCTGCAGAGCAAAAGTTATTTTGCAAAGCACGTCGTATAGTTCAAACATCTGTCACAAAGGAAAGAAAATGTTATACACCCCGTAGTTTCCCATACACGTAGGCCTACATTATGAGCCTATACGTTTAAATAAAGCCACACTTTGATTTGTGCCGTGTTTTGGCAGCAAAGTTTAAACATGTAATTTTAAATTTTTTTTCTGTTTAAACGAAAATCCACACAGAGTATATCTATTATAGCAGTCTTAAAATTTACTCCATAGTGCTTTTTTCAAGGTGTTAAAAAATGCCATTAAAAGTTAATTCACACTATTCAGTATTCGTCTAATTGAGGTCAGTATTTTTTTTGGGGGGGGATTTTGGGATAATATAAGTTTAACGTATTGTAGTAAAACGCATTTTGTCTGTATATCAATGTAAATCATATTAAAATACGGGAAAAATCATCCGGTTTGGTGCGTAATTATTGTGTTCTATAAGCAATATCGTATAATCATTGCCTGCGATGAGAAAGTCATGTTTTTCCGCTTTAAACCACTGGACGCAAAGTGCCAGAGATTAACAGTACGAGTGGGAGCATGTAGGCCTATAGGAGCCTAAGTTTGTTGCAACAACTACTGCAACAGTTGCATCTACAATTGTTACAACAGTTGTTGCATATAAAATTAAGTATAACAAATAAACAAACAAATTAGAAGCAAACTTACATGCAAAAATGTGTTAAAAATGGACAAAAGTAATTGGGGTCAATGGTGACCCCAGTGGTATCGGATGGGTGTAAAAATTGCGGTGGTAAACAGTAGCCCTAACGGTCGAGCTATTGGCATGGTTGTCGTCTGAAAGTCTGCATGTCCGTCTGTTCGACTGTCACGGATGTATTGAGGCTAAGCTTTAGGTCGTAGAAAAAAACTTTTTACACGAATAATTAGTGAATTGTGTTAAACTTAGGCATGCAAAATTTCAGCCATCTCGCGCAAAGGGGACATTTTCAAATTGGGGCTGAATAAAGAGGGGTAGGAAAGTCAATGAAACTCTGGCAATAACTCGAAAACGGTGAGAGATACGGCCAAGATTACTATTAATTATTTATAAGAAGTGACATATTGGCTTTCCAATGACATGAACAGCATCAATTTTAGATGACTTTGAAGGTCACTGACAACCAGTATAGTCGGCTATCCTAGCGACAGCTAAGGTTTTTGTTTTGTTTGTCTCCGTTTTTACAAAATGTCTTAAAAGGTTATAAACAAATTTTGATTAATTGTATTGGGAGGTAAGGACTAAATGATTAATTGTTATGGCAATTCGGATTCTTTCGCGAATGCTAGTCAAAATTTCATTATAGCATTGAGAGATAAGGCATACACTGTCATCATACACTGTTATTTTGCAGTGTAAGTTACCAGAAGAAACATTTTAAAAGGGTGACACTTGGCTCGAGGACTAATCATTTCATTTTGGAGACAATCTGGATTGGGATGCGAAACTAACTTTTTGAACCCGGATAAATATGAAAATATTTTGCGCTTAAACGGTAACAGCAATATAAGTATACAAACTATCCACCTACAGAAAAAGAAGCAAAAAAGGCGGTATTGTAGATGCTTATTGTGTCGGTAAACGAGATAAATGGGGTTTTAGGACATGCAACCGAAATAGGCGTCAACAGAGGCATAATACAGCGGCTGTCGGCTAGCTTTCATGTGGCAACACAGAGCCACGCGAGCATAAATCGAACTTGCTGTTATCCGTATTTCACCGACCGACGACAAGTCCCGAATCCATTCATTAACAACCACCGACCGACCCACTGAATGCTGCAAACGCTGAAACTTTTTACAAGCCAGGTGTATAATTAGCGCTGCATTCCAGGCCGTTCATAGACAGTGCTCGGCGTAAAGAAGATACGTTATTCCCTGCAGATATCGTTATTCTGTTCTGATCGAGAATCCGTAGCAGATCAAACACGAAATACAAGAAGGGAGCACATTAACCGCCTTTGCCATCGAGCGAAATGCGATTTTGTGAGACATTCCAGGAACACTCTGTCGGAAGACATAACAATATAGGCCTATAAGTCGCTCTCAAATTTCAACGTTCTGTTCGAGCGAAATTGATTGTAACAATGGGTTGCCAGCATTTGATGTGTATGTACCCTTCTGGTCACCCTCCTATGTCATTTACTATTGTATGGTTATGTTCTGTGTTGTGGTTTTTGGTAAATAAACTCTCCCCCTCTCTCTGTTACAACCTGATAAACTAACTCTCCAAAAAGTTATACCCAGACGTCATTACATAAATTGACTGTCATCATCATCATCATCAGTTTATTTTGGAAACACAGAACAAGACAATATCAGAAAATACATAAAAACAGTATGTGAAAACAATAAAACATGTGTTTCAAGGGTCAGACAGGCCGCGACGGCACTTACAACTACCCATATAACAAAAAGTAGCATGGTATAATAAGACAGAGCAAATATGAACAACCAGTACTAAATAATAAAATTAAAATTAAAAAACCTTGAAAAAATCAAAGTAATTAACATCATTAATGGTCCTCTTGAAAAAAGTTAAAGAATTAAAGTCTACTGTATGAAGTAAACTATTCCAAACATTGACTATACGCTGATTAAAAAAAACTGTGAACGACAGCTGGTGGATAAGATGCTTTTGCAAATTTGTATGGGTGGCCTCGTGTAGGTACTAAGGATATTGAAAGCAAAAAACTCGTCATACTGAACATTTAAAGTAGCTTTGCTACTAAGGCAACTCTGATTGATTGATTGATTGGTCCATTGACCCATGTTGTTAAGTGTAGGCGTCCAATGAATACTTCTGGCAACTGGCATCGACGCACGCAACTCAAAATTCCAGGCGGGGGCAAAACAGGCGCCACAGCAGGTGTCGGGAGAGTTGGGAATTGGAAAAGCCATCAATTCACCTTTCAGCCAACTGGTGTTAAGCGTATGGGAATCATCAAAAGCTATTTAGTCGAAAAATTGAAACATGCGCCTAGCTAGCTTATATCTTAGCCATGCTAGTAATGAGATCTGAGTGGGGTTAGATCCAGATTTTTGGAACCGGTGTAGTGGAAAATTCGTCGCACCGGAAAATAATTCCACATGCAGCAGTACGGGTTAGAGTTAAAATTTAGGATAAAGTTAAAGTTAGGGTTAGAGTCAGAGTTAAGAGTAGGGTTAAGATCAGGGTTAGGATTAGGGCTAGAATTAAGGTTAGCTACATTATGAGAATAAGGAGATAGGAAGAATTTTCCAGGTGCGACAAATTTTCCACGACACCGGCAAGCGCTTTTTTGAACTTTTTGTTTTTTAGTAAACATAAATTTTATTAGAAGTAACCAGGACCAACTGGACCGATTAATTACACCCGTGGTAAGCCTAGACCTATCATTTTTAACTGTTTTGACTAATCACATCTACGGTCATATAGCAGTTTGTTTAAATAGATCATAAACATTCTTGCTACTTTTTGCCTTTCAATCCACGTCTGTGAGTGCCCATGCCTGCAGCGGGCTGGCCTTCCAATTCTGTGCTTAGCCGTACCGGTACCTTTGGCAGTTAGGTTTCATCAAGAGTTTCGCAGACGAAACGAAATTTGCCACTGCAAGCAAGGAAAATTGCGGCCTTGTACTAGCCCAAGCCACTCGCAAAATCTGGAGCTGCTATTGCTGCTGGCAGTTCGTGCAATGATGACTGATACCTGCAGGCTATTGTCTTACAGGCCTACACGAAGCCTACAAGATTCGATCGTTAAAGTGACGGCGAAACGGACAAAAAAACAAAGAGTAAATGATGACTTTTTACCAGCCGCGCTTTTCTCTTCCAGGGTCGAAACAGACATCGCTGTATTCAGCTTGTCAAACAGATGGGGTGTCAGGTAATTGACATTTTTGCTGTAGCCGAGCGCGGCAAACCAACAGACTAGCAGCCGGTGACCGGCCTACCACAAAACACTGATGAATGATGGGATGCTAGCGTCAGACAGCTGTAGGGGCCCTACATGATGCTGGAGATGAATGTATGTAGGGTGGCACTTGAACCAGCACAACGCGGCCAGTGTCAAGACAAAACAAATTACATCGCGATGAGCCGTCTGCACTGTAGCCCACAGAACGGATTTCTTCGTCTGTCTAAACTGCGCATCATACGTGCGCGCATAGGCTAGGCCTATAGCCCTTCCGATCACTTAGGCCTAATTCACGGTGCAAATACGAACAGAAAGGCAGCAGCAGACCGAAGGACGAGAAATAACGCAAACGTGAATTGCTAGATGTTGACGTTTTTTTGTAAATTCGTAGTTCAAACGGCCACTCGAAGTAGGCCTTAAGGTTTCCTGGTGGTTGCTGCATATCAGCTTCGGTTAAAAACAGGACCTTGCACATGTGTGTTGAACTTTTTGTACTGCGCAGTAGCCTATGTAGGCCTCCTATACGTAGTCGGCGCCATGAAAAAACATCAATTTGACATGGCTCTTGCAACAAGTTGTACATATGTTGACACGTCAAGACGCTGTGGATTTTGTAGGCCTGCGTCTTTTTGTGCAACAAAGGCACTAAAACCAACGCTCTATGTGGTTTGGGTTTCTGTGCCAGGTAGGCCTAACGACTAAAGACTTCTCCCGGTAGACAGGTTGTTGCATGAATGATTGCAGCATTGAACAACTGTTGCTTGTATGCTATAGCGGACTTCGAAGAAGACAGATTTATGCGATGTTTTGCTATCGACGACTGAAACAGTTGCGTACCATGGTGCACAGCAGACGGCATCCACAAGCAGCGTCAATTGTTGCACGTCTAATACCCCATTTACACGAGGAAGGATACATGAAGCACAAAGCACACGTAGAGCAGTATCGTGAATGTTTGCAATGTACACCGCTATCAAGCCATCTCTAAGAGTGCACGACGTGTGCTCTAAGTTTGCTTCATGTGTGCTTCATGTATGCTTGCTCGTGTAAACGGCGTATAACTCAAACTGCTATGCGTTATTCTACTGATCGCCTGTTAGTTCAAATTTAAAGGTGAAAGATGAATGTGGACCTAATGATCAAGGTGTATTTGTTTTCAGACTACAGTCCCGAAAGCTTTTGATTGACATTAGCTAATAATACAGTCACAGCGCATTATGTGGCCTAGCGAACAACTAGATCCGCGGTGCAGCAAGCAGACACAACACCACTTTCCCAGTCAGCCACACTAATAATATGCAGAACGCTAATTTCTACACCGGACGTTGGGCTTTACATAATTCGATACCATAAACTTTCCATGAAAGTGAAACAAAGAGAAGTATAATTTGCAAAACAAATGGGATAAAACTGGCTTGTGTTATATTTTTGTAAGCTAATCATTTCACTTCACAATGAAACTATCATAAACTATGCCGTCGTCGGTATAACCATTTTATTACTGGCTACAAGATAATAATCCGCTTTGGTAATCGATCAATTTTTGAATAAAAAGCCAGAAAATACAAGAAGTCGATAGTCTTCATCAACTTGTTACTTTCCAAGTGAACATATTTACCTGGTAATACACATTCACATTAATAGTAAAAGATTCACACATTTTCCGTTGTAGTAGGCCTAACAGGCTTGCAGAGCGAAAAAAGGATTGCTACGAACGTAATTCACAACACAAAACAACTACATCCGTTAAAACGTCGACGAAACAGAAATAATCAAGCACTGTGTAGCTGTGGATAATGAATGCACCATTTCATTTTATGTTTTATATTAAAACGCTTGCTCTGAAGTAATATGTCATTCGGTGATAGTGATCAGCTGACAGAGAAAGTGAGCAACGGCGTAGTGCATAAAAAAGGTCACTGCTTCACGGCGCATGTATTTATATAAATTATATTTTACCATATATACGATTACAGTACATATGCTACTACCAGACAGAGCTTAAGACAAGTACAAGAAGCTTAGCTGTCGATAGGGAAGGCCGACCGTACACCGGTGTCCAAAAGCCAGCCAATGTGAATGATGGGTGGATTCAATACCCCTGTTTGGAGGGAAGAAAAGGTCGGCAACAGAGGCATTTGCAAATATATCTGGTACCTATCAATAATAACAATTGCGCTTATACAGTTTGTCGATAATGCGCCATGCAAATTTTTGGAGTCATATTCCTCATTTTCGGATAGCAGATATCTGTAGGGGCTCGGCGATGGTAAAGTCGGACAGGGCATTGATAAGTTCCTACAGACTTTCAACAGTGACCATGCCGTCAACTATTTAAACGGTTTGGCCACAATTCGCAATGCAAATATTTGGGAATACAGCTAGTACCCAAATTTGGGGGAAATGAGGAAATTGTATAGGGATCCAACTTGGTACCACTGCAGGGTAGCCGTCAGGCAACGTGTTCACTTGTTCAGACAGTTTTCCGGTAGGACATACCGTTTCACCACAATACATGCGTCACAGACAAAAGGCAGACAAACAGACAGACAAAAACCTGTGACATAGGGTCGATCTTAGCGGTCGGCCAAAAACGAGTAATAAATGCAAATATTTAAAAACTTACTTTTAACATACTAAAACGAACGCGCAAGCATTACACGACAATAATACAAATTATTACATTTGACACACAAAACAAACATTAGCCTTCAGTTCAGTCAGAACATAGCAGACGACACTGCGCAATAGAATTCAAGTTCGCACGACGAAAATATCGCGATAACATTTGCACGACTGCAGTCTGGACAGAAGAATTGTTCTCGAAGAGTATTATAGGCCTATATAAAGTTCTTTTTTTACACTGTGTCCCAAAAACATCCTCGCCATTTTCGATCATAATGATTATCAGTTTTTAACAATTTTCGATAAAAAATATTCCTGACACAACTGCCGTTCAATTTCCTACCTCATCCAAAGTAGGGGCCTATGTTTCTGCGCTACCTGGAGTAAGCAGAATCATCAAAAACATTGCATTTTTTATGCAAAGCAGTAGGCTATTAGGGCCTATTGCTGAATCAAAAACACACAGAAACATTTTGTTCACTTTTCTGTCACATTGGCTAACAGTTCAGATGTACATTTTTGCAACTGCTTAAGTAAAAATGTCCGAATTTCGGCCCATTATGCGAAAACAGGCATGAAGACGTTTTTTTCTCTCTGTGACAGCAGTGTGGATCATGTACTGCTTTAGACTAATCCAGACTGTACTAGTCTTTTCTGAATTCATTAACATTCCTAAACGTCATCTGGAAAACATACTGAAATTTATTGACATTTTTGTTCATATATGACGATCCTTTTGAACTTTTCACGTTACAATCGATAATGCTAGAGATGTTTTGACGTTTTATTTTTGTTCACTTTAACGCACATTCCGTTTGTTTAGGATTGCCCAAGGAGCGCAGAAGCAGACACTGGCTGATGTGAGAAGTTAAATGGTCATTTCACGGCCAGTTGTGTCAAAAATATTTGTACCAAAAAAATTAAAATTGCTTTATCCTACTTCAAGTTACAATCGATAATGTCGGGGATATTTTTGAGACACAGTGGATAGCTTATTTCATGCTTACTTTACTGCTTTGACACGTGCAGTAGGCTAAGACTGTGGACTGTCGTTATATGTGAAATAAAACATTTCTGTGGCATTCTTTCCATTTACAACTTAGCCTATGTTTAGCCTGCAGTCTGTAACGTATGTCAAGTCTGCCTTTAGGCACAAACGTTTAGTTCTCATTCGTCAGAGGACGCTAGCGCCATGGTTCTATCACCGACACCACTGCAGGTTAATGCACCTTAGCGCCATTGCTTTGAATGTCATGGCCAGAAGTCACACCGATGCAGTGAAGCCTGAGTATGCGACATGGACAGATGACTGACGAAGAGACCGGTAAGTTCTGAGTGTAAGGAATGACAGACTGAACATATCCGTTCACAGCATCGTCTCGTGACTCTGAAACAAAACAGTAAAAAATAAAAAAAAAACATTAAACTCGTCAGTGACGACACGACGGCGTGTAGCCAATAGAGAAAGCAGCGGGGACTATGGGCATACTATGATGACTTTCTGAATTGGGTGGGTGATCAATGTATTTGGCCCCAAAATTGCTTCATTGAATACTATATCGGAAATTTGATTGGTTTGGCTACAACGAAGTTAATAGCAGTTTTCGAAAAAAACCGGTTTATTATCTTGTTTACATACAAACTAAGTCAAACATCAGATAGACTTTCCTTGACCTACAGATGCGTGCGGAGCGACAGAAATTAGATGAAATGAAAATAGTTAAAAACCGCGCACTCCGGCTTTCATCTCTTTTCATTTTATTTTATATCATTTTATTTCTATCGCATAATAGCGCTAATTACTGAACCGTAAAATACACTATTTCACGGAATTTAAGTAAGTAAGTAAGTAAGTAAAGTGTAAATTTGTATAGCGCATACTCAAAAAAGATCTCTAAGGCTATAGGCCTACCGAAAATTTGATTGGTTCGATTACAACACATTGATATGCGAGCTATCATCACGTCATAAACCATGTTCAGCCTCATTTAGTACAACCAGGCAAAAGCAATCTTAATGTCAATTATAATTCAGCGTAGATATAAATTATAGCCTACTATGCTGATATTTACGTATTATCGTGTGCAAAATGTCTGATGAATAAAACTAGCGTCTCGTCTTCGACTACCGGCCTATCTGGCTGGGGTTAAAGCGGGGCGCGTTCACCTGTGTCGGGTGGCAGGTAACACTGTGTGATCCCATACGGCGGGTGACGCTCTGTAGCTCTGATAGTGGGTTTTCTACGAAGAGCTGTAACATTTAACCATTTTAACCATTAACTGTAGCAACATACAGAAACAATACACATGATAACACATCAAAACTAGTGATTTACCGTAGGAGGGTTTGGCCGAGCGTTCTGGCTGCGCTCGGAGGTCAGCGACTTGTCGAGTGAACTCGTACTCTGTCCGCGGGACTTTGCGACTGTTCTCGCTGCCTGCTGCGGCTGCGCTGGCGGCGTTCGAGCTCCTCCCGAGTCGTGGGTCACGGGTGTCGCAAGGTTTGTCGGACGTGACGCCGGGACAGCGGCCTCCTTCGACGGCGCTGCCTTGGCCGCGGCTGCAGTCGGCGGCGGTTCTGTGCGCAGCGGCTTCGTGATTGTAACGTCCGGTATGTCGTCCGTAGTCCGTGACATCCGGACCCCTGGAGCAGCAGACCGCCCTGACCTTGACGCTGCAACCACTGGCATCGATGGAAGATACTTCTTGGACTCAGCAGCAGCGGCGGCGTCGATATCAGACTGACTCAGTCCTAGCCAGGTCGGCTGATACTGCAAACGCTCGATCACGTCCTTGATGTCGTAGAACCACGTGTCGTCCTCAGTATACGGCACGGTCGCCGAGAACAGGTGCGCGTAGTTCTTCTCGAACCTGGCCCGGGCAGTGACATTTTACTTCAGACAAACAGTTTTAGCTCAAATAGAATTCAGTTCATAGCTTACCTTGCCATTCTAGTTCAAGTTCTACAGGCTACAGTGTACGGACGCCAGCTGTTGAAAACGGCTTAGATTCAAAAATCTAACTTCGAGTTACTATTCTACTTCAAGTTTCAGTTCAGTTCACAAATTCTAATTTTTGTTACAGTTTAGTTCAAATTCTTAAATTGCTTTTTAGTTCGAAAACAGTTAGACTTCAGCTTTAAGTTCTAGTTCTTAACAAATTTTATTTCTACTTTAAATTCAACTTCAGCCCATACTTCGTGACAATTATGTTTAATATCTAAAGCACCTTATTTGACACTTAACTTACAATCCATTATACAAATGGTGCATCAGGCACACAAGGAAAACACACAGACAACTAAAAAGCAGTCATAGCCCGCAGGTACCTCCGCCAAGGCAATGTTATTCGCCAGGTGGCGTCACCATATTCACTTTGCCAGCGGTTCCCTTATGCCCCCTTCAACGCAATGGTAAGGAAAATTTCAAAGTGATCCAGAATTTAATCACTGGTAGTTTGTGCCATGCCCGACATACCTCAAAATTTCAGAAAGATCCGTCCATAACTTTGTGAGTTATCTTGCCCACACACAAACAGACAGACAAACAGACAGACAGACAAAGTCTGGCAAAAACATTACCTCCTTGGCGGAGGTAATTAAGTAGACACTAGACAGACACCAATCACAAAGTTTAGCCAAGGGTTTATAAAAACATAAAACGTACAGTGTACGAACGCCAGCTGTTGAAAACGGCTCACGTTTAAAAATTTAACTTCGGGCTACTTAAGTTTCAATTTAGTTCAAAAACTTGAATTTCAGTTTCAGTTCGGTTCAAGTTCTTAAATTTATTTTTAGTTTAACTTCAAGTTTTAACTGCAGTAAAATAAATAGAGCTATATTACGTTCGACTTGAAGTTAATGAAAATATCTCAAACCTGGCGGCTTCTTCGTACATGTAGCCGGGGTTCTTGTTGTAGGCGGGCGCCAGCTTTGCCTTGACGGCCTTGACGACCGACTTGGAGACCGGGGAAACGTAGACGGTGAGGGGGTTGATGTCGGTGCGCTGCTGCAGGTACTCGATGGCTGGCGGTGAAAGGATGAGCAGGCAGTGGTTGGTCGGAGGTACGGCTAGAATCGGTCGTACGTCCACCGGGATCTCGTCTTTCGGAGTCTCCACCTCGTCGGCCGGTACGACGAACAGGCCGGGTGAGTCGCGGACAAGCATCGTGCGGATGGTGTCACAGAACAGGCCGAGGACGATCACAGGACGCCGAGCGTCCGAGATCTTGCGTGTCACCCGTTCATAGCTCACCACGTCCAGTCCCGACGACAACCGACGGTTTTCTTCCTCGTCTCGAGTCCCACCGCCGTTCCGAGTGGCCGACTTGGCTCGTCGAAAACTGCGGAAGAACAGACCCCCGCGCTCGTTGGCACCCGGCTTCCCTTGCGCCAAGTTCGTCTTCACCACGATCTGATCGGCCTTGGCTTGGTTCGGTATCAGTCCGACTGGCCCGGCGAGACCTGACTCGCTGGTCCGGCGGCTGGTGGCGTCCACCTTGCGGGCTCGCCAGTAGCCGGGACTGGCGTCAGGCAGAGTGTCGATGACATCAAACACGTCTCCCTCCTCCACCGTTAGCTCGCCCTTCTTCAGACCTTCGACGGAGAAGTGCGCCCGGACGCAGAACGAATCACCGGCACCACGACCCGACTCGGCCACTCGCTGGCAGAGGTTCGGTTTGTGCCGGACGATCAGCGTCAGCTGGCCGTCGAAGTCGTGCAGCGTCTGGTAGACTTCCTCGCGCGTCTTGCCGACCATCAGCTGTCCGTTGGCTCGCAGGATGTGATCGCCGGCGGACAGGCCGGCACGCGCCGCGGCCGAGTCGGGATCGATGGAGTCCACAAACACGCCCTTGGCGTTTCCGCCGACCAACGACAGGCCCAACGCCGACTTGCCGTCACTGGTGTATATCACCGTCTTCAGATCAGCCGTCGTCGGCACCGAGGTCTCTTCCTCCTCCGACTCGCTCTCGTCGAACGAATCTGCCTCTGAATCTTCATCCTCATCTTCATCCGACTGTGCGGCTGGCGGCTGCTGACTCTGAGGTTGTTGGACCGGCTGTTTCTGTCGCTTTGTCGGGGACACGAGCGCCGCAGTTTGACCGGCAGATCGATCAGAACCGGTCGACGTGTTCAGCGATGCCGCCAGCATGTTGTTATCAGATGGTTTCCGCAATCGGGCGACGGCCGCCGTCTCGAAAGACTTATCGCCAGCGCTACTGTCGCCGAGGTCGCCACCAGACGCCTTCTGAAAGATGAGTCCAGGCGGCTTCGGCTGCGTCTGCTTCCCGGTCGGCTGCGGCTTTGTTGGCGTGGTGGCGGATTTGGACCTTTGGCTGGTAGACGTCGGAACATCATCATCACCGTCGCTGAATTCAGGAGATGACTCGGACTCCTCGGCAACTGGCTGTTGTTGCTGCTGCTTGCCAGTCTTCACCGCAGGCTTCGGCGCTTTCCCCGCTGCCGCCGCCGTTGAAGTTGGTTTGCCTTCGCGCGGCCTCGGCACCGGTCTATCGTTCTTTCTTCTCTCGATGGGTTCCGCCTGCGGTCGTGATTTCTGGCCGCCAGACGGCGCGTGTTTCTTATGCTTGCTGGGAGTTGAAGGGCTGTCTGACGAAGCGTTTTTCCCCAGGTTGACAAACGTCGACGAGCTGCTGCCACGCGGAACTTTTTCAACACGCGTCGGACCCGGCGGATTGACCGGAATGATGCTGATAACCGTCTGTGCTTCCGGTTGCGTCTCATCCACGTCCAATTGGATCATCTCCCCCACTCCGGGGTTTTCCATCTGGACCAGTGGAGGCGCGTGACGAGCACGGCCATCTTTGGACGGTTTCGGAGGTGGTGGGGGTTTCGGTTTGGCCGCTGGTTTCGTTTTGGTCGGCGGTGGCGGCGGAGGACCTTTCGGGGCGCTGGTATCACTTTCGCTTTCACTTTCACTTTCAGTAGTAGTCTCACTGCTAGTTTCACTGCTGCTGCTGCTATATTCTTCCTTGCGTCTGCGACTTTTGCTTGTCGCTGGCGGTGTGCTGTGAGCCACTGGGTTGACGGCCTCCGAGCGATTGCGTTCCTTCAAAATCCGCGCCTGTTCGTCCAACCACGTATGAGCACCCGCCTGTTCCTTCGACGCCTTATCTTTCCCGCCTTTCTTCTTTCTACCGCCCTTTGAAGATGTCGGCTCCGGGACAGCTGGAAGAGGTTTCCCATGCTTTCCCGCTCGTTTGGAAGGGCGGACCTCCACGTCCAGGTCGTCGACGGACGACGCGTCGTCGTCGTCATCGTCCAAAAAATATTCTTCGCTCTCGTTTCCGTCTGATATCTCCTGCTCCTCTACGACATGTTTCGATGTTTTGTGCTTCGTCGCCGGAAGTGTTG
>Ga0209671_1002463_pt1 | contig 16946 bp, 15 predicted proteins | sample WorMetHERISLAND2_2_FD_187401 | JGI IMG/M metagenome (GOLD analysis project Ga0209671, IMG submission 187401) | Marine gutless worms symbiont microbial communities from Max Planck institute for Marine Microbiology, Germany - Olavius geniculatus... | ecosystem: Host-associated > Annelida >...
CCTAATATCTCACGCACTTCATTTTTATTTTGCTGTTCGTTACACACAATTTTGTATAGCAGTGACGGCAAAATGTTTACATTAGCCGCCACTTCAGAGCTTAAAATGTAAAAATGTTTTGGCAGCTGCGAGCTCTGCTCCAGATAACGCTTGCAGAGCTTATTACGGCATTCTCGGACACATCTTTGAATTTAGGGAAAAGGGAAAGAGACAAAAGGGGGAAAAGAATGGGAGGGGTAAAAGGAGGGAGAGATACAAAAAAGGAGGCAAAGAAATCAATCATTTTAATTTACGTACCTTAGCAGTTTGATTCTTTCAAATACCTATTCCCAGTTTTGTGCTCAACTCTCCAAATTACTGCAGTAATTGCAGTATATAGATGCTGAAAAATGGAAAAGCTCAGACTAATGCATTTTCAGAATTTATTACAAAAAACAAGCTTAATCAATGAGTAATAAATTATTCAGTATTATATCATAAAATATACAACTGGTAGCAAGTCGAACAAACAGACTGCAAGAATAAATGGTAATTGTCTTCAAACAGGAAAAGAAAACAAACATCATGAGATTTCTGAGGAAAAAAACAACATCAGAGAAGATAAATACTCTAACTCTGGCAGCTGATGCAGGATTGCTTTAGCAGTATTAGCACAAACGCTGTCAATATAAACGATCAGCATGCAGGACTGAACGTCAAGCAGAGAACACAACACAAGTCATCACTACACAATGAAATACAAGAAACCAGCTGTAATACTCGGGCCTAACGGTCTGAAAAATGTTAAGACACATGAAAAAGAGCCATATAACAAATAGACTGTTTAAGGTGCACGACCCCCACTGCCACAACCCCGATATGCCCCAGATTCAAATGTGATTTTCACCGATGGCTCACAAGGCATCACAAAACTACAATGTTTTTTCAATGAATTTTAGACAACACTTCCCTATGCCGAGTACTACAAACCATATGGGGAGGGTCCAGTTACTCCCCCTAAATATGCCCCTCAGCCCCAGACAACAACATAATGATCAGTAATCAGTAATGTAGATAAACGGATGCAGGCACAAAGTCCCTCTATATCCATATCACGATACAAAAGATTCTACTAATAATCTAATAACTTTTTTCGACATACTCCAATCTATCTCCGGTTCCAGCTAATTCTGCGGTCCAATCATACATAACTTCTTACTGCGCCCAAAATCTATCAAGCTGCACTTTAAATAAATCAATAGACTGTACATCAACCACCCAATTAGGTAAACTATTCCAGATATCCACAATAGGTGCCAAGAAAAAATGTTTTCTGAAACTGTGAGTAAATGTTTGGTTGTGCAATTTGAATTTGTTACCTCTAGTTACTGTATTATTGTTGTAATGTAGTATAAGTGCGACTATTCCATCATAAATGTCATTCACAATTTTAAAAACCTCAATCATGTCACCACACACTCTTCTGTATTTTAGTGTATGTAAGTTTAAAGAAATCAAACGGTCTTTGTATGGTATTTTATGTAAGGTAATAACAAGTTTGGTAGCTCTCTTTCGAACTTTTTCTATGATGTTTAACATGAACTGCTCTTCAGGCTCATAACCAGACTTTTCTAAAGAATGATAGTCCACACAATGGGCCATGAAGTAGGCCTCCATTAATCCAGCTAAAAGAATTTGGGGATCAGCAGCATCTGGGACAAAGCACTGAGCACAAAGCATTCATGTGTATTTTCAACATGTAAAAGCATCTAGTGATAGCATTTTTAGTTATTTTTATGCAAAATTTCCCAGTTCCAGCTAACAGGGGGGAAAGGGAGGGTTCGATCAAACACATCAAACCTTCCTTCGCTACAGGCCTGCCAGTGATACACATTATACAATGGCCATGTACAACACGATGCAGTAACAAGAGGGTGCGGGCGTTGAGGGGCTGCCCCCTATGGGGCCGTCCTTGCAGCTGAGTACGGACAGACGGAGGGAAAGGCCGTTGCCATGGCAACGAGGGCACCCGGGGCAAGGCGGCAAGGGATCCTTACGCCACCTGCCAAATATCAAGTTGATCGGACAACAGGCAGCGAAGTTATGGGGAATTTTTGCAAACAATGCAATTAGCCGCCGTGACCTTGACCTCTGACCCCTTGACCTTGTAATTGGTCCAGGGGTGCTGGTGTCCCAGGGACCCTTCCTACAAAGTTTCGTATACGTAGGCCTTTTCGTTTTCCCTCTAGGTGGAGGTACGCTGGCTTTCGCGTACGGTCGGCCCACCCCAGCAACAGCTGGGATCCTTGAAATTGGTCCACGGGGTGCTCGTGTCCCAGGGACCCTTCCTACCAAGTTTGGTCTTCCTAGGCCTTTTCGTTTTCCCTCTAGGTGGAGGCACGGGACGGACAGACAGACAGACAGAGACGGACAGCATCGATACATAATGGGGCCTCCTTCTAGGAAGGACAGCCCCATAATAAGCCAATACAAACAGACAAACAAACAATTAGACACTGGTGAAAATATAACCTCCAGCTTTCAGTGAAACAATAATGTACACAGTCATGTCACATCAACTACACAACAACTGACGGAAATGTTCCTGACTATGAACTGTGAACAGGGAAACAAGCAACAGGCAGCCAAACTTTCCTAATCGTCAGCCCACGAAGACAAAAATGACTTACCCTGGACCCGCCGAATTGCTGTCTATGTTTCACGGGCAGCTCAAAATGCATCTGTAGATGAAATCCTTTTCTGGACACCAACAAACCCACTACTCAAGGTTCACTGCGAGTCAAAAAAACAACTGACCAGTCTTGTCTATAGTAACAATGTGTTTAAGGTATAGTAGAATCATACATGAAGACTTTATTCCAAATTTCATACAGTATATGCTACCAAAAGCCTTTTGAAAATCTGTCAACATTTGGTGAAAAGCTGAGAGCATCTTGTTTTTACAACTCGAGTTATTATTCCTCACACTGTAATTATTACTACTTCAACCACTTTAAGATTGACTAAATGTTGTTGCTGACGGAAACAGAGGCTTCTATCCCTATACCTGGCTTGAGCCCTGTGAAAAAAATAGAGAGGATTCAAATCTACACCCTTAACAAAACTTCCCCCTATAAAGGGAAAAAAGCCTTAATGAGGAGACTGGAGCCTGATTTTAATTCCAGATTTGGCAGGGATAGAAGCCACTGGGTGGAGCAATACAAAATTTACAAAATGGTACGTAATAACATCAGGAACTATACATCAACACAAACTACAGTTCAGTGTATCCAAAGTTAATTAGCAGCCACACGGTGCATCTCTCTGTTCTCAAGAATTTCAAACTTGTTGGTAGCTGGAGTCACCGTCTTCTTCAGTACAACTTGCGCCAGCATCGTCGCTGGAATGCTTAGGACTGTCGGGAATACCACCGTGATCGGTTTGAACAGAATCTTCCATGCAGTATCCACTGCTCGAGGCGGATCTCTCTTTGATAGCACCAAACTGCAACACAGTAGTAAACCACGTCCTTCTTGTACTGTGTACCAACAGAGGCGAATAACTTCTGATACCATATATTATACAAGACTCGAAAACTTTTCACAATCTACACCGTGTCTCAAAATTAGTGGCCCCCTGCTTCAAACACGCCTACTTTGGTTTGTGGTTCATAAATTTCAATGAAATATCTTACACTGCACTGTCTTGACATTACTTAGATCACACCCATTATGATGTACATACTTCACTGTGTGTGCTCAATTTAACATCATTATGACGTCAAAGTTTACTTACGTTAAGCTTACGTTTAATACATTGTTATTGACAAAAGGGATCAAGCAGCAGCATACATGCCTTAAACTAAGAACTTGCATTGAAGCCAAAGATGGCCACTTTAAGCTCAAACTTTAAAGACAAATTCAGAATGATTGTCTCCAAGACTGTTTCAAATTTTGTAAAAAGAATCTGTTAGGTATTATTGATTTTACACGAACTAATCTGTAGGGGAGGTGCTAATTTTGGGACGTGGTGTATATGGTCTATAATATCAAAAAAAAAAAAAATTATTTAAAACTGTTGAAGATACGACATCAGTGCAATTTATGACATCATAAAGCGTTAAATAAAAATGATTAGCATTGCTGCTGAGAATAAAATGATAGAAAAACAACACTCATTCATTACTGGTAGGAATTTACAAAAATTTACAATAAAAGTGAATAACAAAGCCAACTAATACATTTTGTGTAGCAGCATTACCTTATTCAATTGAGATACTTTTCAGAACTCAATGTTTGAGTGTTGTTCCAAAATCAACATACTTGAACTTTGGTAGTGATCCAGAAACGGACTTTACATGGCCAACAAAAAACTGTAGGTGAACATTTATTTTGAAAAAATGCAGCTGAAACCGAAATTTGTACTAGAAGAAAAGACAATAATTATGCAAAATAACACAAAAATAATAATACTCCATTATTTCAAGAGGATGCAGCCAAGACACTCACGCAGGACGGTAAATGAACACCGAGTCAAAGCCCATTGACTTCACTTCTTCTTCACTTTCACCCTGAGAATAAGTACAAACACCACCATATGGAATCACACAGTGTTACCTCTACCCGACACAGGTAAACATGCCCAGCCATAACCCCAGCCAGACAGACCAGTACTTGATTTACCTACCCCAGAAAAATGAAAGACCGAGTTGACCCCCTTGATGTTGGTTTTATACTGAGATAGTTTACCTGTCCGCAGACAGTAGCCTGAACACATAAACTGACGACTGGAAAAGTCCTGAAAGCTCCTAGTTACAGATGTAGAACATGGTTGTGTATGGGGTCCAGAATCTTGAGGTAAAACTAAAAAGGTCTAGCAAAAAAATACACAATGCAGCCATAGTCCAACTTTGATCTTATTAGAAACCTGTAAAGATGCAGAAGCGTTTGTTGATCTGCTGCCCAGGAAGTGTGAGCAACAACATGAGCTGATTTATAGCTTTGAGACATTTTTTAGGAAATGAAGATGAGTTATCAACTTGATAAAGACATGATCAGAAGTTGAACCAATGATCTTGCAGTCGCAAGTCCAACGTCCTAAACTCTATCAAGCCACGCTAATTATCCTTCAATCAACTGAACTATCAATCATTCGATCGACCACAACACAATTATACAGAGATGAATCTTGCAAGTGAATAAAAGGCTCGCTATTGTAATAGTTAGAACTGTCCAACAATTTAGCAACAACAACATGCAATGCAAATTTTTCCCCCAGGGGTTCAAACCCATGCCCCTGTCAATCCACACCAAATAAATGGCATCTCATTTCTGTCCAGCAGCTACAGCAGAGTGAGAAAATGTGACAGACAATAGACATACAGACAACGTCAGGATGCCATCATTCACAATAAGCAGAATCATTTTCAGTGGTGCTGCCAAACAATAATGATAACAATGAAAAGTTAATAAATATAAATAGGAGGAGATGGCATACCTTAACCCTTGCCGCCAACATGAAACTGTCTTTATTAGCACCTATTGATGACACTAGATGATACTGAGAACAGCCACCACTTCTTGCAATTCGAGCACAATTAATGACATAATCATGATCAACACGATAATATCCTGCCTGCAATTACAGCACACAATGCATTTGTACTGTTTCTTTAAAGTGATCATTAACAAAAAATAACAACTGTGGCTTCAGTCATCCATGTGGGCACTAAGCTGTAAATGTGTCTGTTAGAAAAAAAACAACAAAAATAGCTTATAACTTACACAAAAGCACTCAAAAGCAAAGAAAACCTACCTGAGGATTCTAAAGCTGGCATCTAGCAATTAGTACCAAAAGTACTGCCATCCTACTTGCAACAAAATGCAACTACTACTACCTGATGTTAGTACTAAAACAACTGCTACAAAAATGTTATATGACTCATTCTCAGATGAAGTGGTGTCTACCAAACTGCCTTCAAATAGTTTTAAATCTTTACAGACCTACTTATTCAACTTCACATTTCTGGGCTTAACATAATCCACTTCACAACCACTATCAGTCTAGACCCTTGTTAAAACTAAATACACAATAGTAGCCACAACATAGTAACATAAACCTGGCAGTAGATTGTCACTACTTTCTGCCGACACTGTAATTATCTTCCCAGCCAGAGAGCATAACAGTAATTTGTCCAGTAGCCGATACCAAATTATACAGATGGATAAAAAAGATGGATAAAAAAGATGCACAGGCGTGTGTAAAAACTTGCCCAGAGAAACTGCCTTGCAGTGAATAGATGAGGAGTCAGACACTGGACATGTCAATTGCGAATCGAATATCCTAACCACTAAACAACACTTCTGCCAATAACAAAGCAAAATCAATTCAGTGAAAAAGTCTGCCCACAATTCTAAACACACTACACATAAGATTTCTACTGTAAGGTAATAGACAGAGAAAAGTAATATAAACATACAGCTCCAGATTGTGTACGAGTTGTACCAAGACAACAATAGCCGACATCAAAGTTCTTAAATGAATCAGCATAAGCATCTAGGTTGTCAAAATCCACAACTCTCTGCTCCTGCAAAAACAGTGACAGTAAGAGTAATCAAACAATGACAGAAACACAAAAAAGGTAAAAGCTAGCAGACTGATGGCTTACAATACTGCAAAATAAAAATGTTCCAATGTCAAACAACTAGACAGTTAAAATTTTACGCACAATACCATAATCTGTATACAATTGCCTGCTGAGAAAAAATTCATCGACTCACAACAGAGATAATGGGTGAGGTCAAGTTTTGCTAAGACTTTAGTCTAAGACTAAAGTCTTGACTTGACTTTGGTCTAAGCCCAAAGTCAAGACCAAAATCAAAATTGAATCAGCTGACATTTGTTAATGTCAAAACAATACAATTATGGCTTAGCGGGACCAAACAGACGTCTTAATTCGTTATCTGAGCAAAATGTTACTTTTTGACCAGTAAAATAACGTGCGGCATCTGCATTTTGTTACTTACTATCTACCGGCATTAACTACGCAGACGACACTAGCAATGACGTCATTGCTGGCACAAATATTGCACAAAATTCCTTTTATATCCATAAAGTGGCCTTATAGACAAACAAAGTAATATTGCACGCATCACTTGATTAATATAGGTCTGGAAAACACTTTTATAATGTTGATTTAACTAATCGTATTATTGCAGTAATTCGACCGCAAACAAAGGTCAAGTCTAAAGTCAAGTCAAAAGTCAAGACTAAAGTCAAGCTTAGCTCGTAGATAAGCCCAAAGTCAAGACCAGTCTTAGCAAAACTTCACCTCGCCCATTGTAAAAATGAAGAAACTGCATCGATGAAGCTCTTCAGCAGATTTCTACCTATATATTAACTGTACTTTTAAATGTGTGTACTATAGTGTACTGAATTATACTGCTGTTTTTACTTCTCTTTTGACATAAAACTTCCATATCAAAAGCAGAAATACTAATAATGTTATTTAGTCTCTTTGGAGTCATCCATAAAGGACAAGGACAAGGAGGAACAGGGGTCAGAGAAAATGCACATAAAAGTGAACAAAAGGGAAAATGGGTGTCAGTGCAAGTAGAGGTCTGCATTTACACAACATGTAGACCAAACAGACAGTGTTGTTACAACATTGGTCTGCAAGCCTTGCATCCAGTATAGCCCTGGAAATTAGTACATTGTAGCATCTGTCACCCAACAAACCCACCTGTATGACAACTGTCTGTTTAGGCTGTTACTGCATCATGCTGCCTTCTTTCTGTAGCAGCAACAGTCACGACTAATTCTGACCTCATTTTGCATGACACCCTCCAAGATGAGACTTGCAATCGGCGTTGGTCACATTAACTTTGTAGACATCCGCAAGTAGAGAGGAAAATATGGCATGATACAGACAAAAGCGAACAAAAAATGAAGGGGTCAATTTTTTGCGAACACCCTTTATGGATGACACATTTCACAGTGTAAACGATACACTAACCACATCTTTGTATAGCTCATCTTCATAGGTCACGGTGCGACGGCCAATCAGAACAACTTTGGCAAAAATGCGACTGGTCAGCAGAGCACGTACAATTGCCTTGCCACATTCACCAGTGTAGCCAACAACAAATGCTGTCTTATTCTGCTGCTGGTATTCCTGCACTAGTTTCTCATGATCGCCAGCCATTCTGTAATAACAGCCACCATACAAACAAAATGCATATACTTTACTTTATTACAAGACAAAAACTGATACAACGATTGTCAAAACACACAAATTATGCATTTTATATGGTCCAGCATGCTCAGTGTTATTATATGTTTGCATAAACTGAAAGTGAAACAAATCTTATGCTACTTTCCATGCACCATGGCTTCCTCTTTTATTTTAAACTCAGGTCGACCTAATTCAACAGATGAAAAAGATTCTTTATCCAGTGGCCATGTGCGCTGGTTCATTTTTCAAGAGACAGATGAAACTCAGCCAATTTCAAAACTGTCATCATTCGTCATCGATAAGGTACTAATGAACCGCAGCGGGCGAACTCAAAACTGTTAAACGCCACCAGAACGGAGATATCCTCCTGCAGGCATCTACGTCCGTCCAGAGTCGTTGTCTCAGTCATCTGAAAGACTTGGGGGTTGTCCAGTTTTGGTCACCCCCCACAGGACTCTTTAATTCTTCCAAGGGTGTTATACATTGCCATGACCTTGTGGACTGTGATAAACAAGCAGTGGCGTATTTAGGGGGAGGGCCACGGTGCAATGGCCCCCCTTTGGCCTGACCATGAAAATTTTTTACAAGCGACTTTATATGAAAAGGTGTGTTTTTTGCCATTTTCCAGCAAATTTCAGAAAAAAATGGGCGAATTTGCAGCTTCTATTGAACATTCAAAAGCAAAAAGTGTTTCAGCTTCAGGGGGGCAAAGCCCCCCTGACCAGGGGCTCTGCCCCTGAACCCCGCTGGGGGCTCTGCCCCCAGACGCCCATTATAGGCTCGCGCTCTGCGCGCTCGCCATGCCCCCCCTTTGCCAAATCCTAAATACGCCACTGTAAACAAGAAATACTTTCAGAGCTACACAGCCAAGGAGTAACTGACATCAGTAATAACAGTCCCAAACGACTCTGGCGGTAGACGCAACACCAATACATTTATAGTTACCTTTAACTTTCCATCAGCACCGAAATACTTAAAAATTGGCTTCATTCGCGTATCAATATTGGTCTATGTTCCTAACCCACTGCGGTGTTATAATTGCCAAAGATTTGGACATGGCAAAAATACCTGCAAAGGGACTGCCACCTGTGCCACTTGTGGCCAGGTGGGTCATACCTATACCGACTGTCGCAATGAATGGAAATGTGTTAACTGTTCAGGAGCGCACTCAGCCTCCAGTAAGGAGTGCCCGAAGTGGGCGTTGAAAAAGAAAGTGCAGGCTGTCAAAGTGGAAAGGAGGGTTTCTTTCATAGAGGCCCGTAAGACCGTTACATCAGAGAACAAATTTCAGCCTTCAAGAACTCAACCCATGGCCGCAGTAGTTCGTTCGAGTGGTGGCCCTCAGCGCCCCACAACACCGTCCAAATCAACACAAACCAATCTCACGTGGCCTGAAAACAAGAAGGAGCCCTCCTTCATCCCATCTCCGGCCCGCACTTGTTCTCACACACAGACTTAAAAGCGGACCTCACCTCAAACCACCACAAGTTCTGGTGCAGAAGGTTGAAGCCCGTCCAAACCTTCAAGACCTCCAAGGAAGAACCAGCAAGTATATTGTCGTGTAATGCTTTGACATTAATAATACAGAGACGCCAGTCCAAACTAAGATACCCTGATTCAAGCAATATGACTCACAATAATGTTTCTTACTTGTTTTTCACACTTTTTGCGCGAACGTTTTGGGTTTGGGTTAGGGTCAGGCTTGAGGTTAGGGTTAGGTCGATCTTGTTTAATTGCACAACTGTTATCAAAAATGTAAACAGAAAACTGCTGCCCTGTGGTATATTAGCATCGGGTTGCAATTCTTAAATATAGTACTGAAAATTTATGAAGTCGATAAATTTTTAAATAACCCAGGTCAATAAACGCATGTCAACACAATTTAATAAATAAGTAACATACGCTGTTATTAAAGCAAGGTGTTATCCAGGGTGCTGCCGTGGTTATCTGCCCTGAAAATTCACGGAACATTTAAATAAGTAGTCAATTTTTGCTATCCGCCGTGAATTTTTACGAAAGCTAGTGTTAATTTTAGTTCGTTTTTAGCATTCAAGCGATGCATTGAGCAAGTGAACTTTGATTGTGTAGGTTTGATTTTTAGATAATGTGTTCGTGTTTTTATGGTAGTTTTTATTGTCTGTGAATAGTTTGTATGTTGATGTATTATGGTTGGTGACATGTGTGTGCCTTGACAGTTTTTGGGCCGCAGTGAGTGCATTTTTATGCCTTGTGTGCTCCAGTTCTGCTGAATATTGTTACTGTTTTATTAAATGTTTCTTTGAAGAAACAAACAAACAAACAAACAAACAAATAGTTATCTGCCGTGAATTTTCACGGCAGATATAATCTTCGGTTATTATACAATACGGCTAAAATGCAGCGGTACTAAATATATAATAATTTATAAATTAACAAATTTGCAATTGCGTAATTTTTTGCTTATTTAAGAATTTAAAAAACAAGAACTAACATGTTGATACATGTTTATAGATTATTATATTATCGATTATGAATTGTAATTTTGAAACAGCTCTAAAATATATAATCATTTTTATTTCTTCTGCTTTTAGATACAGCTGATTGCATTTCCTGTTTTGTTGTTTGCTTTGCTGGGATTTTTATTTGGTGGAAAAAAATAAGTTTCACAGTTTGACACATGTATTGTTAATCGATTTTGCCGCGATGAAAAGAAAACTCAATTCAAAGTCTCCGGTGGATAATGCAGTGAGTTTTTATGGATTGATTTGTTATAGTAAGATGCAGTGTGCGCGTGGGTTTGTGTCCATGTGCAGTCAGTGTGCTTTATTCTTCATTTTTTTTGCTTCTCTTAATCTCTTCTTTGGTGTACGAGGCAAAACACTTTCTGTAGGAGACTCTTGATTATGGAACATGTTCTGGGAGATTGTATTTTATTTCGTTTAAGATAAGAACTTAGTGCACCGGTGTGACAGGCGTACACTGCGTAGACCATGCTATTGTAATTGATAGCATCGGTTGTAGTACACATGGCCTGTACCACTTAATAATAAAGCACACAGCAATGCTGTACAAGATAATTGTTTATTTTGTAGAGTCATTTTACTATCAATGTATGACTTAATTGCGTGCATTTCTTGTTGCAGGCCAAGAAGAGCAGATTGGAAACTGGTGAAATGTGGGCTCAGCAACGTATGAAGGTTTGAGTTTTGTTCATGATCTTTTATCGTAGGATTTTGTTTTGTGTTGAACTGAGTTTTCTATGATGTAAAGATGTAGAACAACTTTCTATATCTGTGTTTTGCTGTTTTTCTGGTTCATTTCAGTTCTGAATTATGGTGCTTTCTTTTTTTAAATGAAAAGCCTACTTTTGGAGTTAATCCAAGTGTTTTCAAGATGAACATTTTAGGATTGCTGAAGTACAACTTTTTGGCTGTTATGTGGTTTTCTTTTGTGTAGTGAACACTGATTATGCAGCTTTGCCCTTTTAGCAGCAGACAGATAGCTGGTATAAGGTATTGGAAGTGGCATTTTATTTGATGTTGTTGCAATAGGTTGAAGAGCTGCTAAATGAGGTAAAACCAAGTGCGAAGAAGATGGAAGCAGTAATGCTCCTTGTTGAGAAACTCCGGTCTTCGTTATTTCGCATGAAACATGGGAAACAAGAACGACGGGTGATCTGTGATTTCGTCTGATTATTTTACACCTGCATCAGTGTGAATTTAGTTTTTTATTGTTTATGCTTATTGCCTAACTAGTTTTGATGAAGATATTCATATTACTTGCATACTGCATACTGGAAAGATTAAGAATGGTAATTTTGATCCACATGACCAATTGTCATAAAATTTTCCACTTGTGTATATTTGTTCCAATGTTATTCATAAGTGCATCTGGTTTTTGGTGTCACTGCTAACTGTTTGTAGCTGCCTTACGTCTTTTATTGTTTTATGTTTTTATTTACTATTTTCCTGTAGAAGTATAGTGTCATGATCAAAAACTTGACAAGAGTTGTTACCTAACAGTGACATGGCCAGAGACAAACGCACGACTTTGCGAGTCTAATACTATGGCCACTACATCAAGTTTTAGGACTGTAACTTGAATCTGTGTTTATTACCAGATGTCAGATATGAGTTGGCTGACATCCGTTCAGCTGCCAGTTCAGATCGATAGCCAGAAACCTGTGAAAGGAACGTTCAGGTTTCATCCGACCAAGAAAGTTGACGTGGTCGGCAGTTTCAGCCTCAAAACATTTGTCCATCGCCACCAACTGATTGACGTTGGGGTACAGATACCAAAGGTTGTTAATAGTCAGACTTTTCTGATGCAGGAGGAGCTAGAAAGGGAAATGGTAGAGAAGGGAAAAGAGGGAAGAGAAAGGGAGAGGATAAATCTCTCTCATGGTCATTTTGAGACTTTGGTAGCACTGAGATATGAAAATCATTAGTCATTATTATGCATTTGATGTTAGTCATAGTTAACACTTGTTATCACTGTTAAAGAAAATTTTGTTTTTAGTTTATTTGTATAAGAAGTTGTTTTGTATCACAAGATATTTTGAATAGTGATGGTAATAATAGTGGCAGCAGTTGCAATGGCAGTTGCACTTTTGCAGTTAGAATAACAAGTTCAGTCATCAGGACTGCAACACTGCAAGTTTGCAACAGTATAACGTTTTGAAGTAATTTGTTGTTTTAGTTGGATCGTAGTTGCTGCCAGGTGGTTTAATGTTTTGGTATTTTCTAAACATTAGAAATGGAAAATTCAACAATAGAAATTTCAACTTTAGAACACAGTGTAGTGAGTGTACTGCCTATAAAGTAGTAGAATTTTGGATCAGTTGTTGATATTATTGTGTAAATTGATTTCAGCATATGTTTGGTGAACAGGAATGCTTCCAGGACAAGGATTATCTGAATCAGAGATACTTTATCAAACGAGCTTTTTACCTGGCGCACATTGCTATAACATTGCGCAAGTCAGATTTCATAGAAAATACATCATACTCATATCACCACGGCAACCGCATGAAGCCAGTTTTGCTGCTGAAACCAGCTGGTACACTGTACAATTTGCTGCATTTGGACTTATGTTGCTTATTCTTTCATATTGAAATATGCTTTGGTCCTTTGTTGCCATTGGTCAAAATGGCAACCGTGTTTTTTTGAAAATTATTGCTTTGGTAAATTTGCTAGCTGAAACAGCACGAGCAAGATAATCTTCATAACTACAGAGTGTTTCTATCCAAGTAGCCTGTACACATGACAGCTTAAGAGTTTGATCAAACCTAACATGGGAGTGATGGATGCCATCTGGATGAACATGTGGATGCAAGATGATTTTTTTCGTGCAATGTTCAAATGTCAGTATATTGGACAGATGAAAACAACATGCCAGACATTGTGTCAGTTTTTTGTCTGATAACTTTATTGTTACTGCCTTTATCTAAGCATTCTTCTCATTTGTAACTACCTGATGTTAGGCTGGGTCATGTAAAAAGATTTTCAAAGGAGATTTTAATGATTTTGCTGGAGCAGAATTCATCTAGTTTGGAGTGTTGCTTGGCTGACGCTCTAAATGTCACAATTCTCAGAATACTTTTAGGGACCAGCCAAGTAACTTCTGATAAATATGCAGACTAAGCAAGAGCTGAGAGTAGCAGTGCATGTAGTAGTTGAATCCACAAATTCTGAGGGACCCTGTGATAAAATAAAAAGTGGGGAAATAGAAAAATTGGTGGCGTATTTGTGACTGGACTGTTGCAGATCATGAGCTTCGACGTGCAACTGTTGTGTTACACGTTTATGCTGAGAGATCAACGTTTAAACTGAGTCGTTTCAACGTGAACCGGAACAACGTTCGCCATCGCTGGTTTACTGGGAAAACTGATCAATCCACTGACACAGGTATGATCAGTGAACATAGTAATTTAGTAATACACTGTGTTTCATAAAAAAACGAACCCCTAAGGCAGGTCGGCATAAATTTATCAAAATAAGTTCGCCTAAAATGATTTTTCACGCAGTGCACTGTCATTCAGTTGCGGATTCATTGTGCTTGAAAAGTTTGGTATGGGCCGAGTACCAGCTGCACGGTTTCCATTGCTCTTGTTAAGGTCTGGGCTGACTTGGAACAAACAATTGTGGATGAGGCCATTGACCAGTGGAGGAAACGACTCAAAGCCTGTGTCAAGGCCAAAGGACAACATTTTGAACATTTACTATAACTTTAGTCGTATGTGTAGATTGCTTGTACCAACGTTTTTTCGATATTAAAGCTGTTTTCTTGAAGTTATAACAAGAAGTTTCAGGGTCCGGTTTTTTATGAAACAGAGTGTAATAGTTAGTCATGATAAAATTCTGCATAGTGCTTTTTGCACTGCTGTACAGCAGCATTTCACAATGCAAACTATGCCTTAATAATACAGAAGTAGTCAGGAATAAATCTGAAAATACTGTACAAAATACATGCTTGCTGGACTAGAGATAGTAGTGGTTGTTTTTCTTCAGTGCATTATTTCTGTTAGTTACTCCATCGGACAATGGACAAGCATTTGTCATTTTCAATAAGTACTGCTATAACAGTTAATTACTGTTGTTGTAGAGTATTCTGAAACAGGTGTACAACTTTTGTTTACTAATTTGCTGCATTTAATTACTCAGAAAGATTTATGTTCATAATGTCACTGTGGCAAACAATTTGTCACAGGTATGAGCAAAAGGTGTAATTTATATTAATTGTTACTAAGTAAGTAAGTAAAACATATATAGCACCTCCACAGTGCACTAATTGTTATCTTTTGTTACCCAGTTACTGTTTTATCCTATGAGTCTGATGTGTCAGAAGATGATGCTGATAAGGCAGACTCGGCAACTCCGCACTACAACTCATGGATTCTGTCTGACCTTACAGTGCAGGTCCAACACCAACACATTGAGGCTGCACTGGGGGATAGCCAGAGTCTACGGGATGCAATTGTTCTACTCAAAGTCTGGCTGCATCAGCGACAACTTGACATTGTATGAGCTTCTGCCGTCACTGATCATATTGATCTCTTATTACACTGTAGCCACAGGTTCTTGAAAGTTATTGAAAAAAAGTTCCCATTTTTGGGTTCTCGAAAGTTTTTGAAAACCAAATTGTGTCTCGAAAGTTTTAGAATTTGATGTCACAGAACCCTGAAAGTCCTTGCATTCCAGTCGTTTAAGGTCAGCATGACCACGATAAGAATTTTTTTTATATGATGCTAATGTGATGTGTTAAAATATCATGGGAATGGGTCTGGAAAAGGTACTCGAAAGTTCTTTAACAGTCCTTAAAAAATTCTAGAATTTTTTTCCTAAAGCTGTGGCTATCCTGTTATTGTGCTTTCATGCACAATAACATGCTTTCATGCTGCATTACTCATCTTGGTTGTTTATAACCTACCTCCCAGGTCTACTCAGTTTTCCATTTCCAGGGTAGGCAGGGCACATTGAACTTGTAAAAATTTACCAATGTGCCAATAAATAATATATTTGGTTTTCATTTCTTAGTGAAAGTGGCATGTCTTCAGGAATGCTGCAGTCCCTTTTACAGAAGTTAGATTTTTCCACTGCATGTGTTTGTTGTTGTTGTAACACGAATATGGTAGTATTGTCGTGTTGTAGGGTTTCGGCTGCTTCAGTGGATTTATCGCGGCAGCATTCGTGGCATATCTGACATTAGAGAAGCACGTGAATGATTCGATGACAAGCTACCAGATCTTCAGGAAAACTTTAGTTGAGCTTGGTAAGAATGTGCATCGTCATTTCAATTGTGATGATGTCATGCTGCTGGTGAAAATTGTTATGTATACAGGGTGGGCCAAAAAAATTACCCAACTTTTTAAAAATCAAAATTTCATCAAATCTCCACTAAATCTGATATTTTTTGGCACACAGATAGACAAAGTGATAACATTATATGAGGTACACTTATTGTCCACCTCACGTAATTTATGTCAGTCCACTACCATGTAAAACGCAGATGCTCCAAATTGTTACATTATCAGTATCAGATTGCTCACCTTTTTGTTATCAATTCGACAGAGAGTGCCACATGATTTAATAATTTTCTGGTATTAAATATTTTACGCTGAAAATAGCAGACAACAAAATAGCTGACATATGAGCTCAAAACACATGTAATCTATGAATGAGTGCTGTGATATTGACCAGTTGATTGTTAATGCCACTATCAGCCATGGCATCACATCTAAGCCATTGTGAATATTTTGGGCATAAATTCTAAAAATTTGGAAGCATGTTGTTACACAAACTTATATTTTCACTAAATAAATCACATTTTAGTTTATCGTGTGCTGAATTAAGTTGTTAGAATTTTTATGGTAACAACAACCAAGCATTATGCAACAGTTTGGAGCATCTGTGTTTTACGCAGTAGTGCATTGACATAAATTAGGTGAGGTGGAAAATAAGCATATTTCACATAATTTTATCGTCTTGGCTATCTGTATGCCAAAAATTATCAAATTTGGTTTGGATTTGACGAATTTCTGATAAAAACAAGTTGGGTCATTTTTTGGCCCACCCTGTATCTTCATAGAAACCTGATTATTTGAGTGGCACATGGGAAATGGATTGCAAATGAGGAAGGAAATGTTAACAGAGTCATTGTAAGGTCTGTACTTAGCGACATCGGAATGTGTCTGAAAATAGCAGAATTTAATGTAATAAGAACATAAAAACTTAAAACTACTTCATTACTCACAAAC
>Ga0209671_1002464_pt1 | contig 16945 bp, 12 predicted proteins | sample WorMetHERISLAND2_2_FD_187401 | JGI IMG/M metagenome (GOLD analysis project Ga0209671, IMG submission 187401) | Marine gutless worms symbiont microbial communities from Max Planck institute for Marine Microbiology, Germany - Olavius geniculatus... | ecosystem: Host-associated > Annelida >...
ATATTATTCACAAGGTGGCGCCACGGAACTATCGTTATGCGATCCAGATAGAGAATTTGGTATTTGTATATTAAATTAGCGTGAACACCCCAAATTTCAGCTAAACTACTGAACCGAACTGTTATAGGCTTTCGCGCGTCTTGTGAGCATTAGCTCAAATTTCTTGTAAATAATTGTCAAGTACCGTATGCACTGGATGTGTGCGCATTTGGCCAGTGCCCATTGGGTATGCGTTAAAAGGTTAAAGGGAAACCTATCTCAGAGCTATGGTACGTCACCTCCCATACATTGCTAGGATGCTGCCTGCTGAACGCTCTCCACCTTAACCCCAAAGGAATCAAAGGCTGAGCTGACGTGGATTTTGATCCGCTTCTCATGATACCACAGTTACCACTGCTGGTGGAAATTGAGGAAGTTGATGGAAGTTCATCATTTCTATGATGAAATTACGTCTGCAAAATTTTGTAAACATTTCGCTTTTATATTTGTTGCCTGAGTGTAGCAAATTTTTTTTGTTCTGTTTCAGTTGGATTGACGTGATGATAATGTATTGTAATCAAAATATCACTAGTTCTTTTATTTTATTTCCGTGATTAAAAATAACTTAAGGATGTACATTTTTATACACAACTAAATTATACATGTACAGTGTTTTTCATTGTTTATTGCTCTTATTTCTTCTTATCAAAATATTTTGTGTAACACATCGAGTTGAAAGTCAGCTATGATCTTGCAGTGAAATTGTATTGTATGTCATAATGATAAATGGGTCAGTTAACTATTTACATTGTCTCTGCGTTAATAGTTGTTTCTGTGATTCAGCACAGAATCAGCACCTGTCGTTACGAGGTTCAGCATTCATTCATGATTATATAATGATTGTTATCATTATAAGAATGTCTTGTTGTTTTTGTTGTTCACTTCTAGGTTGCTCGGCGTTGGACGACTGTTGTTGATGTCTGTGCTGCGAGCCTGTGTACTTTGATAGTTGTAAGACGTTTCTCAGATACGTGGAACAAACTGTGACAGTTAATACTGACATTGTCGAAACGTTGCGGACGTGTCTCCAGTGTAGTGATTACACTGTCCAACTGTTGACATGCGGATTATGTTCCTTATGGAACTGTTTCTTGCGATTTACCTCCGCCAGTGAGGCTGCACTTTGTTAGTTGGTGGCTTTGTCAGTAGAACTGTTTCGAAAGTCACTGTGGATGGTTTATTGTAAAGTTCATAATATCGGTAGGCTCTGCACATTCTGTTGATTCGATTTTGCAGTATACTCTTAATTGATGCTTCAGCTGGGATTTTTCTAAAATACTGACAGCCATGTCCTGGCTCTTGGCACATAGCGAATCTAAATTCTGTTTTTCACTCACAGTGACTTGTGTTGACTGTAAGAAGCCTATGGTATAAAGTCGAGCCTGCTTTGAAATGTGGCAGCCTTGGCGGAGGTTTGCACTCTGCGAGTGCTTTCTAGTTTATGTAATGTCACCATTACCAGTAGTTCATCAGATTGCATATCCAAGCAAGCAACTGCCAACATACCAGATTGACCAACACTCCGTCACATCTTGACAGATTCAAGCTTCACTCCATCAGAAGACATCACTATCATTAATCTGAAACGTAACTAATATGTTGTAGTGGCAGTTGCTTAATTTTTCTGCTAATTAATGACAATTACCGCTTGGATCAAAAGTTTCTTGTGTGTGCTTTTCAGTTTTTTTTATTGGCAAATACTACGAAATGATCATTCAAAGTCATCCTAGGCCAATAATTTCGGTAACAAAAGTGCATATGAAAGTTAATGACAATACATAGTCATTGTAAATGTTGACCTGTTTCAGAGATGGAGGTTTTCAATCATTGCATGACTTTCGTCCCACTCGTGTCGATTCCATGGAAATTGGGGCTATTTCCCCTTGCTGACGTTGCGGTAATGAAAAGCAAAGTTCCTAGACTAATTCAATTATCTGTATAATTTTGGAACACAGTAAACCAATCTACGTGATCACAAATCAACATCACAGTGGACAGGCATACAAAGCAACAAAGTTTATATTTTGATGGTACTTTTATAAAACATGGCAATTGTAATTTTTTTACTAATAACATCTAGTGGCTAACATGCCAAACTTGTTATAAAACATCCTATAACTGGTGAAACGCGTTACAAAAAGTATCAAAAGTACGCTGGTTGTGGTAAACTAAGCACAAGACTTAGGTCTAACCAGATTCGGTAATTAGTATCAGTCTTGAACATCTAATCAGTATCGTCATTATGGCGAACATATCACAGTTGAATCTGAGAGCAGTTCATGTCCATCGGGGTTAATTGGAACAACTGCAACAAGATCTAGTTAGCAGGACTCGAAGTGGGGAAAAGTAAGTGCCGGTGTGGTAGCTTGCCATTCTTCCCCTCCTTTCTTTCTTATCCTCCTTCTCATCCCTTCCTCTTCTCATCCCCTTCTATCTTCCTCTCTACCTGTTCTTTTCCCCTCCCCAATTTCTGTTCCTTTCCCTTAGAAGTAAGACCGCTAACATTCAGTTCGAGCCTAGAAGGTCTGAGGCAGTGCTGTAAGTTCCCCCAGCGGGGTCTAGGGTAGAGCCCGAACCATAATCGAATTTGGTGGATTTCAGCCTTCCACCTGGAGAATCAATTGACTAAATTTAGTGCAATTTTAAAAAATAAAGACAAGCCAGAACCAAAATAATTGCAAAATGCGGAAGCTGGCACGACTTTGGCCACTGATAGAAGCAAAGATCAGCGACCAATGGCCTAAATCTGAAAAAAAAAACTTCTTATAAACACCAGTATTTCTTTTCTTAGAAAAGAAGTGCCAGTATGTTTTCCAGGCAGCCAAGAAAGTACTGGTGTGCCATAACGTCCCACTTCTAGCACTGAACACACAACCATATGCTCATATTAGCTCATACAGGCTGCTGTAAGTTCATCAAAGTAAAAGCGTTACAAATTTCTTCTTTCGAAAGGTCAACAAATGAACAATAAAGGTTGCAATTCGACTACTGACTGCTTCAGCCTACGAGTATTCAAAAACAACTATACTCGTCTACATGTAGGTCTAACAGTTCCACAAGACAACGCACATGGGTTGGTTGCAGGTTCAAAACACCTTTTAGAATAAAAAAAAATAGAACCAAAATTATAGTCTGAGACATACGCTGGTAACATTCTTTCGTGTTTTATACCAAGAAGTACTAATTTTCTGCAAAAAATGCACCAACAGAGCGGCCGGGCTCTGAGCTGATATGAGACAAGAGATGTAAATTTTAATCACGTACTGTGAAATCGTGCATAGGCCGCCACTGCTTTTTGTCACTATCCATGCACATCTGGAAACAGTCTTATTAACGCATGCATGGCCTAATTTTTAATAGAACGTATCCTATTCAGTCAGGCATTTTATTCAACACTGCAACTGATGCAGTTGATAAACTGGACGGATGGACAAAAACGAAAAAACGACACCATCAGCCGAATTGGCTGCGTGATTGTCTGTCAGCTAAAAAAATCTTTATCAAACAAATAATAAAAAGCATGCACACACTATGCAAGTTCAAGTCTATCGGAAAATACTGGTTGAATTCACTAGCCAATATCAACGACATGAATGGACAACATTTAGAAGACAGTCACTGATGGACCACTAACAATATGCAGATGTGTTACTGAAAAGGACTCATTTTTGTGTTTCAATCATAAATGTTATCGATCAAATTCTACTGCTATGAGTTAACGTTAGAACAGCACTTAGGCTAGGCCTATAAAATCAAATCAGTAAAAAAAACGAACCGGGGGAAAATGAACGGGCTAAATAATTCAGGCTAGAGTTCATATCAAAACGTTCAAAACCAATGAAGCTCGGTTGTACCGCCAGTTCATCACTGAAAATGTGCAAAAGCACAAGTTGGAATGCAAGGCTGCTGCTGTCTTTGAACACGAAACTCACACCAAATCACAAAAAACAGTTATTTCAGTGTCAAGCAGAATGAAGAAATGTACAGTACAACGAGCCCCAAAACGTCATGTTTGTAACAGCAGGGGCCAGGCGTCCACAACACTGGCAGGTGGAAAAAGGATGCTTCCTGGAAAAAGTTGAGTAGCGGGAAGAAAAACCAGGAGGACGATTATTTTTCTACCGGTACATGATGAATCAACAAATTACACAGTCATTTGCATTGCACATAAACGACTAACATTGTTGCCAAATGGGAAGGGAAGGAAAGGAAGGGGAGTGTCACTTGTGTGATGCCCGGCGCTGAGGGTGAGGGAAGATGGCAGGGGCGTAGCCAAGGGGTGGCCCAGCTCCCCCCCAATACTCCGGACAAAACATAAGCATACATATAAACTGCACAAGATTTGCCAACTTGGTCAGTTTATTTTCGGGAAAATAATTAAAACTGTTGCTACCAGATCTTTTAAAGCTAAAATGCACTAAATTCGATTTTGGCTGGGGCACCCTGCTGGGGGAGCTCAGAGCGCTCCCCCAGGTCCCCTAGCTGGATTTTAGGGGGTCCTGCTTCTAAGGGGAGGGCAGACGAAAAGGGGAGGGCACAGGAAGGGAGTGAGGGGCAGGAAGGGAAAGGACAAAAGGGGAAGGGAGATGAGGCCCCCAATTGAAATTTCTGGCTACACCACTGGAAGATGGACGTCCCAGCATAACAATGAATGCAATCTACAAAATACAAAAATACAAAAGATGCTGAAAAAAACGATGCGGTTATTCTGCAGACAGTATCTAGGGATTCCAGTCTTTGAGTGCTAGCTACCCAAGGCTGATGGGAGCCGTGTTGACAAAATAAACTGCCCTGAAGATCAAACCACAACTCACGAAGCCACCTTGTGTGTCCTTATAATCACGACGACTGATGAGCACGGCTGTGGGTTTACACTTACAAATTCTGCGCAGTCCTCATAATAATAAATCAGATGCCCATAGTTTTGCGCTGTCAAGTTTTGGGTGCTTTACAAGTGTATGGTCTAAGTAAGTTGTATTTCTGCAGACTTTGTCAAGTAGCACTGTTACGGATGAGGAGGCTTTTTAGCCTTCTTACAAAAGCACCAATAACTGGAAGGGGAATGATAAGGGAAGAAAATAGCAGGAGATGCACTGTTTAACTCCCGATATTTTTGGCTCTCGTTTCCCAAATGCAGTCGAAATCACCCAACACCATTTTTTGAGTGAGTCATTACTGCAACTGGAGCCGTGGACATTGTCCACAACATGTCCACATGATAATAATTAATGACGAATCTATGTAGACAGGTTGTGAATATTATCTGGGCAGCGTATCACTGAACTTAGCCTGAACAAACTTGAATTCAATTCGTGAACTAAATGCTGCCATGAGGGCATGCTGGCATGACGGCAGAGTGGCATGCGAGCTGGAGGCCTGCCTGGAGCTATAATGCCTTGGCCCCCACTTTGGAAAATGGACTCAAGGGGCCTGGCTTCGGAGCTTTCATGATAATAATTTAAAGTAAGGTCTGCGGCAGGCAATATTTTCACATTTTGTACACTTGCACACGCTATTTGGGCTCAATGCACCACAAAATGCATTTGCAGCCAGAGCCCCTCACTTCTGGTGCCAGAAACCGGCGCCCAATCGAACATGTTCAATTTCGTGCTGGAAACCGGCTGGAAAGCTGAACCATGATTGGTCAGTCCGAGCAGACGATAGCACTGCTCGTTTGTTTGTGAACAAAAATAAAAGATGAAGAGGAGTGACGTAAGTATTTTTCAACTTGTAGAACAGTACAAAAAAAAACGAATTTCTGTAAAATCGAAATTCACCTTTGTTTACTTTTCTGCTGGTATCATTTGCCGGCTATGTGTGTCATGGTTTCTGGCACCAGACAACAGGCGGCCTGAGGGGGAAGAGGAAAGAGGACAGGGGAAGTGAAGGGCTGGAAGAGGGGAATATTAGTAAGCCAAAGGGGGGGAAGAGAAGCAGAGAGCCTGGGGGAGGTGATGGGAATGAAGGGTAGTAACTCGTTTACATGGGTTACGGAAGGTACAGCTGACTAAAATCACAGGCTAAATTGGCCGCCGGGCACTTTGCACAAGCGTGTGGGACTGCTGTTCAGACGTGCGTCCACTCAATGTCAGCATCATCATCATCATCATCATCATTGTCATCAGTATCCGAGAGTGAATCATCCTCGTCGCCACTCGACACTTCGAGCGCATTTCCACCAGACACTATCGACGAAGAGTCATCCGAGTCATTCTTTGACGCTCTGATGGGCTCCTTCGTCAGCTGATCTGCCTCCTCCGGCGACAGCAAGTACAGCTTCACCTAAACACACGCATCACAAGAACATCTTTGTGGAAGTCCATCTCACAGCTACTGAGCATCACCTGCCATATGGGATCACCACCCAACGCAGGTGAATGCGCTCTGCCTTAACCACAACTAGGCAGGCGGCTTTAGTACCCTAGAATGGGATGGAAGGCTGAGTTGATCTGGGCGGTTGGTTATATATACTGAGATCGTTTAACTGTCCAAGACAAGTCACCTATCCAAGCTGTAACTGGGCGCGGCACATTGAAGCAACTTTGTTAATGCAACGAGACTAATGCAACGAGCCATTATTGTCAATCAATAGCTTGATTTCCGCAAATGAGCAGACAAAAATTTGAAACATCTATAATGGGTTAACTACCTAGGGACAAAGTGATCTGGCTCTAAATAACATGACGGCACACGTTCATTTGGGTGAACAGAAATTGTTCAGGGTCGGCGATAAGCTGCCTTATACGGTGGCTCCGGGGTGTACCCCTGCAGTGGAAAACAAACTGATGCATTTTCAGGCGTCACAGGACACTTGTGACGGAAAAATAATTCAATACATTGGTGCAAAAATTATATTCACTGGCACAAATTTGCATCCAACCCTTCTTGTGTCTGACACTTAGCAGATTGTGGTATACCATATTTTTTCTCCATATTATTTGTGCAAATTTGTTGATTGTGAAGGCCAACTAAGAACAAGAAATGTTTTGCTGGACTCACAGCAAAGTCGGCCGGATAGAGTCGATGCTGTTTGTCCTTGTTGGCACGGTCGATCTCGGCTTTGCACAACCTCAGAACCTTGTACGTGTGAGGCTGCGACTGCGACGCCGTGCAGAACTGCGACGTCGGTGACCTGACACATCCCAGCACATACGTATGTACGACCAAACAGTTCTTACACCAAACAGTTCTTACAAAGCATAATAAAAAGAGACAATCAGGGTATATCGCCCGGTAACAAAACCAGAAAGAATGGAAAAGGAAGGGGGAAAGTATGGCGGAAAGAAATGAGGTGTTCAACTCGCTATAGAGCGACCAACTTGGGGACTTGATTGGAGATCATCTCAATGACCAATTCTCTGTCGCCAATTAGCGAACAACGTATTTTTGACAGCAGATGATAAGGACGATATCGTTGATATCGTTGCTATGACGACGTTCACTGGCTACGCCATCCACTCGCAGTGCATGCTGGGTAATTTAGCACAACACTGCAAATCGAGGTCACTGTCAGCCAATCAGATTGGCATAAAGTAGGCTCAGTTGTTAGTGAATCAACACATCGTGGATCACGTAATTGGAGATGAAAAATGTGTAGGAAAACGAAGCACAGTTGATCGACGATCAATTCAGAACATCAAGTTGATCGGAGATCAGTAAGTCTGAGATCAAATCTGACTTGATTGGCGATGGAAAAACGGGACCTTAGTATTTCTTTGACATGTGGTCGAATTGACCTCTGGCTGAAGTGGTTCAACCCCCAGGAGGGTACTGTTCCCCATTCCTCCAAAAGTTGCTGTGGCTGAGGGCTAAGGAAACGGATATCAGTGCTACCCACAGGCCATACAAGTAGGATGTCTGTTACATACCTGGCCCTGGGTCGAGCGAGATCGGAGTGTGGTAGGTTGAGATGGTCGTTGGACTCGACGCGTCGTGCAATCCTCAGTAGCTCGTTGTTGAGTTGGCGATGTAGTCTTCGCTGCTCGGCGACGATGCGATCCTGCACGCGCGTTTGATCACTCTGCGTTCGAGTCACACTCATCTTGGTCGTCGACAGACCACCCACGCTGTCTTCATCCTCCGTCAGCAGTGTCCCACATTCGTCCAGTGTTAACGTCTCCTCAGCAGTCACGAAGAACGTGTTGAACCAGAAGTGGAACATCTTTTCCTAATCATCACAGTCAAATACTCTATATCCATCGTGCCTCCTTCAACAATCTTGGACGACAGCGCAAAACAGTAAAAACCCGATACACTATAAAAAAGTTCCTGCACCACACTAAATAAAATGCACTAAGACTGCTTAAACGTCAAGTATGTGGCAGCATAGAGACTGTCAGCTGGTAGCTGATTTCAACCTCAGAGAGATACAATGAAAACAAAGAAGCAATAATAATAATAATAACAAATAAATAATGATAAATTATAATCATATCAACAATAATATCACTTCATTACAATTGCTGACAAACCACTAAACCCAACAAAGTACCAGTTTATGCCTAGATCACAAATCATTGCCAATTAGTTCATGGCGTGGTTATACAAATTTTCGGATGGAGGCTGGCAGGGTGTCTGCTGACTGCCGGGTCATTTTTCGGCAACTGGGAAGATGCCGGATGACACCAAATTGATTTGAGCTCTCATTTAAAATTTTCCCCAACGTTGGGAGTCTGTGATGCATTGGATAGAAGTGAGACTTCGACAGGGTTAACCCAGCCGAACGTCGGTCGGGCCCCATGCAATGTCAAGTAATTGCGCAACACCCTCACAGACATCGGCAGAATGTCAGTTGACTGTCAACCAAACATCGTCCAAAATTTTAAAGAATTTGGGAGAAAAATCGGCCAATTGCCGGCCGGCGACCTTCTGGACTATGTCCAGGGATCGTACGAGCCCCTACTGCTGCCCACCCTATCAGTCTATTTTTAGTCGATTTTGCCCGATCTGTAGATGCCGGCCAATGTCTAGAAATCGAGCACGCCAGCCGATCGCCGGCTGATTTGTGACCTGGGCATTAGACACACACTAAAATATGAGCGTAAGCAAAGAATCCTAGAAAACAACTCAAGATCCACAAAGGAAACAACACCCCATCCAAACAGCTAATTGATTAGTCTGGCACAAAGGCATTCTTTGCTGAAAATATCAAAATCTGACGGCAATTTATTCAGATATCGCAGAGACACAAACAGCATGAAAATATCCTTGGCAGAAGTAATTGTCATTGTCACAGTCATCATCATCAGCATCAACATCAGTTTGTACATAAAATTAGAAATACAATGCACAACGAAGTAGCGCAAATAGCGCATTCTTGCAGCCAGTGCCACAAAGGTCGAAATCAAACTCACGACTCGGAACAAGTTCAAGCTGATAAGAGAAAGCAAACGGACCTTTGACAGCATTTTCGGTTTGTTGAAAAACTCAATCATGACATCGCCACAGACTATGACCGGTTGACTGAGCACCATGAGGATTGATATATCTCCCTTTTTCACTCGGTCGTAGACCGGAGATCTGTATTGCTCCACATGCTTGTGGCTCACTGTGAACAGCAGATCTGACACACAAACACTCTCTGGCTTTTGTCATCTTGTCTCAAGACCAATGAATGCAATCACGGTTCCAGTCTCAATGTCAGATGTTAAAGATGTGCCTTTATTCAGAGCAGTCTCGCATCAACCTTCATTGGGCTTCACTAATTCAGTGTTAATCTTGACTATGGCCCGTGGCTTGACATAGTGCTAATGCACTTCATCTGATCAATGAACTTACTGTACGCCGGGCGAGGTTAGTACTGCGATGGGTGACTGCCTGTGGGCAGGTAAACCATCTCGGGATGTAACCAGTCGCCTAGGTCAACTCAGCTTTCCATCCCTCCAGGGTAGGTAAATCGAGTACCGGCCTATTTGGCTGGGGTTAAGGCGGAGCGCGTTCACCTCTGTGGGTGGCAGGTAACACTGTGTGATCCCATATGGCAGGTGACGCTCCGTAGCTCTGAGATGGACTTCCCATTAAGAACTATATTACCACCTTTAACCTTTTTTTAACCTTTGGTCATGGTTACTCATATAGGCCTGAGACCCCTCACAGAGCTGAATGAAAATGTTAGTCGAGTACAAAAAAAAACAAAATATGCCCAAAACATCCCATTTTTTGAGGTAAAATCCAAAATATTCTGAGGAAGCCCCAGCTACTGCTTTCAGTGCCCTGATTGTCTATTTTTCGTGCCCTCCACACTCGACTCACTGCCTCCTACCCAGAAATTCCCACGCTCCACTCCGCTGGCCTTCTTGCTCTCAAACTCGACATTTTAAATGTTTGTTCTTTGTAGCCGGTCTTTCACTTCTGGTGCAGTAAAATCAAAATTATTGGCGAGAAGATTTAAAGATTAATTTCTAGTTTACACATCAGCCTGGCTTAGCTGGCAGCCCAACATACCCTGCCCATAAACTACAGTCAGTAGGTCAAAGAAAGGTCAAAAATCTTCAATATGCTGGTCCATCTACTTGGAATGCTCTTTCAAACATTCTTAAATGTAGCACACATTGGGCGACTTCACTTTTTGACTTGACTTGCGCTGAGCCTAAACTTACCTACTTAGACCAAAGTTTAGGCTCAGCGAAAGTCTCAGCGATTCGCTGAGTCCAAAAGTACTTACTTAGACCAAGTCGGTTTGATTTGCATGGAAGAGATAGCTTAAGCCCTTAGGGCTTAACTTTCGCTGAGCCTGAATCCACTTCAACTTTTGTCTCTAGCTGAGCGAAAACATGGCAACCATTTACACTCCTATGCATATGGATAGTTTAGTAAATTAAAGCAGTCTGGTACCAAAAATAAATGCCGTAATGAATATGCAATGACGTCAGATGTTACGTAATTACGCTATTTGCATGCGCGGCGCAATTAAATAAGCAAGTTCAAGCATAACTGGTTAATTTATTTCCTGTCAGGTTTACCCGGTACCGGTTTTCCGCCATTTTTAATCATTTAGTTGAACTTTGGTCTAAGTACAGACTTTAGCGTTCAGCTTTAGCTTTCGCTCAGCGAAAAGGCTCAGCAAAAGTCTAAGTCAAAAAGTGAAGTCGTCCATTGTCTGTCTACCTTACAGACACCAGATAAAACACTTTTACTTCTTGTTCTACTAGCACAACAAGTGTGTTCAAGGTTTTTACAGTTAACATAATACATAAATTACTTCCTTAATTATCTTCCATGAGACAATAACAAAAAAATGGATGGAAATTAGTCATGCCTGTGGTAGTAATAACAGTATTGATGGTGTTTTATCGAGGATGAGCCCACAAACGGGGGTGGTGTTGGTTTGACCTACAGAAAACATTAAGAATTGGAGCAGCAGTAGTTGTGTAAACTGGTAATGAACTAAACACTTACTACAGATGCCACTGGAGAACGTTGGAATTCTTTCCAACTCGATAGCCTGCAGCAGCAAAACGACGCCTTCATACTGCAGCTGTTTACTGATTATCTGACCATAGTACTGCACGTAACGGATCTGACTCGGAATTGTCACACCCTAACAATAAACATTACATCATACGCTGAAAACATCAAACAATGAAAGTTACTTAGTGACAGAAATGCCAATATAACATTTGGAACTGACGTGAATTAAGTTTCTTTGATGTGCTTTAGTGCTTTGATGTGGCGGGGTTGCATAAACTGAATGGCGCATATCTCCAACAAAGATTACTATTGAATGACATCAGTTGAAACCACGAAAACAAAAACCACACACAACACAAAAGTAGCCCCCATCCAGTAAACAACTGTCCCAGATTCATGCTACGAACAGAATTTAGGTCTACTCACTCACTTAATCGTACCCACAAACGCAGTAAGACCGCTAAAAAATGCAGCAAGTCAAATGTTTGCCTTTCTGTCGTTGGTTCGAGTCTGGCTGTAGAACTCAAGCGCTTTGTTGGCGTCCGGAATGTGGCAACTGTGCAGAATGTAACAACACACCATGACACCCGTACGACCCTACAACAGCACGCAAGCATAATAATAAGCAGAAAGCAACTCAGAGAGTTAAAACTTCTGCAAATAATCGTGCTCTCACTAATCACTCAACGTGGCCCATCTACTCTTCGTAGACCAGTGACACGACCTGCTATCTGTTACCTAACTACCGGGTTAGTAGCATTTTCAATACCACTCAACAGTGCCGTGGTGGCTGCAAATATGGTGTAAACTATTCCACAATGTGTAATTTGTTATATCATGGATTTAATGCAAATTTACATTCAATCTGCAACTACAACTGCTTTTCTACCTGATACATGAGACATACTGATTAGCACAGCATGCTGTTCACTTACTGATTAGCCAAGAAGTTGGCAAGTAACACCATAAAATGTTGATACTCTCGTAAATACGTGTAAGCCATCTGATCAATATAAAAGTTAGCTGTGAGCAGATTAGCATCTTCCAGAGCTCCTCTGCAAGCACGGCACCAGATGTGGCCCAGTAGGGTAAGTGTTTTTAGCAAGTACTGTGACAACATTCGCAGCAAACCTTGCCAGCTTTGCAGTGAATCACAGCGACGTTTTTCCGATCTTTTGCCAGCCACTGGCTGACATCAACACAGAACTCGCGGATGAGTTCTATGCTCGGTGGGTTGTGGTCATCGAATGGAAACCGCTGGACACGAAAGTGAAACCGCGACGAATCGTACGTTCGTTCCGAACATCTGACAGTAAGCACGTCATCGTAAACTGCACACTCTGGCTTAATGAAGTCCTATCAAAACTGCAATGCCCAGAACTTTTATCATCTAGAAATAACTCACTCCAGTTTCCACAAAGATGACCACTTTACAGCAACAGTCACTAAACACTGGACATATTACAAAAATGAAGCTACAGCCACATGGTTCTTTACAAATATGTATATTATTATTATTATTAATGCAATTTTGCTTACAGAAAGGACTAGTTTTTCACAAAATAGATGTACCTGACCTTAATTTAAAAACAAAGTCAATTTTTTGTGTAACAAACAGCACAAATAATATACTTCAAATGAATATTTGATAAATTAAATGTACTATGTGGTGTGTCCATAATATTGTAGAGCGTACTAGCAATTCAGATCGTTAGAATTGGGATTTTCACTGTGTTAATGACATCTTCAATTAATCATTTAATGGTTACAAATATGTCCACCTAGTTCAATGATATATTTGTAATGATTTATTTTGATTACTTCAACAGTTTATGCTCAGAAGCATCCTACTTTAAGTGTAAACAGAAATGGATCAACAGAATAATAACACAAAGATTAAGATGCAACAGCCAGTACAGGTTCTAGTTTCCTTGTAATAAGTTCACACTGAATAACAAAAACCAACATGTATGTCTAAGATCATTTACAGAATACAGAAATGCTTACAAATTATAGATGCGATAGTGATCCTTGTGTTTCTGTTCAAGGAACCTACCATACACAATTTGCATTAAAACATCTTTACTATGCGGCACAAAACTGAAGTCAACAACAACGAACAGATTAAACACAACCAAAATATGGAAAAAGTGCACTACAAAACAAGACCCAACAAATTCATTTGGATAAAATACAATGTGCAATGGGTAGCAAAAATTAGACTACAACCAAGACAAATTTATTGATTTCGAATAAAAACTGGCGGCACAGTTAGCCAGTCAATTACTTAAACATTGTAAAATTTTTTAAAATCTTTGCCATTCATCACATAGGTGCTGTTAAGGTGAAGCTGACTAACTGAAAGCCTAAAAAAGTAAAAATTAATTCCGATGAAAACTTATTTATTGTGGAAACACTCATAAATGTCTCAAACTGCTGTCATCACATCATTTGATTTCTGCAGTGAAGAGCAACTGTTAAGATCCAAAAACCTGGCAACCTTTACAAGTTCTTCTGTGGATGAACATTTTGGGACACGACTTCAGTTCACTTTACCTCAAAGTAATTAACAACGTGCACTAGTTAAAGGCCAAGCCACATCATTTTATGCAACTGCTATAAAGCGCTAATTGGCTTCATCAAATGGTAATATGTCAACATTTATTAATCTCCCTGTTGCTGGTATTCTTTATACGGCAAAAAATAAACTTCACAGTAGACAATTGTGATGGAACTGTGACGTCACTTGCAATATTAGCATCAACTTGGCGTTCAAGCGAATTTGATACCAGCAGAGCCAATGGAGTGCAATACCAGGCAAAGAGACTTCGCTTGCATTTCGAGATGTTGCTGTTATACTGGAAGTAGGTCGATTGTATGCCCTTTCCATTGTACCAATCACCAACAGATTCAGACTTCTGGTTCCGAAATGCAAACGAGTTCCTCTCGCTGAACACACGCTGCATTGATGCTACGGCGACACACTAGTTTCGCACATTGAAATACAAGCCGTAAACAAAGTGCTGTAGGTGACGTCATCATTCAGTTCGCAAAACATTATTTGTATTAAAATTAATGTAAAGCGATGTTTTTATTTCAGCCGATCGGCGTATTATTAATTAGCATTACATTCTACACGTATTTATCAAATATCATTTTTTCCATGTGACTTGGCCTTTAAATGCAAATTTGCAAGTCAGTTTATTGGTACAAGTAAGCAGCAAATTATTACCGTATCACGTCATCCATATGATTCCTATAGACACCTTCCAGTTTTTCTGCTGGATATCCCATCGCAATAATATTTGGATAAATATCTGTTGCAACTCAGTCAAGAAATATTATTACAAAAATAACCACTTCACACACTTCACATGATAGAAAGCTACCAAGCAGGCAACCAATTGCAGCAAACTATGTGGAACACTCATCCGATTAGAGTTCAAACATCTGTGCCTGTCAAAACTGCATTTCTCCGTAAATTTCCACACACAAATCACTGTCCACCAAAGCAAAGAGACAAACAAATGCACCTTGGGGCAGTCTGTTTTTGTCAATTGGATTACTCAAACAATTATAAATGGATTATAATGAAATTTTGTGAATAAACTCGAAACGACCCAAAGAGAATGTGACAAGAGTTTGAAGCCAACCTGGACTCTGGACTGTGGATTGCTATCCACAAACCACAAATGCACGATCTGTCACCATTAGGACACAGCAAGAGTACTGACCTTTATATTTGCCAGGTGGCAGCACCATTCTTAGCAGAACTTTGGTAACACTGATCAATTCCAGTTAGATATTTCAAGATTGACTAACACAACACATCTGTATCGATGAGCAAAAAGATACAAGTGAGATCAAGATCAAATCCATCTTCTTGGTATCGACGTTTGTTCTTGCTGACTAATCCTTTTAGCCTGTTGGCCATTGCTCCACAGCTGCCCCTGATGACCGGTCACCAGACTGCCAGCTTCAATGCACAACAGAATCAGATGACAATGCTCATTACTGGCATTAGCAGAAACGTAAAGGTCTGAGTCGATTGATCAGATTGTTAGCAAATGTTGAGCACTTTATTGCATATCTGACACTACCAGCATGCTGCTGTGCTGCGGACATGTGTGATTCGACCTAGAAAAACAAAACATGCAAGATCTGCACATGACCTACATCTATTAGACTATTACAGCCAGTACAATTGCTTAAGATTGACAGGACAACCTTAAAAAATGACTACCATCAAAATTGACCTTTGTGATTTTAATATATTACCAGATAGTAGACCTCTACTAAAGACTACATGCAAGTATCAATGCAAAATGTTTGATGAACAATTTGTATTCGATCTTTAACGATTTTTCACCCAAACCACTGGAAACCAGCTTTGGCATGTAACTGTATGCAAATGTAGTATATTTGCATAGAATTACATACCAACCAATCACAGCCTTCCTCTCAGTGAAGCTGGTTCCCGTGCACCCATGTGGCAATTGCCGGCAAAGCAGTCAAAAGTTCCATTTTTCGGCTTATTGTTTGTTTATTAGCTTGTTGTGTACATATAATGTTTTTGCGTCTTATTTTACACTTAATAGTTGAATAATTAACAGTTTTTAATGTTTCTATGAAATTAAACATCACGTTTTGCGTGTTTGGTCATCTGCTACAATTTACCGGAAAAAAACCAAGTACTACGTAAAAGTGGTTTAGTTGAAAATTTAATCTAGTCTGAAGCTATTTATAGTGCAAAATAGATTTATCATGAATGTTTTTTTAAAATAATAACTGTTTCAATGAAAAGTATGACTCATATATTTGCCACATAAGTACAAAATCCAAAGATATTCTGCAATAACAATTTTTCCAGCCTTCTTTGCTGAAGCGAATACAATCCGAGGGCCTTCAATCGTCCATCATAGGGAACGTCTCTGAGTCCACGAACCATCTTCGTTGCCCTGTGCTGGACACTTTCCAAGCAATTGATGTCTTGTTGTAGGTATGGCGACCATGCCTGAATACAGAATTCCATGTGTGGTCTGACATAGGTTTTGTACAGTATCAAAAATTCATCTTTACTAAGGCTACCAAACTGCATCTTGATCCAGCCCAGGATAGGGTAATTATTTACATTAGGTCCGCCAGCTTAAATGGTTGTGTGCAGATAGGATTTTGATGTATATCGATAGAATGACTTTTGTTATACATGTTAATATGGTGCTATTTCGGCAAATACTGTTAAGTTACCTTTTTGTGACACATTATATATTCAACATAAACGTCACGTAGATTATCATGTTTGTTTAATTGTAGCTATTTCAGTCATTTCTGAAGCATTCTGGGGTGGCGGACCTAATGTAAATTTTTACCCTAAAATCAATACTGGGGAAAAATTTCATAGCTGAATAAGCCGCATCAACAACCCGTAAAACTACCTAAAACAGCTTACTGGCGCCACCTAGCGAATGAAATACGTACTACAGTCAGCAATTGAAAG
>Ga0209671_1002465_pt1 | contig 16945 bp, 5 predicted proteins | sample WorMetHERISLAND2_2_FD_187401 | JGI IMG/M metagenome (GOLD analysis project Ga0209671, IMG submission 187401) | Marine gutless worms symbiont microbial communities from Max Planck institute for Marine Microbiology, Germany - Olavius geniculatus... | ecosystem: Host-associated > Annelida >...
ATATAAGCCCTAGCCAATGCCAACAATTTTAATAATTTTTTGAGAATCAACGGACCAAATTTAGTGCAACTTAAACGTTTGCTTGTCTTGTCTTGTCTGGAGAATACGGCAGCTAGGCTTCCTGCCTTTCTTGTCTACGCCACTGAGGTAGAGGGTGTTAACAGTTCTGCCCACCTTAAATTTTGGGCTCTCAAAAATTGTCCAAAATTCTTCTTCTCGTCGAAAAAATGTCCAAAAATGCAAAATTTGAGGGTGTAATTTTGGAAAAATTTAGAGACAAAAATTAAAATTTTTTAGCAACGGTAATCTCAGTCTGTCGGAAAACCGCAACGATCCTGCAGCTCCGCCCACCCACGACGCCGCTGGAACGCGCTCCGCCATAACCACAGCGGCCAGAGGGGCCGGTAGGCTAGTCGATTTACTTACCCCCGGAAATAAAAGGCTGAGTTGACGTTGACGCGAAACAGGCCCAAGAAGTGTATAGTATGCCTATAAAACGTGTAAGCCTATTGACTGAACGCAACTGCAGTAGGCCTATCAGCAGCAGTAAGAGTTAGGGCTAAAATAGAGTGTTTTCTGACACAAAATGTGCAGTAGGAAATAGCGAGTGTGTAGCAGAAATTTACTAATTTTTTGTGCAGTTTGCAGCAAGCAACGAAGTGGAAAAGCGTTCAAACGCTGAAGAAAATCTTTAAAATTGTTGCCACTAGATACCACCTTTTGAGGCTAAAATCCACCAAATTTAATTTCGGCTCGGCTCCGCCCCTTGCCCCGCCCTGAGGGAGCTTACAGCGCTCCCACAGATCCTCTTTTGACCGGGCCTATGTCAAAAGGAAAAAGGGAGGGGGATTGGGAAAGGAGGTGAACAGTAGGAATTTTCAACTATTTTAGGCCTTGTTCGTGATTTACAGCTGTTAATACTGTTTCACACCGTTGCGCTGTCGCCACCACTGGCACTGTTAGCTATTAGGCTAGGCCCCATAGAATAGACGCTGCATGTAACAGGAATAGGCCTGAGGTTCGAACTTTGAGGCCAGGATTTTCAGGGTCAAGGTCACTAAGTAAATAAGTAAGTAAATAAGTAAAGTAAAGTAAGTAGGTGCATCAAAAGCCAGCTTAATTTTATTCGAACCGTAACGAACTGTAACAAGAAGCTCAGCTGTCATACTAGGATTGCCGACCGTAAGCGACCTTTATGGTCATCCAAGGTCACTGCTTTTTATGTAATCTGAAAGGCGTCCTATGCCACTTCTTATTAGCGATTAATGACAATCTTGGCCCTAAGCCATCGTTTTCAACATATGGCCAGTTTTCCGTTGAAAACGCACATTTTTTACCCCCTACAACATTCAACCCTACTTTTGAAAATGTTCTTCTTGCACTAGATCGCTTAAATTTTGCAAGCTTAAGTTCAAGGCACATAACTAATAATTCGTGTAAAAGGTTTTTCCCTATGACCTAACGTTTAGCCACAATACGTCCGATATGGACAGACGACGGACAGACAGACAACTTGTATACTATAGGTCCATAAGCTCGAACGTAGGCCTACACTCGGCTAAAATGTCGAGACAAGTACAGTTTCAATGTTTCAGTGGACAACGCATTTTGCAAAATACCAAAAGCTCTTTGCAAAAAGCTTGTTCGTTACAAGCGACTAGAGGTCAAGGCGTTGAAGCCAAGGTCAAACACAGTCGTCGAGGACACCATTTCTGGCATAGGCCAGCATATAGGCAGCCTACATGTGCCAATATTGCAGTCCAGTTTATAACGTAAGCTTATGATATAATCGTAGTTCGATGCTGTTAAAAGAGCCTATAGCATATAGTTGGAGAGTCTATTGTCCATCTGCTTGTTAGTCTCTGTGTCTGTCTGTGACTCTGTGGTTTGGTTTCATATCCTGCATTTATTGCTAGCAACAGCAGCTGCAGCGGCAGCTGTAACGCGCCGTTCGTTATACGTGCTATTCTGCAGCGGTGCCCCATTATAGGATTGCCCCCCGCCCAGAAAAGTCTCCCCGGCCGACAGTTTACCGGTAAAAATCCGTCTCGCCCGGCAGCAGCCCGGGCGTGACTAATTTTCACTGGTAAATTGTCGGTCAGGGGAGACTTCTGGGGGGCGATCCTATAATGGAAAGATTTTTTTATGCGGCCAATGTCACAGACTCTGACAATATTTTAGTAAGTGTAAGTGTCGCCAATAAAATATATTAATGTCAATTCCGTGATTATCTCTCCCCGGGCGAATTTTTCATGGGGAGACATTTTAATGTGACACCGGCAGCCTAGTAATTAATTGACGTCCGGCCTCGTACCGTGCGTCTGCAGTCCGGTCATAAAACGTGTCCACTGTTGCCACCTGCCAACCTGGCGACGTGTTTTTCGACTGTGTCTCTGTCTGTATGGCCTATCTCGGTCTCAATACAGAGTCTGCAGATATCGGTACTCCTCGAAGACTATCCTCGGCTCCGAGAACAACTCGAGGACAACAAATCGTAGCCTTGGCCTTGACGCCTTGGCCTCTAATTACTAGTCTTTACCGTAAGTAACTTGTGTGAAACATTCGGACTATAATTATGTCTGTCTGAACATTTTTTGGTGTTTATTTACGGTTTGAATATGTTTAAGATTAAACTGGCTTTCGGTGCATAGCAAAAAGCTGTCACACTAGCTTTACTTACTTACTTAGCCTACTTACCTACTTATTTACTGGCCTTAGTTTTGGCCTTAAAATGCTGACCTCGAATCCATCACTGTCTTAAGCTTATAGACATATACACCGTGTCTTTAAAAAACTGTCACACTTTGTCACTGTCCATATTTTAATTTTTTACTGGCATACTTTGTGGAGAATTTGCAATAAAATACTTATTAAGCTTAAATATCTTGATTACCACACTTTAACTGTGTTGCTACACTACCTTGTGAAATACAGATATTAAAAATGACCAAAATCAGAACAAATAGGCCTACATCACAAAAATTATCTTTTAAAATATTTTTTACTAATTTGCGTATTGAAATTGAATTATGAACAGTTTTCGATACATGGCCGGCGATTGTAAACAAAAGCAAATACTATTTTTTGTAAATAGGCCTAATGGTATTTAATGCGGTGACATAATACCTTCATTGTAACATGCTATTTAGTAACAAAGACAAGGCAGTGATTACAAATTCATATCAGTTCGAATTATACGGTTTGCAGAGGATGCTAACAAAATTTTCGAAGACAAACTGCCAAAAGAAAGGACCTGGCACTTTGCTAAAAACAATTTTGGAAATGCGTGGGAAACGACCAAAGGCATAAGGCGAAGCGAAAGGCAGAGCGAAACGCGTGCATAACTGAAAAGAATGGAACAGCTATGGATAAACTGCTAGGCCCCCAGAAAGACCAGAAACAAAATTAATGTATCTTTCAACGCACCTGCTACCCAAAGAAATGGTTCTAACAAAATGTACAGATCATTCACTGCGATTTTAGTTTGAAGTGTCTTGTTCATCTACCAATGTGATTGTTGCCTATTGCCAATTTTTCCTACATTTATATTTTACAAGATAGTGTAGCGACACAGTTAAAGTTTGGTGGGATATTTAATAATGATTTTATTGCCAATTGCCCAGAGAGCTAGTGCGCTAGTAAAACATTTTGAAAATCGGTTAATATTTTGTGAAGATAGAAAAATAACAAAGTGTGACATTTTTTGGGACAGTGTATTACCGTTATACGAACACGATCATTGTCTTCGCATGCGTGTCGGCCTCTCTGCCTGTATAGGCCTACATTCTCATGTGATCTCAAATTACATTGCGCCAACTTTCCCGTGTCGCTCGCGACAAACCCCCGTGACAAATGTCACGAGAATATCGGCGTAATGGAATTTAGGCTTATGCTGCAGTCGATTGTACGTGTATGCCGCCGTGCTGTGGCGTCTCTCGACGCACAAGACAATCTCCAAGTCAAATTTCGCCAATAAAATATATTAGCCTATGTGGAGCGTCCGTCCGCACTGTGGCAATTGGTAAGCCTGCATGATCGTTATAGGGCAAGGAGGGAGAGAAAAGGTCATGACCCCTCACCTCAGTAATGTCAGGATGTCTCCGAACTGCGAAAGTCATCTACATGTCTTAAGCCAGCGTAGACTTCGTTTTGTCCTAAAACATTATTTATTTACACTTCTGTCTTTTTGCTAAACATCGCCATTGCTTTACATTGCTTGTATAGGCCTATCCGTTGTTTTAATATTGGTATGCCCAATTAGCATGATTCCGTGAGATCGTAGTATAGGCTACTTCATAAGTTAGCCATGCATATTATTGTTTATTTTTATTGTCAACCATTTGTGTAAATTTAGGAGTGGCTCCCAAGCTATTTCTAGCTTTTGAGTCGGTCCTGCTGCATTTACTTTGTAAGCATATTGTCTTATTGTTCTGCTGATATCGTTTATGCAATAAACCGGTCATGATTATTAATAAAGCTGTAATAACTATATCACGCAATCGCAATGGGCCTACATGTTGCCTATAAGCTAGGCCCTATCTTGTTTGGCACAGCACGCAAGCAAACCTCGCAATATCATTGTCATGCATGTTAAACAGTTCACGTTTAAAATAGGCCTAGCGTTTCTTTTCGAAAAAAAACGAAATTCAAAAACGACTCAGAAATTTGGCACAACGTTGTACTATTCATTGACAATAACTGATAATAAAATACGCAGGTCAACTCAGCCTAGCCGTCCATCCGTTGGTAGTTACGACCAATCTGTAGCCTAAGTTTAATTCCAAAAACAGAATCCCGGGAATGGGAGATAACAAATTTCTTAATCCCGAATCCTTGAATTTAGAAATGAGTCCCAAGACTGCAATCGCTAATAAGAAATTTGAGCAAACGCTTACGAGACGCGAACAGTTTCTGAGATATGGCGACTTTTGGCTAAAAATCGAAAAAAAATTCCAACACCCTCTCATTTAGCGCCCTCGCTTGGGGTGACCCCTTTCGAATTTATGGATAAGCTGTGCGGTTCCTGAAACTAGAGTCTTCCAGGCAGCCGACGGTGAAGATTTGGTGATTCTATCTTGCGCCGTTCTTGACTGATCTAAGCTTGTGGCGGACGGATAGGCTGACAAACGGACAAAGTTGCGATGGCTAATACGCGCTATATGCCATATGCTGTTGCGCATAATAATGTCTGCCGTTAACGGCGAATTGAAGATAAGCAATTAGGCTATTCAGTGCAGTAGACGTCTTGTTACAAGATGAATTTATCGCCGAATATAGCGCTTGCAGCTGACGTTTTGCTGCAGCAGTAGGCCTACTGTTGACGCCTGCGGGTATACCTACGGGCTATACGCGTTCAGTCGGTGAATGATGAAATTAACCGTTCAAATTATATGATTTCATTATCAGACTCTGTTGCAGTGGCGTAGCCAAAGGGTGGGGGAAGGGGCCCAGCCCCCCAATCTTCCAGACAAAACATAACCATACGTTTAAACTGCACGAAATTGGCAGTTTAAAAAAATTAAAATCGTTGCCACCAGATGTCATTTTTAAAAGCTAAAATGTACCATATTCGATTTCGGCTGGGACTCCGCCCAGACCTCGCTGGGAAAGCTCACAGCGCTCCCCCAGATCCCCTATCTAAATTTTAGGGGGTTCTACTTTTAAGGGAGGGAAGAGAAGGGAACGGGAAAAGAGGAGGGCAGAAAAAAGAAAAAAGGGGGAGGGTAAAAAAAGAAAAAAAGGAAAGAGGGACAAATTGGGGAAGGGAAGAAAGTGAAGGGAGATGAGGCTCTCCTAATTGAAATTTCTAGCTACGCCACTGCTCTGTGGTCGACTAGCACGCGACACTGCGCGTCCTCGCGTCTTGTCGCTACATGCTGTCGTGAATGCTAACTATAAACAACACTGGCTAAAATGGGGTGTTTACACGATCTAGCAAACGTCCAGCAAACTTCCAGCAAATCTATTCAAAATACACGTGCTAATGCTGGACGTTTGCTGGATCGTGTAAACACCCTATAAGGCTTATTTCCACTACGGCTGCGAGTTGCGTTAGATATAGGGCCTAGCCTAGAAACACTATAATATTGATGTTTCTATACATATCATAACGCGCAACGCAACTCGGGTGTAATGAAAATGCTTCCCATTGAATAAACCGGAAATTTGCGTTTTGGGGTCGACTGCTAATAAGCTGTTTTTCAAGCGAAAACTGGTCGTATCTTAAAAACGGTGAGAGATATGGTTAAGGTTGCTTCAAATGACTAACAGGAAGTCGCATAAGCTTTTTCACATGACATGAAAATCACTGACCTTGGATGACCTTGAAAGCGCATTGCGCACTCTGCTATGCCAATTGTGCGGTATTGTGGCTGAACGGTAAGTCGTAGGGGGTCGGCGATAGTGCCGTTGGATAGGGCGATAACGAATTCTTATAGGCTGTCAATAGTAACTATGTCTCCATCTGCAGCAATTTGGCCGCAATTTTTAATTGAATGTTTCAAGCTATAAGTAGCCTATCTCGGAAACGGTGAGAGATAGGACCATGTTTACCATTAATCACTAATAGAAAGTGGCATTTAAATGAGATGGAAATCATTAAACTTCGATAACCTTGACGGTCGGTACGCGCAATTGTGGTTAAACGGTGCGACAAAGGGCCAAGGTTGCTACAACTGATCACTAATAGGAAATCGCATACGCTCTTTCAGATGAGATAAAAATCACTGACCTTGGATGACCTCGAAAGACAACAGAAGCATCTGAGCTTTCTTGCCACAATCGCCACGACGCAGTTGACGCACTATGAAGCGCGTTACAGCGCGTTATAGTGATAGCTAGGCCTATCACTCGGCAGCTTTTATTTAATTTCATTTCTGTCGCTTTGTGCGCTCTTTTTCATTGCATCAGACACAACAACAATAACATCATCATCATCAGTATTGCAGCTGCTGCAGCTACACAAGCAACAAGCAACTGTATATACATAGGTCGTAAAAGGATATTTCTGTTGACTGACTATCTTTCTGTCTGTCTGTTTGACCGTGCCTGTCTCTGACTGTGTAGCCTGTTAGTAGTCGTGGTAGCGAGCGCAGTAACCACGGCAACGGGATGACGTCATATTCCCCCGGTGACAATACGTAGTACAAAGGAGACGTCGTATTCGTGGGCCCGGTGCGTTGGGTTATTTTGCGTTCATCGGTTAATCATTTGGTCGACCTATCCTACGGAAGTCCGTCAGCCACCGAGTGATGGGCAAAAGTTGACTAAAAGTTGTTAACTAATAGTTCAGTTAATATATTTGAGTTCGATCAGTGGAAGAATTAAAGCAAAATAAGTGAGTTAAAGCAGTAGTTCGCAACTAAGTAGTTTAATTTTAAAAAGTAATTAAAACACTTGTACATTTTTGACTTTAAAGGTGAAAAGGTAACTGAACTGAACTAAACTCGCCCGCTGGTGAGCTCAGTTCAGTTCAGTTACGTCGCTCTGTATGTGCCTTAATACCCCGTTTACACGATTAAGCTGGCTCGACGAGCTGGCTATTATGTTAGCGGACGAGCCAGCTCGATGCTTGCTCGATGTTTGCTCGAGCGTGTAAACGGGGTATAAGATATCACTGGTATTGATATTACTTACTTACTTTTCCAGCCTAAGCAGCTGTCACAAAAATGAATAGACGTAAATTCGTAAATTAAGACGGTGTGTATTTCATTTTTCATGTTTTCCAAGTGTTTAGATTCTTCTTAAATTGACAGTTTATTATAACCAATAGGCCTATCATCAGTCCTTGATGGCGACAAATTTCAACGTATACTGTCGCATCTGTCGAGAACGTTGCAACAGTTTACTCCCCACAGTAGTCGCAACTTAGTCGGAAAAGATTTAATCCAAAATTATTACGTTATACTGCCAAATGCAGTTGCTAACTAATAGGAGCCTAGTTTAAATATTTTAGTTATTTGCCCATCACTACAGCTACACAGGCAGGACATTGGTCATTCAGCCTTCATTGCTGCTCCACACGCGCAGACGCAGCTTCAGAACGTTGTCGTCGACCTTGCGGACGACTAGCCGAGAGTAAATACTGCAGGCCGGGCGGCGGCTAGAAGTCCGCCAGTCTCTGGGGATTACTGGATTAGTGGTTGGCGTTCAGTGACACACGTAGGTCGTGTCAAGCATGCAGAAACAAAGCCACTTCCGTATATACTGCTGCAGCCGCAACAGAAACTGCTGCTGAAAGCTAAAGATGTGTTCAAAACGACAGAAGTAAAAAAACCCAGCTGTCGCTAGAAAAGACGCGCTACAGCCTATAAACTTGCAGTTCCTGTTGTAGTACTGACCTTCAAAGTCATCCAAGGTCAATGATTTTCATGTCACTTGAAAGCCAATATGCGACTTTTTATACTAGTGATCAATGGCATCCTAGGCTCTATTTCGCATCGTCCTAACCGCAATACATCCGTGACAGACGGGAGAGACGACGACGGACGACAACCTGTGTCAAAGACGCCCTACAGCATAGCTGTGGCGCGTCTAAAAAAACTGAAATAAAATAAAATGTCAACTCAGCCTGGCCATCCCTCGTCGGTGGGCGCAGTGAATACTAGTAAAAGGTAAAACGCAAACAGGCACACCGCGCGATGCATTAGCGTCGTATCCGTGGTCACCTCGCAGTGTAAACTGGTGTCTGATTAAGGGTTAATGAAACGAAGCGCAGCGCCGCCTTATGGGCTTCATGCGCCGTCGGGGAGGACTTTACGTTTTTTACACGCAACAGCAGCTACTGCTGTAGCGCGTCTTATCTATCGCAATTCTGTCTGTCCGTCTGTCTGTCACACGGGTGGGTCGGTCAAAACGGTGCAAGCTAGAATCACCAAACCTTCACCATCGGCTGCCTGGAAGACTCCAGTTTCAGGAACCGAAAACTTTTCCATAAATTCGAAGCGGGTCACCCCGAACGAAGGCGCTAAATGAGAGGAGGTAAGGAAAATTTGCGATTTCCTGCCGATACGGCGTTGGCAGAGCGAGACAGATCACGACCTCTGGTGAGTACAAATAAAACACTATAGATAATTAGTCGCCGGTCGCCTGGCGCTCTCTGGCGACTGATTTTGTTTTACTGGGCTTTCAAACATGCACCGCTGTTGCGCGTTCCCCTTTGCATTAGCTGGGCATTTTTGTTTATCTTTTATTAAACGAATGGCATATAAAACTTAGTTCATTTCAGTAGGCTACGTTTCGTTCGACTAAAATCTCCACAGCATAGCCCCAGTGCATATTGGGACAGCCATAAACCTATAGTAGGCCTAAACGATAGTCTAAACTCTAAAGACACTTTTGGGTGCTGAGAATGCGGAACAGTGTTCACATAATTGTCGTGACACCGTTGCAGCTACAGCGATTGAGAACGCAGTCATTCCTGGAACTGCATAACTGTGCTGCTGCATGTATAATTGTATATGGGCCATATATATCGTCTAGCAATATACAGCATTGCCGTACGGCGTACGTTGCAATAGCAATAGGATGCAAACAATATTCAAAGCGGTGCCAGTGACTGTATACACCTGCAAGCTATAGGATTAATAACACACGCATTGCACGTGGTAGGCCTACAGCTAGAAATCCTGCGGATCCGGCTAGTGAGTCCAGGGGGTCGCTTAGCTGAAAATGCAAAATTGAAAAGTGACGTGCTTATAGGCCTACACGGACTACTCTAGGCCTACAGTAGGCTACTGCTATAGAAAATGCCTAAAAATGTACGCATCTGAATGACTGCAGAGCAGCTGAAAGTGGCTCGGGGGCTAATTGGTTTTCTGCTGTCTGCAGCAAGCAGTAGACCTACATACAAAAGAGAGATCCGGAGACTAATTAGTATAGCTAGCTTACGACGTCGAACGTCTGAACTGCATTGCAGTCTGAGCTGTGTGTTGCGTCGCATGATCACTATTTCTGTCGTCTAAAGGTGTCTTCAAAGCGAGTGAAACGAATTGAAATAAACTGGCATACATTTGTCCTGCTTTTACCAGCGGGTTTTGCACGTTTTTGGCCGGCCGTTAGGTCAAGCCTTGGATACGATATGTTCTGTATGTCTGTCTGTCCGTAACGCATGTATTGTGGCTAAACCGTAGGTCGTAAAACGTCGTCGACGGCGTCGTTGGTTAGGGTGATGATGAGTCCCTAGGCCTATAGGCTCTCAATAGTATCCTATGTCTCTTGCTTCAGCGGTTTGGCCGCAATTTTGAATACAAAGTTGCTGCCAGCAGCCATCACCCATGTGCGACGAATTACCTTATATAGTATATCCTAGCGTTGGTTGTAGCGTTTAATAGAGCAGCATCATCATAACGTGTACAGGACTGCAGTCACTCTAGGATATCGCTTTCTTTCCGCGACCGAAAATCATCAGCTGGCCTTCGGATATAGGTGCTACTGTCGGCCCACCCTAGCGACAGCTGGGTTTCTTATTATCAATCTCAAGATCTTGAATTTTGTCGGTTATTGCGTGCACTTCATGCACACTTGCCATGCACGACATTACTCGACTTTGAAGATTTTTTGTGCATTATCGAAAAAGAAGAAGAAGAAAGAAAAAAAGATAACTAGCGATTCATGTAGTTGTGCTGTTTGAATGAGCGCTTCGGCTTTCACTACAGTACATTATTTTTATATCCGTCGCTTCCAACACACCTTTAGGCGCTGCGATCTGTTTTGCAATAATTATCATCAATTCATCGTGATATTTGAACTGTAGTCGTCTTATAGGCCTATCGATATTCATGATTCTATAGATAACGGCCGTGACACAGAAGCTACTTTTCCAGCTTCCTTTCACCGTAGACTGTGTTGAAGCCTATACGTAACAAACTAGTGTTTTATCAAGTTTACCACCGATTTGGCTATTAAGAAGCTAAAAGAATGCTGCTGAAAATCGGTAAATAACTGACGACGCAGTATGAAAGTTGGACGCTTTCTTAATTGAATTGAGACCTATAGCTATAAGTTGTTTGCCATCTCCGTACTATATAACCAGCCATCAAGGTCAACTCAGCTTTCCATCCCTCCTGGGTAGGCAAATCTAGTGCCGCCGGCCTGGAAGCCAAGGGTAGAAGCGGGACTCGTTCACCTGTGTCGGGTGGCAAAAAGCCACAGACAACGTTTAAGCTTTAAACCGCTGTCTCTATAGGCTATCTGTCTGTCCTCGGCATTGTCTGTTAGCGTTAGCATATTGCAGTCATCAATAATCTGCTCGTTTCACTATGAACGCTGTCGCCGTGCACAAGGCAAAGCAGTGCACAGTGACTTGTGTGGAGGGCCGGGAATAGCTTCGACTGTATGGACCTCGTACGTACTGTATAATGCCCGGCCATTAATAATGCACGCTGCCGCATTCGTTGTTCTGTGCCGAACGTTCTCGTCGACGTGTTGCTAGCTCTAACCAGATGCATGGCCTTCGACGCTCCGCGCCACTGTAGGCGTCCATCTTTCTCCACGACTAGGAGACATTTTACATTTTCCCACCACTTCCCCCTTTTTCCTTTTTTTCCTCACTTTCCTTCTATCTTTTCCTTCCATCTACTTTTCCTTTCCCAGTGACGTCGTAGCGGAGAGAGAAGGCATCATCGCCTCCGATATCTCTAAATTTTGAGCTATATTTTTTTGTTGGAACATGTTTATTCATTCATTTTGGCTCGAAAAAATCCACGTTTCATGAACATTTCGAAACAAAATTAAACTTCTGAGCATCCATAACCTCTTTTGTCGCAAATTTTCAGTGTCTGTCGGAAAATCGCAATTTTCTGCCCACCATGTTTTTAATTTACGACGCCGCTGCCCCTTCCCCTTTTCACCTTTTCCTTTCCCTTAAAAGTAGTCACTTAAAATGCAGCAACGGGGTGTAGGGAAATGCTGTAGCAGAGTAGGAAGCGAAGCTTCAGCTGAAATCGAACTTGATGCATTCTGGCCTTAAAATGACATCCCGTGGCAACAATTTTAACGATTTTCATGCGAATCAGCCGATCGAATGTTGAATGGATGGAAAGTCTTTCAAATTATAGCTATTATTCCTCAAATATTGGGGACGTTCGTGATAATGTGCGCAGTCCAAATATAGGGAGGGCAAGTGACGTCCCCCTGTCCCGTTACGATCTACGCCTATGCGGTCTAACGGCGCGGTAGTACATGTACGTCACCATTCTGTATTAGCCTATATACAAAAAACTGCAAGCAATTCATTTAATGTTGTATAAGCGCTGATGCAAAGCGGCAAAAATCAAAAAGTATAAGCACGAACTAATGTATTAGCTTAGACATTTAATCTGTTCTCAGTAGCCAGATATAAACGTCTAAGCTAATGCACAAGCCGTGATGAACGCGACGACGTACGACCTTTGCATTGTATATTTGTCGCCATCTGATTCGTTCTCTCATTTATTCATTCATTCACTGAGCGACTTCGCCACCCAGGAATTAACTGTTGCAGCTATTCCTACGTCATTACATCCATGCAAGTCTTCCGGTCGTTTCATTTTCTCCTTTTCTTTTTTCTGCCTTTCGCACACCCTCCCCACTGCCTGATGCCGCTTCGCTTTTTTCACAAATGACTTGAAAATGAACTTGCACAGATGGGCACTAAGATAATAAATGCTACAGAAATAGTATTAGTAGTACATTGTCTGACTGTATTATGATGATGTTTTTATGCCTCCACCAACGAGGCATTTTGTTTCCAGAGTGTTCGTGCGTCCGTGCGTCCCAAACAGACATTGTTAGCACGACATCGTGCGTATTCGTCGATAAAATTTGACCAAACTTTGCCACTAACGGACTTCGGGGGCAAAAATGAGCGCATCAAATTTTGAGGTTAAAAGGTTAAGAGTCAAGGTCACAATAGCGTCATGTATGCTGGCGAAGGCATAATAGTCGATGAAGTCGTAACGACCATCTAGTTTTGTAGGCCCTATAAAAGTTTATAGAATATGTTTATCTTAGATGAGTCGTGTTTGACTTTTTCGCTTATGTACGATTTCTTTTAGTGTACGATTTGCGATAATAAATGTACAGTGAACGTAACTTGCCCACAGCGTCTGTAGTCCCGCGAGTGTTGTCCGACGATGTCCGGTGCTGCAGTCTTCCGCCAGTTGCGTCGTCTGTCGTCGTCGTACTCCATCTTTCGACCACATTCTAGTATGTCAACGCCGTACCTTTAATGACTAGACCCCCAAATATTGGGGGAGGCATGGCATGTCCCCGTCAGTGTCGTCGCGGCCGGGGAAACAGTGCAGAGAACTGTCCCCATCGCCAAATTTTGAACTGCCGGAAAATGGTGAAAAATTCTGTTCCCAGACGAAAGATGTTCGATCCAAAAATGCAAAATTTGAGACTAACCCTCCCCATATGGAAGGAGGAAATTTAGAGGCAAATTTGAAATTTTGAGTACCGATGATCTCCCTCGTCGAAAATTTGCAGCTGTACGTCTGAATTTCGTCGGAAATTTGGAGTGTATGTCGAACACTTGCAACCTTAGCTGTCCCGCTCACTTTTTGACCTGCGACGACGCCGGAACGTGTTTCTCTGTTCCACAGAAATCGACGCGCAGGTCGACCATGCCAACACTGTGAGCTCGGTAGAATTATACCGACGCAACAAGACGACGATATAATGCGATCTGTCGCCGTCGCAGAATACAAAAGGGCCTGACCTATACGGTGTGCAGTTACTGTAGCTGCACAGAGACGTTCAGTGAGCACTCAGCCGGTCTTACGACGAATACAACGAATGTCTCTGCTAGCAGCTACAGCAGCTGCTACAGCAGTATAGCCTAGGCCGTAACAATAGCCACGTACCGCAGCAATCGTTCTCCTAAAGATTTTATAGTGCTGAGATCTGACCTGTGCTATTGCATGCTGCTGCTTCCTGCTTCACAGAAACTACGCTGTGTCTTTGAAAAAGGACCCCGACGTTATCGATCGTAACCTGAAAACGGATTAACTGATTTAACCCTCCTATGCTTATAGAGAAAAACGACCCCCTCATGCGGTTTGTTATGAATTATTTTTTGTTTGGCGCCGATACCACCAATATATTTTGTGTATCTGTTTCTAAGCAGCAATGGCATTTTCTCAGGTTTTTCAGGTCCTGGAATATATCGGATAATACCGATAAATTAGCTCCCCGGTATTGATTAATGGCATTTTTCTCAGTTTTTGTGTTTATTTGTTGTTTATCTGCCTAGTTAATGCGTTTTTGCAATAAATATACTTAAAATATATTCTAACTTCAGACAGAAGACAAAAAACGGCCAATGTTATCCTTATACTCTCGGCCTATATCAATTCATGTTTTATTTACTTACTTGATTAGTTTCTTACAAAAAATTATATCAGACAGTTCTAATGTGCTCTTTAAAAAATCCATTTGAGTGATGTATAAAATGCCGCAAAATATCAAGCAAATTGCGACTATTGGTGAAGGGGGTCGAATCGACCCACTCTTAGGCTGGGAAGGCTGTCGAAAAAAGCTTAAACATAGAAGGGTTAATTAATTATTTTGGTACAAATATTCCAAACACAACTAGCTATCAAAAATATGATTGTTGAAGTTTTTACTTTACTCAACCTATGTTTTTGCACTACGTGAAAAATCGAAGCAAGCAAAATATGACATTTTTGTTCAATGCAGTATCATAATAAATTCGATTAAAATAGCACACATTAAGCATATACGGAAAAGGATGTCTTGCACAGTGGCTGATAGTTTATTCACTTGTCTAGTGATGCAAGTGCTGACCGTAAAATATTGGAAATAAGCCCTATGAGATATGAAATAATTTATGGATGTCTTTTGTTTATTTCAACGCATGGACCTATTTATTGCTAGTTCTGTTCCTCACAGTAATGTAGAAACAAACGTTCAGTGAGGTGGCAACTTAAACGGCTATAAATTTGATGGCAAGCTGTAACAGCCAACAGGGTTCTCTACGTGACGTTTGGGCTCCATGGTACGTTGCTGTCATCTGATTACAAAATTAAGTCTCATATCTTTGGAGATAAAATTTTTATCTAAATTAAGCTGGCATGCAAATAACTTTTATTTGGTCTGATATAATAACTTCCTGCTGCACTTTAGTAGTTGTCCTTCTCTGTAGCCAGCTGTAGCAACTGTTGCAGTAATTGTTGTCGATTGAATATTGTTCGAGTTGACAAGTTGACACTCACAACTGCTATAAACAGACTCAAAAAAGGCGTCGCGGCTTGCTTTTTCCCCTAAATTTTGGGTTGTCGGAAGATTTTTCTTCGACAGAAAACGCAAAATTTGGGGTTGAGAAACCTCCATTTTCAGAAAATTGAGGAACAAAGTTAAAATTTCAAGCACCCGTAATAATTAAGCTCGTCTCTCTGTGATTTGCAGTGTTTGTCCGAAAACTGAAACTTTCTGCAATTTAAGCCATCACGACGCCGCTGGTAATAGGCATATTCGTCCATATAGGTACATATACCACAACAGCTGGTCTGCATCTGAGGCGTCATGCTGTTGAAATAATTTGGTAGAGGGATTGATGACGGAGGGAACGAAAGTCCCGAAGCCCCCTTAAAAATGTACATGAAATCAACGTAAAAATTGCACATTTTCATGCACTGATGGCAGTGATGGGTAACTATCCTACTCCAAAACGTGTTACGTGCGCAAAATGTTTTGATACAAAAATAAGTTTTATCGTCTTTCAAAAATATTGAGGGGGAAGCTTAGCCCCCGGCCTGCATGCGTGGCTCGACGTACGCTGGTCTGTTTGCTCAAAGCCACTGTCAATGCAGGTCGCCGACATCAAATTTTCATTCAGTTCACTGATGAACAAGAGGCCCAGCTTTTGCTAGGGTGAGCCGACCGTGAAGCTTGTACCCGAAGACCAGCGTCTAAATAAATCAATAAAATTTATTAAATTTTTACTGGGATGATAAATATATTATTAGGCCTAATCAATCTTTATTGTAAGATAAACAAATCTATATAATTAGGCCAATTTTATGATCAACGGATAAAGTTACGTTAGGGATAACAGATTATTCTTTTAAAGTTTATATTTTAAAAAAAGATTAACACCACGCAATATTTCCGAAAATCAGCGTCCGAATTCCAGACGCCGAGAAAAAGCAATTTCTCGAAGGTGACTATTTCCATACACGCTATGATGACGCTGCTTTATCGAACGCCACAAACAACGTTAAAATAGAATAATTCGACGCAGGAGGATGATTGGCTGCAGGCAGCAACTTTGCATTGAAAATTGCGGCCAAATCGCTGCAAATATCGATAGCGACATGGTTGCTATTGACAGCCTATAGAAACTCGTCATCGCTCTATCCAACAGTACCACCACCGGCTCCCTACGACGTCTGGTTTAGCCACAATGCATGCGTTACAGACGACGATATACAACAGACAGACAGACAGACAGACCACACGGTTGGTGAAAAAGCATTCGCTGACGACTGACCACTCCATTACCGCTCCGTTACTACTCCGTTATGTCCAAGGTCGCTGAGAGAACTGTCGTTGAGAAGCTCGTCAGACATCTCTAGGAGCAGGACCTGCTACAGCGACTGCAGTCGGCATACCGGCGCCATCATTCGACAGAGACCGCGCTTCTGCGCGTATTGTCCGACATCTACGCCGCTGCCGACCGTCAAGACGTCACGCTGCTCGGTCTTCTCGACCTGAGCGCCGCTTTCGACTGCGTCGATCACGACATCCTCGTTCGTCGGCTGCATCAGTCGTTCGGCATCTGCGGCACGGCACTAGAGTGGCTGCAGTCGTTCCTGCACGGTCGCATCCAGCAGGTCTGTTACATCGGGCAGCTGTCGGCAGTCGTCGAGCTGCTCTTCGGCGTTCCACAGGGCTCTGTCCTCGGCCCGTTGCTGTTTCTGTTGTACACCGCTGAGTTGTTCGA
>Ga0209671_1002466_pt1 | contig 16943 bp, 9 predicted proteins | sample WorMetHERISLAND2_2_FD_187401 | JGI IMG/M metagenome (GOLD analysis project Ga0209671, IMG submission 187401) | Marine gutless worms symbiont microbial communities from Max Planck institute for Marine Microbiology, Germany - Olavius geniculatus... | ecosystem: Host-associated > Annelida >...
AAACCGCACTTAGGCCTACTTTACGAATGACGTTGTGCCATGTTTTCCCACATGTTAGTCCTGCATTGTAGACAAGTCGTTTCTCTTTTCCGTTTATTATTGTCAATTTATTGCCATTTATTAAAGTCTACGGCATTCTGCCCGATGACTTAAGCCTACCTCAAGACGAAAGCTAAAGACTGGGGACCAAGGACAAAGACTTTGTCACCAAGGTCAAGCTTTTTTTCTCGAGGTGCGTCGAGGACGAGAACAAGTCCTTGAGGACACTTTATTGCAGAATGCAATATGTTTCCACGTAATAAACAGTCGTCCGTCAAGTGCTGCAAATTGATAATTAGTAAATTACCTCATTACTTACACAATGCCATGTACGTGAGCCTATCGATCACACTTATTGCCGGAGACGGAACATCAGCTTACGCACACACAAACACAGCAATGACGTTCGTTGAAGATGATGAACGATTATTGATTTTAATTAGCGTGCTACAATGCCCTACAGTTATTAGGCCTAAACGAAATAAACCTAATCACGCTGTTTGAGAATGTACAACAGCAGCATGACATTCTGTAGTCTGAGAGGGCCTCTTTATGGTGGCGTGTTGCATCATTTAAAAGTTTAGGCCTACTTGATGCAGCACGACATTCTATGCCTTATAGAAGGCTGTTACATTCAGAAAGCAGTACCCGGTATCTCAAATCTGGTAATACACTACAGCAGCAGAACGCTGAATTCATGGTAAGTTTTTACGCGCAACAGCAGCTACTGCTGTAGCGCGTCTTAGCCATCGCAATTCTGGCTGTCTGTCTGTCCGTCTGTCCGTCACATAGGTGGATCAGTCAAAAACGGTGCATGCTAGAATCACCAAAGCTCCACCGTCGACTGCATGGAAGACTCTAGTTTCAGGAACCGTAAAGCTTTTCCATAAATTCGAAATTCGAAGGGGGACACCCCGAACAAAGAGGAGGTAAGAAAAATTCGCAATTTCCAGCCGATACGGCGTTGGCAGAGCGAGACAGGTCACGCCCTCTAGTGAGTACAAGTAAAACGCTATAGATAATTAGCCACCGGTCGTCTGGCGCCCTCTGGAGACTGATTTAGTTTTACTGGCCTTTCAAACATTCGCAGCTGTTGCGCATTTCCCTTTGCGTTAGTTGGGCTTTTCTTGTTGTATATTGATGTCAGAAAATTTATTTGAGAGCCCAGTTGTTTGCAGAATAAAGTTTGTTTAATCGAGTGTTTATTTTGCTCTGGACACCCATGCACTTTGCTGTAGTTTTCCGTGACATAATTTCGTGCTGCAGGGTTAGGGGTTTCATCTCGAACGAGGGCGTTAAAAGGGGTATACCCGTCAATAGTCGTTATTTTTCCGCTGTTGGCTCGTCTAGCGTAAAACGGTTACATTTAAGCACAGGCTTGTTGTTTAACACAACAAGCACCGATGACGAGCTTTCCAAAAGATATCAACAACAATGACCATGAACGACCTTAAACTTCGAAATATAGGGTTTAGATACTTTTTGCGATTTTAGACAGTGGCGCTCACTTCAAGAGTGAATTGCAAAATTTGCGATTTTTGGCCAATAAGTCGCTGTATCTCAGTAACGGTGCGAGATAGGGCCTAGGTTACTATTAATGACTAATAGAAAGTCTCGATTGGCGCCGAATTCAATGACCTTGAATGACCTTGAACGCCAAAATAGGGGGTTTTATGGATTTTTTGGCGATTTCGGGCGATGATGACACTGGTAAGGTGAGATGGTCATGGAAGAGTGCTAAATCAACAAGAAATTTGAGCTAAGGCTCATGATACGCGCGAAAACCTAAGCTTATAGCAGTTCCTGTTCGCAAACTGACAGTCTATCTCCAGCTGTTTTTACGAAAGACTGGCCAAAAACGGTAAAATAACGACTTTTACGGGGGTACCGCTCTTTGATGCCCTCGTGCGCAGGTTGCCTTGAACCTAGAAAAACGAGCCTTGGACCGTCGAAATCTACGTTCAATGCTGAAAATTTCTTATGCAGCTACTCCATGTCTGGCCCTATCTCGCACAGTTATTGAGATACAGCGACTTATTGGCCAAAAATTGCAAATTTTCCCACCCCTCTCATTTAGCGCCCTCGTTCGGGGTGACTCCCTTCGAATTTATGGGAAAGCTTTGCGGTTTCTGAAACTAGAGTTTTCCGGCAGTCGACGGTGAAAATTTGGTAATTCTAGCTTGCACCGTTTTTGACTGATCCACCCGTGTGAAAACGGATAGACGGACAGAATTGCGATGGCTAAGATGCGCTGAAAGCAGTAGCTGCTTTCGCGTGTAAAAACGGGCAGATCAAGACGTGGCTGACGAAGTGAGTGCAAAAATTGACTCCACAGGTGAGGTGATGCATAGCGAAATGAACGACTGGTAATTTTAAGGAGTGAGTAGGTGGGCGAGCAAGACAAATAAATAAATAAGTGCAGTGTTGTGTTTGTGTTTCGCTCAGCTATAGGTGGCAAAGATGGTGCAGAATACGTCATCGATGTTGCTGCTGTTGTGCGTTGTGGCTGTCGGCATTCATTTCTCGAAGTCACTGCCCACCTCTGACAGCTGTGAGCGCAGTGCGCAGGTGCTCGACGAGCTGGTGACGTCACAGTCAGAGCTGACATCAGCCGTGACGCAGCTACAGCACAACGACCAGGCACTCAGTGAGCTCATCACTACTCGTCTGCTGACCGCGGTCTATGAGCTACAGGCTGAAGTCGCCGAACTCCGCACTGCCACACTGCCTAGTCATGCAACAGGTACTATAGAAACGTTTTTACATTTCTTTATTTCTGCCATATTTTCCCGTTTTAACGTTTTCTTCATTTTATCAAAGTTTTCACGCGCGTTTTAGCTATCGTAGAGGCGTCCGTACGTCTGTCTCTCTGTCTGTTTGTGTGTCCGTCAGACTCTGCAGCCCTATCAAAACGGTGCAGTCTGTGATCACGAAATCTTTACTGTGGGCTGCCGCAAAGACTCTTGTTCTTGTGACAAAAATTCGTTTCACTAGGTAGTGGGTAAGGTTATTCGAATGAGGGCGTCAAAGACGTTTACCCCCGTAAAAAGTTGTTATTTTACCGCTATTGGCTCGTCTGGCGTAAAATACGATTGCAGATAGGCATAGTCTTGCTGCAATGATTACGAGCTTTTCTGGAGATATCAACATCGATGACCTTGAACGACCTTAAACCTTTAAAATACGAAGTTCTAGTGATTTTGCGATTTTGAACTGCGGCGCACATTTCAAACGTGAATTGCGACAAAATGGCTAGAGATAGACAAAAACAGCCAGCGCGTGAAATTTTCAGCATTGAACAAAGATCTCAACAGTTTAAATTTCGGCCCTCAAGGTTTAAAAAATATTCCGTATGGGGCGTCAAATATGGGTGCCCCTTCAAAATGCGCCATTTCTGCCAATATCTACTTATTTAACGTAAAAACGATTGCAAATAAACATATACTTGTTGCTTACCGTAACAAGCACAACTGACAAGCTTTTAAAGGATACCAAAATTGATCATGAACGATTTTGCAATCCATAATGTGGACTTAAAGTGATTTCTTTTGCATTTAGACAAAATAATAATGGCTAAAATCGTTAATCCTTTGATCTAAATTTAATCACAAAAATCATGTTACAAGCGAAAGTGAAACAAGACTACAGACAATAATATTATTGTAATCGTGTTGCAGAGTGTCCTGACGGCTTTTCGTACATATCGTCCGTCAACGGCTGCTACAAGGTGGTGAGGAGTAGACGCGACTGGGCATACGCGGGACTGGAGTGCCGATCACTGCATAAAGACGCTCATCTGCTGGTCATCAACAGCACACAGGAACAGTCGGCCGTCGAGAAGTGGCTCAAATCCGCTAACCGTCAGTTAAATATACTTGCATTTTATAATAGCAGGCTAACAATAATACTTTTTCATGGTTGGGGTTTGGCTGAGCTGGTAGGTCTAACGTCGTTAGGCGCATCAGCGAATGACGGAAGTTAACTAACGCCAGGCTCGGTTGGTACTTGGATGGGTGACCGTCAGTCGACGTACGTGTAAACCATCTCGGTGTACATGTAACTAGCCACACAGGTCGACTCAGCTTACCGTGAGTAGACGCAGTGAGTCCCGGCGTAAAGCAGGCACACCGCACGAGGCATTAACCCCTATCAGTGGTCTGGCAATGTAACTTGGTGTCTGGCTGTATATTGTAGGTAAGGGAACAAAGATTAGCGCCGGAAGGACTTCGTTTACCATTACGTTACGTAATTTGATTTACGAGTTTGTAACGAAAAATTGAGTATCCGTTAAAACAGGGTGTCATGCATCAGATCCTTGCCCACTGCAGTTTTGTCAATGGCGAGTTCTCCCCAATCAACTACAGTGCGTGTTTCAGTTTAGCGACGGCTTTCAGTTTTGGTAAAAAAAATTGCCAATAAATACAATCAAAAATTTAATGAAAGCACTGTACAAATTTTATTTATAAAACTTTTGTCACTTTGACGTTACGCGCAACAAGATTCGCCCAATTGCAGGGGCGTCTATCCCCAATCAGCACCAGCAGGCATCCTTCCCCCTAACTCGGATGCCTCCCTCCCCCTTTTCTTACTCTTCTTTTAAGTCCTCTCTTATTTCCCCCTCTTCTTCCTTTCTTTTCCCCTCTTTTTCCTTTTTTCTGTCTTTTTTTGTTTCTTTCTTTTCATTTTCCCTCCGTTTAAAAGTAGGATTTCTTGAATCCAGCTAAAGGTTCTGTGGAGAACTGTAAGCTTTCCCAGCGGGGTCTGGGGCTGAGCCCCAGCCGAAATTAAATTGGGTAAATTTTAGCCTTTAAAATATGACATTTGGTGGCAATAAATTTAATTATTTTCTGTATAATAAACTGAACAAATTTAGTACAGTTTAAACAGTACGGCTTATAGACAAACAAAAGTGGTGTAACACGACAACTTTAAAAGTAGACTAGGCCACAGTCAGAATTTTTTGGTTGACCTTTCCCTCTCCTTCTCCTTTTCCCTTCTTTTCTCTTTTCCCTTTCTCTTCTTTGCTGTATGACATTTATTTAGCCTACTTGTATTTTGGTGAATTAATGACATTGATGATGAATGATTTCAGAAGCAACACAGAGTGCGTGTCACTTCAACGATAACTGGGGCCTGTCGTTCTGGACTGCGGGACAACGCATTGACCCGAGCACTATGTCGAGATTCGTCTGGCGCCTCACGTCCACGAACACGTACAGTGACACCGTGTCCGTCATGAGGTACACCAACTGGCAGAAGGGAGAGCCCAACTTCAGCCACGAGCGAGAAGCCTGCATACATCTGCGAAGTCCGTATGGTTATAAGTGGAACGACGTGAGTTGTAAATACAAACTGTGTGCCGTCTGCGAGATCGATCTGTCGCAGTAATTCTCATCAATCGTAATCAGTTCTGCCGTGATTTCGCGAAAGACAATTTGTAGGCAGTTATTGCAATCGGCGTCAAGAAACGATTAGGCTTATCTATTGTCACGTTTTGTAGCTTTGAGATCGTATTTTTCCAAACTGGGTGACTTCTGAAGTAAGCATTTGTCAGAAAAATTAGTGTAAATTACTACTGGACAAGTTGCTGTTATGCAAACGTTTTTGCGTATCATCTAGCCCTTAAATGTAGTAAATGTTTATGCTTGGAATTAGGCCATCGTCATGTTTTGTAGTTTTGAGGTCGAATTTTTTTTAACTGGATGATTTTTGTTAAAAATAGGCATAAGTAAAAAATCTAGTGCTATTTGCTATGGATAGCATGCTGCTATGCAGACATTTTGCGTATTATTTTAGAGCTATGTGATGTAGTAAATGTTTTATGTTTGCGGCGAATAGTATGAAAATAAACGCAACGAACTTGTGCACGTATCTATGTCAATAATAAAGACAAATCGGCCAATGGCCTACATTAAAGTTGTGTGAGCGAAGGAAATAAAGTGAAATGAAGTGAAAGCAAAAACGCGCGGCTTTTATTTTAATTTACTTTATTTTATTTTATTTTATGTCTGTCACCCTTTACGCAACTTAAAACATAGTTCTGCATTGCACACAGCTCTAAACAAACACATGCTAAAACAAAAAGCTTAGACGTAAAACAATTTTGTGCTTTCAGTTCTTCGTTATGAAAAAAGTCGTCTCGAAAATTTTTGTTGTATTCTCGAAAATAATGATACATTTTGTTCGCTTTCAAAGTTTGACCAAAGCAAAACTGTTTGAATCTAGTCTGCTATGCCGTATCAGTTATACTTCAGTTATCGCACGGGTAGGCTACTACCACAGACCTATTTAAAGAAATCTAACAATAGTGAAATACAATAACATACACTGACGGCGGCAGAAAAGCGAAAGCATATTAACGCTGACCACCCATAAAACTATAAGTAATCACTAATCAGATTTTGACAGTCCAAAAAAAACAAAAAAATAAATAAAATAAAATAGAAAGTGCAAAATCAGTTTGTCACAATACAAATATAACAATTAACATAACCAGCCAAAAAACGAACAATACTAAACTTCAACACAGAAACATACCATTGTAAAATAATTTCTTAACTTTATGTTTAAATGTAGTTATATCTTTTTTACATTTTAATATGCTCCGAGAGTTGATTCTACAAATTACAATCTTTAAAAGTTATTGCCTTAGTACTATAATAGAGATTAACAGTTGACAAGTGCAGATCATTTTTATTTTTTGTCTCATAATCATGAATTTTATAGTTTAAACTTAGCTTATAGACAGTATTTAGTTGGACAATGTCAACAACAACAACAACAATACAAATTCTTATTAGTCTTTAGCAAGGAATGGGAAACATGACGAAAATAGTGTAGTGAATTAAGTTATCATTCAGTCAAAATGTTCATTACCTCCAAAATTAGGCAGCACGAAAGGCTAATTTAACAGTGAAAATCATACGTTAGAACAAAAATAGTAGCAACATTAAGCTGAAAAATAGTACGACAGCTAAAACACGGAAGCGCATCACAACATAAGATTGGCAGAGAAAAATACATAGACACAGGGACGAAAGAACCGAGACAAACGGGTGTGACGAGAACACTGTGTGGTCGTGTCACTTTCGAATTCCTTAGCCGCACCTAAAGCGACGCTAGCTTACATTATCGCAGACTGAAGGTCAGTCGCTGTAACGAATGGGCATAGGCCTATATCACATTTATGTCAAAACTAAAGCTGATATATGATTTCCCGCAGGCCGCATCACGCATCAAACAAAAACGAAACTTTGTGGGAAATTGTTACTGGAAATACCGGTAGGCCAACTTTAGCGACTCAGGCACTTATAAATAGTTACGATGGCCGCAATGTGCAGTCAACCACAGCGAATGGGCGTGTACGGCGCGACACGCATCAAACATTTCAACGTCATCACTGCTAGAATGGTTATCGAATTAGTTAGGACATAGCCTAATTGCTTATTTTCTGGAAAACAGTATAAGGCTATGCTATATTCGATGCGAGATATCAGAGGCTCCTTACTGTTACCGAGCCTACTTTCGGGGTATACTAGCCTGTCACATATGAACGCGATGGACGCTTGAGTGGCCCAATCTGCGCATATGGACTTCTGCATATTAGACGCTTTGGCTAAGACTTAAGTTATCGGCAATTTGCTAAATGGAGTAGTTTGTTTTTTGGCTACATCGGTATTGGGGTTTCGTTGAACAAACATTATGACAAACATTATGACTACTAAATTACGAAAATATTTAATTTATTAGACGAAACAGGAAGCTAAGCCTACATACTCGTAGCTGAGTCTGTGGTTAAGCCATAAGTCTACTTGTCTTTATTCTTGGAAAATTAAACTAGTCCATCAGATTAGGTTCAATATTTTTGTCTCATTATGACTCTTTGGCTTCCACGGCGATATGTTTATAAATTAGAGTTACATAACTACTGTAACTAAAAAAAGCAAAAAGTAAAAATTTCAAAAGTAAAATCATAAAATCGTTTTTTATTGTAAACAGGCAAGCACGCAGTAAAATGTAACCTATCTTATATTATGAAATGTTTCGCCAGTTAACACGTTTACTTGCTTGTTTTCGGGAAATGGATGAGGGACAGATTTTTTGAATGGAATGCGGCGCTCACGCTAACTCACAAAACAACAGCAGACAGCCACACTTCAAGTGGTTTCATGTTTGCAATCGGCATATCTGAGATTAACTGAAGCATTGCTGGGAGTAGTTCTTTCGATTTCTTCTTTTCGTACTTCTCGTACTCAAAGTCACTTAAGTCAACAAACGGGTTAATCTGTAGGCCACTCTGCGTCTGCATGCGGACACGTAACGTAATTTGACCAGTTGCGTTGCGCGGTGTTAGGGTTTGATTCAAACTGGCGGCACCGAGTGATTTTGTATCAATTCGCACACTTTTTTTCAGCGCGCGGTATCCAGGGCAGACAGCATAATATAAGATCGTGACACATCTTCTGGCTGCAGTAGACATTGGCGTTTGATTGCCACAATAAAGGTTAGCAGCAGTGATCGTAGCAAAAACTGGTTGGTTGAGAGTGGGTCAGGCTTGCAAAGCTGTACATCGCTAGTGGTGATGGACAGCCGTGACGAAAGAACATCGAAACAAGTGCGATCAGAGAACGCCGGTGAAATGACTCGGACCATCGCAGACAATCAGCAACAGGTGCCCGCTGATGACGTCACCATGTCGGGGGACAAAACCGGCAGCAGCTGCAGTGATGAGTCGCCTGATGATGCTTTTGAATCTCATCAGCAATCTCTGAGTGAGCGTGGACAAGACGACACTCCGCGATCACAGCAGATCTTTTCACCGATAACGGTCGAGCTGGCTTCATATTCAGCAAGTGTTGAGAAGCCAACGTCACAGCAGACTTCTTCTTCCTCTTTGACCTCTTCAGAACCTCTGCGCATTCTACCATTGACCAAGTATAGCGAGAAGATGAGGATGAGGATGAGCGGTGACGTAAGGGAAACGTCAGAATCAGTAGCAGCCGCTTCAGCATCATCAGTTGCATTATGTAAAACTTCGCTGTCACCGTCACCACCAATACACACAGGTCAACTCAGCCTGGCCATCTCTCCGTGGGTGGAAGGTTCATCATCAGTAGCACTCTCAGGTTCAGCAGCAACAGCATCTCGTGACATGTCATCATCATCATCGCTGATACACCACACGCCCACCACAGCCACTTTGCAGCATGACGTCCAGTACTGGCCGTTCGCTGCAGGTATTCACCATCATCACCAGCAGCTGCAGCAGCCAACATCATCATCCATACTGCCGACGTGTTCCGGCGTTTTCACGCCCAGTTTCACGACTAAGTTATCATTGAAGGAATCTGACAGGCCGGAAGTAATGTCATCATCACTTGATCGCTTCTTCTCGTCGGATTCAGCAGCAGCGACGACAACGGGCCGCGCTAGCGCAGTGTTTGTTCAATCTCCGACGTCTGCAGTCCAGTCCACGATTGCTTTGTCGGATTTCTGCGGTCTAGGTCTCCTGTCATCGAGTTTTTCGGGCGACGACAATTTTCCAGTTTCACATCACGAGGAGGAATGGCGTCGTGCGGAGCGACCACCAGATTTCCTTGAGTTGAAACTGGCCTCCGGCAAATCTGCGGACGTTTTTCCACGGAGTAGTTATCCACCACCGGCGGCACATCTGTTCTACGACGAGGGGGATATCTGCGTGTTTAGTGCGGGTGCTTCCTCGCCGGGAGAGTTGGAATCAGCTGGCGCTAGGAGCTCTTCGCCTAGCAGCAGTTCCACTCAGATCTCGGCACCCGCGCAGTTCGCGGGTGCCCTGACTAAGTCGGAGCTGGTCGAACCGCTGTTGTCGTTGCACATCGATGACAACAACAATAAGAACGATGACAACGACGACGACAACGGAGAGGGACAACGTGGCCGGAGGACGAGCGGACATGGCAAAACCACAGCAACGGGTGCACGTCGAACTCACCCCGGCTGCTCGACTCTGAGGTACAATCGCAAGCACAACCCCGGACTACATCGACCCAGAGCATACAGATGCGACACACCAGGTCAGTCGACCAGCAATACAATAATGGCCCATTCGCACCAACGACGCCGACGCGACATAATTCAACGGTTGAGTTGAGTTGAGTCGCGTCGGCGTAGTAGTTGCAAACTGACCATTATTGTTTACATGTTATTCAACTGTTGTATGGTAGCACAAAAATAAAAAGGTTTAAACTTAACTACGCTTAACTAGTAATAATCAAATTTGTGCGCACAACGCATTATCAGAAACGACTTCAAGCAACATGTTTTCCGTCATTGTTTTGCATTTTTACTTATAACAGCATTTGGAAAATTGGAACCAAAAAGTTCCTGACACTGTCTGATTATTGTTACATTTGTAGTTTCAGACAATGTCACAAAGAATTGTGGTTATTGTTACTACACAGTTATTGCATATAGTTTTTATTGACTGTCTTCAATCAGTTGCATTGTTGCAGCATTATTTCTATTGTTTAGTTTTTCAGAATTGACCAGAAATCGTTATAATTGATGTATGTATTTAACATAAATTGATTGGTGATATTATTAAGGGTAAAAAGTTTTGTAGCTACGTTTGCTTTAATTTTTGTTGTGTTTTGTGGGTTTTTAAATATATTTTGCGTAATTTGTGTTTTATACGAAACTAAACAAATTTTTAAACAATATTTACTTTTGCTATAATTAAGTGTACAACAGCACCAGTGTTTAAGCGAAAACTGAAAATGCTATAAAAATCCAGTCTAATTCTCAACAGATATAAGTTTAGTTAATTGTTATGTTTTATACGTTGAATGCACTGAGTAGGCCTAGACCTGCATAAAATTCTCATTAATTTAACGCTTTACTTGTCTACTTGTCTACTACACACACATCTTTATTCACCGTATTCAGTAGACAAGAAATAAACCAGGAATAAACAAAGAAATAATAAAACTTAACTAGCATTTAACTAAGACTTGACTAAAATGTAACATAATGTCCATAGTCAGAACTCAATTGATGCAGCAAGACAGCAGAGATGACATAAAAAGTTATTACACTGACTGAACCGTGACAAAAAAAATTTCTTTTACGTCTAGAAATTGCGTCAGCTGCAGGTAAACAATTGAACATATTCATACATTCAGCAATAACGTCATCAGGCCTAGTCTGGAATATTTTGCTGAAACAACTCTTCATGACATACTGCAAAGACTTAGTCACAGTTTTGTTAACAGGACAAGTTTCAGAGCCATAGTATAACGCCGGCAGACATTTCGCTTTAAACCTGCTGTACAATGACGTCGGGTGAAGTGGAACGGCCAACACGACCAAAAAGTGCATTAGAAGCCCAAAAAGTAGATTTTTTTAGAATTGCTAGAGGAGCAAATGAATACAGCTAACAATGTAATGTAATACACCTAAGTATCTAATACTGTTACACCAAAGCAATTCGCAATAATTGTCTCTGGTTACAAGACTGCAACAATCGGTTTTATAACGCGGACCAATTCGAATGCAAACAGATTTCTTGTTATTTAATCGCATGTCCAAGCATGAAAGCTCATCCTCACACGTACGCAGCAAAAGCTGCAGCGAGTGAACAAAAGGAGCGAGCAGTACAATATCGTCTGCATACAACAAAGCATGTCATATTAAGATAACAACCAAGGCCACTTTCAATTACTCTGTCGACAACACTGTCAATAAAAATGGCAAACAAACATGGAGAGAGAACACCACCTTGCCGAACTCCACATGCAAAACTAGAGTAATCTGAGTACACAAGACCCAATTTAACGCAGGTCATGCTAACTGAAAACCAAAGTTCGAGTAACGACAAAAGGTTGACGGGAATGTTTCTCTTCATGAGCTTAGTGAACACAGCATGATGATTCATCCTGTCAAAAGTTTTTGACAGGTCAAGAGAGCAAACATTAACAGTGCTACCATAATTTACATAATGATCGACAACAGTTCTAAGTGTAAAAATAGCATGAGAACAACTTAGTCCACGCTTAAAGCCAAACTGATTGTCACTTGTGCTCAAAAATCATGTTAACGGTCGAGGATACCGTGTTCTAACACATTGAAAAGCATAGAACTAATGGAGACGCCTCTAAAATCATCAACAGTGGTAATTTTGCTATGCATATTCGATTTTCAATGGGCTTTTTACCGCATCATTTATCTTTTCAAACTCACTTTACGATTTTTTAAAGATTTTTACTTGTTAATTTTTTGTCTCGTTTTGTGGTTTTAGACTAGAAACTAAATATTTATCAATTTTGGGCACATATGCACGTTAATTTTTAATTACGTTGAGTCGTCGTATCTTTCAAATATTTACAAAAATATGTTTATATTAGTCTAATATGGGAGTTTGTTAAGCGAATATGATGCGGACGTTAAAATGCGTACATGCAGTTTAGTCGAAATTCTAAGTTCACGACGTCAAACAGTGCAACTACTGCGCTGAAGTAAATTAAAGTTCGCTTATAGAAAGTAAAGATCACAAAGAAAACTTTTATAAAAATAAAACTGTCTTTCAGAAGGTTGGCAGTGATGTAATCGAGCGAACAGTCACAGTGGCGGATCCAAAATTTTTTTAACAGAAGGGAGGATAGTATGGGGTGGCGTCTGTGATTGGGGCTGTGTTTTCTCCCTTTATTGTTTTTTTTAAATTTTGTGCAAAAATAATGCATTTTGTGCAAAATTTATACTTAGTTATAAGATGCGCCCAGTCAGTGGAGGCCGCTCCCCTAAATCCGCCACTAGGTGATGAGCATTATTTTATTCACACATCTACACACAGGGCGAAATTATATACTCTCCGTCACTTTAGCAAAGAAGCTTTGATTACGAACTAGAAACATGCCCCACCTCATAAAATTTTAGCACAGCGCACGCGACGAGCGACGGTATGTTCGAAATAAACTGTTAATGTGGCTCAAAATATATTCGTTGGCCGGGTTTTTTTCTAGACCATTTGTGAAATCCTGATTGCTGTAGTGTTAAAGAGACAATTAATCACAAATTGGCAAAAAGTCCCAGTGTAATTTTAGAATTCTGCAACTTAATATTATGAAGTATAATAGTTCAGCCAAATTTCACAAATTTGAGTTGTTAATATAAATTAACCTTTTGAACCACGCAAATGAATTCGAAACACGTTTGGGATTTAATTTCTATAGCGCGGACATAGCTTTTAGTATTTAAAAAAAATTAAATTTTATTTACTTCAGATTTTTTGCATATCCTGACCATTACAGATTACAAAGAACACTGACTGTATGCTTATTAGAGATCAACGGTAAATACACTGTGTCCCAAAAAACGTCCCACTTTGTCATTTTCCATATCTTCGCCAAATATTAACCGATTTTTAAAACTTTTTACCAGCACATAAATCTACTGTCGACAATTGGCAGTAAAATAGTTGTTAAATATCTCACCACACTTTAACTGTGTCACTACATTACCATGTGAAACATGGATTTTCAAAAATTACTAAAATCATTATAATACATATGCAAAAATCATCTTCTGAAACAATTTTTACTAATTTTTATACAAAAATTAAATTTTATTTAGTTTTACATGCATTTCTAATGTTTGTAAATAAAAGGAGATGATAGCTTATTGTCGTAGATATTAAATTTTAATGCACTGACGATATACCGGTGATGTAATGCGCCATTTAGCAGTAGAGACAAAGCTCTGATTAAGAACTGGTACCGGCTCAAAAAATAGAGTTTTCGGAGAATACTGGCAGAATTTTTGAAGATAACCTGCAACAGGAAAAGAGCGGGATTGTTATCAAGAAAGATTTGGAAAACATGCAGCACTGACCAAAGGCATGAAACCGGCAGACTAAAGCATACACCTACTGAAAAGAACGTGGTCACTGTGAATGATATGGTAGGCTTCCTAAACTACAAAGGCCATAAACAAACATATCGTTTAATACGCCAGATATTCAAAAAATAGACTTAACAAAGTGTAGCATCGTACAGATCATTCACTGCATTTGTTAATAATTTTTGGTTAGAAATGCATTTTATTTACAAACACGCTTCCTGTCTATTTTTGTTAGTTTTCTTGCATTTATATTTTACAAGGTAGTGTAGCGACAAAGTTAACGTTTGGCGGGATATTCAATAATCACTTTATTGCCATTTGTCAACAGAATGCATCAGTAAAAGCATTTTGAAAATCGGTTAATATTAAGCGAAGATATAGACAGTCACAAAGTGAGACTTTTTTGGGACACAGTGTATAATCAGCAAGTAACTACAAGATATTATTAAGCAGATTTACTTATAAAACTAAATTAAAACGCCAAGAAACATTAAACAGTTTTAAAATATGTCTAAATTCAGCGCCCATCCCTTTTAATTTTTCTGCCACCACGTTTATTCTGGTCTACTAGATATTTTGCATTGTAAAATAATTTACTTAAGTGTATCAGTTTTAGGCCCATTTTCTAATTCTTCTCACCCGTACCAACTTATTAATTTATTATTATATGGTTAAAGTAAGTATGAAGTCACAAAATTTAAAAATTGCTGCCATTTTGCAACATAACTTTAACAAGTTATTTTTTAAAAAATTTTTTGACATCTTGTGTATATAACAAAACAATAATAAGAGAAATCAATTGGTTTTAGTTATTTTATTTTATTTTTTTTATGAGGCGGGGGCGATTATGCGACAATAACATCACTAAGTTGGCCGACCAGAAAACCGTAGTTTAGCTTGGTGAAAAAATTTGGATAATAATTCTCACAGTCGCGTAGTTATAGACCCTAGTTAGGCAAAAAATGTCACCATAGTAACAGGAGTCGGTCAGAGACAGGTTTGGATGATGCCATAAAATTTAAATTAGTTGTCTGCGGAAATCTCGAATTTAAAGCCAAAATTGGGGCGTGGGCTTATTTCTTGGTATCGAGCTTGAAGACACGGCCATTGATATCGGCTGTTTTAAGATTACAGATGCAACGAAGTCGACAAATGTTAGAATAGCAAAATTTAGATGATGCCAAGATTTGATCAAAAACAAAGTTAGATTTCATCAAATGTGAAGCAAAAGTTGCAAGCCGAGCGATTAGTGTCATGAAAAAAGCGCACTAATGGCAGTGATAGAAGTCCTCAAAAATAACTAAATGAAAAACGAACAAAAACTGCACAAATAAGAAAAACCAAAACGAAAAAAATCGGAGGAACAGTGCAGTTAGCGCATAAACCACAAATGTCAGTTTGGAAAAAATTTGCGAGAAAAATGTTTTTAGGCTGGTATTAAAGAATAAAGGGTTGGTGACGTAATTGATCTAAACTGAACTGAACTGACGTGGTTTGGTTTTTGACGAAATGACGAATAAGCAAGCAGTAATGCATTACAATAGGCACCGTTTACCGGCGTCGGTGGCCTACGTGACTATGCTCACGTACGCGTTAGCCAATGACCAATGGGCTCGCCTTTTTTAGTTTAATTCAGTTAAATAAATTAAGTTCACTTACGTCGCTATGTACGCGTTTTAGACCAAACTTTGACTGGCGATAAGTCCAATTATCACGTGGCATTATCTTTTGCATAATCGTATAATACAGCACTTTGTATAAATACGTCTTCGTGAAAATCTTTGAGTGCTAATTCTAATCGACATAAAATGTGGTGAATGTGGTGCAATATTCTAAATTTAAAAAAAAAACAAACCCGGCGAGTCGGAATTGCTTTAAAAAACGGTCAAATTTTTCTAATGCTGAAATACGTTGTTTTCATATCGTCAACAATACGAATGTGCCTCTTTATGCCGACGCTCTGTAATCTGCTCATATATGGAATATTGTAAATTCGTTATGAGTTTAACACTACGTTCACACTGCTGATCAGATCAACTCAACCAAGCTCGATCACGTGATCCGTAGAGTTTCAGAGAGGTCTAAGCTTACTTAATCAAAAAACGATCGTGTAGAGGAGGTCTGGTGTGGTCAATATAATTTTGACGGTGTTAAGCCATACGGAACGAGTAAATCCCCGTAGAAATGATGCATCTGCAGTTGCGAGATGGCGAAGGCTGACAGCCAACTTTAGTGCAGGCTTCAGAGCTTGTGTAAAATAGAAAAAGTTGAACAAAATATAAATGAATTTACTGCAATGATATATATCGTAATAACATTACAACTTTTTTTATTACGTTTTATTCTCTGCCGTCCCAAGCGAAAGTGTCCCCCGTACGCCTATAGCGAGAGCTGGGTGGTCGAATAAAGATTGGGTTGGTTGTCGGGTTGACGTCGTGGAGAATTCGTTGAGGTCGTTTACAGTCGAGTAACGATCGGAAACCCATCGCGCACGAACCCGATCAAACAGTTGGTTGAGTTTGGTCGACCTTGGTCGGGGTATCTGGACGGTAGGAAAGATCGAGTTGATCTGATCGGCAATGTGGAGCAGCCTTTACGTTTGCACATTCATTTCATTCACATTTGCAGGATGCAGAAAAGCGTACACAAAGAGTTCACACCTGAGAGTACATCAGCGAATCCACACAGGTAAATTTAATTTCTTGTATATCCGTTTTCAGTCGTATATCATGACAGCATTATACAGAGACGCCAATTCGCTTTTAAACATTCTGATCAATACAAGTATTTCTGAAATCAGCAAAATTTAAGTTCTGCACACCTGCTATAGAAATATTTCTCCTTTTTTTTGGGGGGGGGGGAAGAAAGAGTGATGCGCATTGGTTTAGTAACTGTTTCGTTAATCCACCGATATATATTTTTTGTCTCGGTTCAGTCAAAGTAATAACTTCTTATGTTATCTGTGCGGTCTGCATTTTGAGTACTGATGGACATTATATTACATCTTTAAGTCTTAGTTAAGTTTTAGTTAA
>Ga0209671_1002467_pt1 | contig 16943 bp, 7 predicted proteins | sample WorMetHERISLAND2_2_FD_187401 | JGI IMG/M metagenome (GOLD analysis project Ga0209671, IMG submission 187401) | Marine gutless worms symbiont microbial communities from Max Planck institute for Marine Microbiology, Germany - Olavius geniculatus... | ecosystem: Host-associated > Annelida >...
AATTAATTGAGATGGTTGAGACACCTCACTGGCGGATTACACTTTCATTTGGCACAAGATGGCCATTTTAACATACTGCAGACGTGGGCAGCATTTGGTTTGAGAGCTTTTTCCATCACTGCATTAACTACTGGCATCAACTACATGCTGACATTTGCCACACTGCCACATACTCGACTTTTAAATGTAGTCTTAAAACATTTTTATTTAGTATCGCCTATGAACCCTAGAATATACATGGTGTTTCATAAATAAGGACACCTATTTTTTTCATAATTCACTCAAATGATGATCAATATACACAAAATTTTTACCAGTTGCAGCGGAAGAAATACTAATTAAAATTATTTTAACAAAATGTGGCTGTTGGTTAAATATTCTTTGCTAGTCGTGATGTAATGCTGATGTTATAATGTGTCGTGAATACAAGCTTGCCTGTCTCGACTGGTGCTGTCTGCTGCTACCCTGCTTCGATGGTGAACTTCATCTGGTGCACTAATGAAAAATGTTGAATGAAAAATGAAAACTTGGTAACATGGAGGCATAAAATCAGGTGTCTTGCTATCCAAAAACTCATCCATCTCGTAAGCGGAGTGTGCTGGTGCACTGTTTTGCTGAAAGGTGTAAAAGTTATCCCCACAAGTGTGTGAAAGCGATTGTTTTGTTCGATTTTTGTGGTTGCTATGGTAAAACTCCAACAATTTGTCATCAGTAAACCAGATGAAGTTCACCATCAATACAGGATAGCTATGTCAACAACAGACAACCAGTCGAGACAGGCAAGCTTGTACTCACGACACATTATGACGTCAGCATTATGTCATGACTAGCAAAGAATATTTAATCAACAATCACATTTTGTTCAAATACTTTGAATTTGTTAAAATACTTTGAATTGGTATTTCTTCAGCTAGAACTGGTAAAAATTTCGTGAAAATTGATCGTCATTTGAGTGAATTATGAAAGAAAGAAAAAGCGGTTCTTTTGATGAAACACGGTGTAGAATTTGTATTTTATACGGAGTTTTGGGTTTTATAGTGAGTTCCAGATCATCACCCCGCAATTGAGAAAGTTTGACAGTAGTTAAGTGTTGAGTTGCCTGTGTTGTATGATGTATGCGATTGTAGGTGGGTGCGTATGATGCATACAATGATGACCCTCGGCTGGCTATCCACAAGCTGCATCTGTGTGTAAACACTTGTATGTGTACACTTGGGTGTGTGCAGCTGTACGTGTGTACACTTTGGTCTGTATGTGATCATAGGTGGGAGTGTACGACCCATACAGTGATGACCCTCGGCTGGCTATCCACAAGCTGTATCTATGTGCTCTGAGTGAGACTCTTGTGGTTGGAGGCACGGCTGGTCAAGTCATCGTCATGCAGTTCGAGCGTGAAGCTCGGCAACAGGTCAGCTGATTAGCCGCAATTCTGTGCATTGGGTTGGTGGCGTGGTGTAGTGGTAGCGCGTTTGATTTGATCAACGAAGTTACTGTACGCCGGGCCCGGTTAGTACTGCGATGAGTGGCTACCTGTGGGCAGGTAAACCATCTCGGTATGTAACCAGCCGCCTAGGTCAATTCAGCCTTTCATCCTTCCGGGGTAGGTAAATCGAGTACCAGCCTATCTGTCTGGGGTTAAGGTGGGGTGCGTTCACCTGTGTTGGGTGGCAGGTAACACTGTGGGATCCCATATGGCAGGTGATGCTCCGTAGCTCTGAGATGGGCATCATGTTAAGGGCTATGTCACCACTTTTAACCTTTTAGTGCTATTGGTTTGTTACTATTGGTTTCTTCTGTGCTGATGTGCTGTGAAAAAACTATTCACTCACTTCTTCTAGGCATTCTTCTTTCTTCTACTTGGCTTTGTCACAACTGTACAGTGTTACATATGCATTGTTCAGATGGCCTAAACCACGAAAGTTCATTTGCTAAATTAATATTTAAGAACAGAAAGGACAAACTTGTAACTGCAAGGATGCATGATGCTGTCGATATATGCTGACTTCATACTTAGTACATTGGACGACTTCACTTTTTGACTTAGACTTTCGCTGAGCCTTTTCGCTGAGCAAAAGCTAAAGCTGAACGCTAAAGTCTGTACTTAGACCACAGTTCAACTAAACTTTGGTCTAAGTCTACTGACTTAGACCAAAGTTTACCAAAGTTAAGTCTACTGACTTAGACCAAAACGATTAAAAATGGTGGAAAAAAAGGTAAAATTAACAAGAAATAGATCAACCATTTACGCTTGGACTTGCTTATTTAATTGCGCCGCGCGCGCAAATAACGTAATTACGTAACATCTGACGTCATTGCATATTCATTACGGCGTTTATTTTTGGTACCAGACTGCTTTAATTTACTCTGTACGCATAGGACTGTAAATGGTCGCCATGTTTTTGCTCAGCTAAAGTCAAAAGTTGAAGTGGATTCAGGCTCAGCGAAAGTTAAGCCCTAAGGGCTAAAGCTATCTCTTCCATGCAAATCGAACCAACTTTAGCCAGGTTAGTTCAGCTCAGCTTTAGTCTAAGTAGGTACTTTTGGACTCAGCGAATCGCTGAGACTTTCGCTGAGTCCAAACTTTGGTCTAAGTAGGTAAGTTTAGGCTCAGCAAAAGTCTCAGGGAAAGTCTAAGTCAAAAAGTGAAGTCGCCCATTAGATGTTAATTTTTTCACATTATGCACTATGTACATTCAGGCTTTACTTATTTTACTTACTTACACAGTGTTCAGAAAAAACACCCACTCATGTTTTCTATTATATTTCTGTAGAAAATGCTTAAATTTGCGCAAAATTGTCAGGGAATGTTTACTAGGAAACAAGTATTTTGAAAGTGGAAAAGTTAAATATTCTTTGCTACCGGTGACGTCATGCTGACGTCATATTTTTGTGTTTGTAAATTATGGCTTTTACCGCTGAAGACAGACATTTGATGAAATGTTAAGACACATCAATTGATCATTGTGTTAACTGGCCCCAAAAATATGATAATTCATCATGCAGTTTTTCATTCTGAGCTGTTTCCATGGTTTAACTTCTTGGCTAGGTGCAAGATCCTCAACTTGTATGATGCTGGCAGGTGTATGCACACTGCATCACTGCGTGGATGATCACTTGTTCACTATCAGTTAAATGACTTGAAACTGCCGGTCATGTCAATTATTTTTATTTATGAGTTTCATCCCATCAATATTTAATTGTGGCACAAACTTGCGGCTACATAACCCTTGCTAACTCGCAAGCATTTTTATCAAATGTCTGTCTTCAACGGTGAAACCCATACTTTACAAACGTGGAAATATAACGTCATCATGATGTCACTAGTAGCAAAAAAATATTTGACTTTTCTACCGGTGACTTTTCTACTAGTTTCCTCTTAGACATTCGCTGAGAATTTTATGGAAATCGGAACATTTTCCACGGAGATATAAAAGGAAACAAGAGCGGGTGTTTTTTTCCGTACGCAGCACTTACATGAGTGCAGTTATGTACGCAGGAGATGAGGTATGTGAGCATGAACATCATTGGAGATCGTGACAACTTTGTCTGGAAGGGTCACGACGCTCTGCCAATGAGGGGTGGAGATGTAGAGTTTCAGTCGGGCTTTCAGCCTCAGTGTATCATCCAGATGTATCCGCCTGCGTCCTGCACGGCTCTTACGCTACACTCCGGCTGGCAGCTGTAAATATGTTCTGATGTTAGGTTCCATTAATGTAGTAGTATTCTAACTGAATATATTTTTGTTGTTACAATTCAAACGAAGTAACTGATCGGTAGAAGACTTATCAGTTAAGACATATGTTCATCTTCTTCTCTTAGTTCTGCAGAAGCTTTGCATAAATATTCGTGAATTTGTTGTGCAGTTTTAGTCAGTTAATTTTTTGTTTAACATTTTCGAAGGTCTGATTTTCTCTAGGTTTTTTGTAAGTTGATTTAACAAACTTTTGTACGTTGTGCTTTGGATTTGTTATTTTTGATAGCTTTATTACCAGCCTTGGTGTATGCTGGTAACGTTGTTGTACTTAGAGTGGCCGCTGGCACGGCGCATGGGCTTGGTATTGTTGACTTTGTCCAGAGACGAGTTATATACGCCAAGTGCACTTTGAATCCTGCAGGTCAGACACTGATTAGCTTCATTCCAGTTATGCTTTTGCCATTGTCATAGTCTGGCCGGAGCGTTATGCTTTCAAGCTGTTGGTATTTATCTGTATGTGCATGTGTTTTGAATGTTGGCTTTGTTATTGCTGTGCACTAAGTTTTGAGTATTTTCTGTATTGTGGGTTAAATTTCTGCTTCAGAAGGTTAGAGTTTCATGACAGAGTAGGATCATATGTGTTTAAAGCTCCACTTTTTTTTCTAAATGTATGTCATAGTCTCTTTGGCTGACTGTTATGCTTTGACACTGGTGCTAGGGTGTCATGAAGGGCATCTGGCTTCAGTGGCTGTTAAACTAGACTATTATGCCATTATGCCGCCAACATATGAAAAGAAGCTAGCTAAGCCCCTGTCGCAGAGAGTGGGAAATCATTAGCCAACTAACCGTCTTTGTTAGTGGACCGAAGTTTATCTGAATTTTTTTTGTTCAGTGCAGGAGGGATCGTAGTTGATAACGCCGTTTAGCACTCCTTGATATCTTCATCTGTTCCAGAGAGATATTTACGCTCAAAGGGCCTAATTAACAGAATTTCATAAGTTCAAATTTCCTGAAAATCTGGAAAAAACAAGGAGTTATGAAAATTTTGAGAAAAAAATGCAATTTGCAAGGAAGTAAGAAGATAATGTCAAAATTTTTAGTTGCTAACTTTGGAAGAACATACTCGTATGGGTGACCGTCAGGAGATGGGTAACCCTCTTGGTATGTAACCAGCAATTGGTATGTAACCAGCAATCTATGTCATTTCAGCCTGGCCGTCCTTCCGTAGTTCTTAGATAGGCACAGTATGAAGAGGGCCATATGCAGGCACACCACACAGTGCACTAGCTGTGTATCCGACTATCTGTAGTATAGCAGTGTAAACTTGAGTCCTGTACAGGGCTAAGAAAATGAAGATCAGCGTCAGCTAATGGACATTGTGACCTGCATGGACTTTGTGTAATGTGGCTGCTGTTGCAGAGATGAGTGGAGTGGGTGAAAGCACAATGTCGCGTCGCAAGTCTTTCAAGAAGTCACTGCGCGAATCGTTTCGACGATTACGCCGAGGTCGCTCAGACCGACGACGTAAGACTACAGCACCCAACGATGACTCACGACAAACGTAAGTCATTCTAACGGCATTCTAGTCTACTCGGAAGTATTTTTCAGGTTGTGCTGCTGAGATCGACAAAAGCAGAACAGACACCGAAACTAACTGGTGTAAACTTTTTTCCGTTGCCAACGTGAGATATGTAAATACAGCCACTTAGTCATTTTTAAGTAAGAGTCCGCTGTTGTATTACTGATTGTCATTTTTTATTAGAAGTCTGCTTTGTGTTGCCTGGCTTCACAAGCATTGACAGTTAACTGTAAGTTTGTTCACTGCACAAGCCGTGTTTGTGCAAGCTATGTCATCATTTTCGGGAGTTTTCTGAGCTCTGATAGGTTGATTATTATGAACCGAAAGTTAGCATGTTGGTTACGACCGATGAGCCAAAAATAAGACACCAGTTTTGTTTTGTTTCTGAGCCTATTTGATAATGGTGTTGCATTGGTGATGCATGTTTCCGTCTGTGGCAGGGCATCACCACGTCGTGCTGGTACGATTGTGGGTGGCGATGGCATATCACCAGCGCACGGACGGCTTGGTGCTGGCAGCGCTGCAGCTGATGATGTGGATTTAGCACGACCCGTGGAACGACAAGTCGAGGCTCGGTCTGCTGACGATGTGTCCGGGTCTATTGTACGAACGCTGTACTTTGCCGACACCTTTCTTATGAATGGTTTGTATGCTTTAGTTGTCTGTTTTTTTTTACCAGTTTGCTCAGTCTACAATTTGTACTCTGTGCTTTGCTAACACCTTCTGTAGTTTTTTACCTGCAGCTGGTAGTTATAATTATAGGGAACAGACTACATAGGCAGTTTCGAATAGTCGAATGTCATACTGTATTAGTTATAAATGAATGTTGTTTGTCAAAGTTGTATTTTTTGTTGTGGCAGAATTTTTGCAGGCCACCCAACCAGCAACATCATAGCACTGAAGGTTTTTGTTTCTGAATAATTTCATAGGTTGAAAGAGTGACTAAATTTAACTTTATAAATTGATCAGATTACAGCCTTTAATGGTAAAGTTGTTGACACGTCGGTGGGCCATTGTGCTTTTTTTTCATTTTGTGATAGTTTGATGGACATTGTCCGTTGTCATGATTGGCTGTTGTGTGTGTGTGTGTGACAGCCCAAAGTCAGTCGGCTACAATGTGGGCAGGTACTAACGCCGGCTACGTGTTCATCTATCAGATTCATTTACCTTCGGATGAGCGACGGCACACCGACACGGTTGACTGTGTTCTTGGTGAGTCTCTCACTCGGCTGAAATTTAAATTAAGCGTAGAAGATGTGTGTCAGCCATCTCAGAGCATCACCTGCTATATGAGATCACACATTGTTACAGGTGCCACTCGACACAAGTGAATGTGCTCTATCGTAAACTCAGACGGGCAGGATTTACTTATTTCATAGGGATGGAAGGCTGATACAGAGAGATAGTTTACCTGAATTATGTATCAAGATAGTTTACCTGTTTGCAGACCCATCCTAGTCATTATCAGGCCCAGCAGTGGTCGGCATGGAGCAACTTTATTGATCAATTAACCAGTAACCACTGCACCATACTGCCACACGCTGAATTGTTACAGGATTTGTGGCTTCTGTTGATGTAGATAATATACGAGGGTCGTTCGATAAATAAGTTACAAAACAGCGGCATTCTGCCAGTTTTTCAAATATAAAAAAAAATCTGAAGTATACGTTTTGTAAGGAATTTAATCTAAGTTTTATTACGATGATGTCACTGTGAGTCATTTGTAAATACGGTGGTGTTGCTTTTAAGATCATCCCGTAACAAACAGTGTGGCATTATTTGTTTCTTTTCTACGAAAATACTTAATGCAAATAAGATTCACTCTGATATGCGTCCAGTCTATAGCAACAAGTGTTTTATGAAATCAATAATAAAGATGGTGTGAGAAAATGCCAGCTGAGCAGAAATTTGCATCAGATACCAAGGTGCAATCAGTCATTTGTTAGTGGCTTGGACAGCAGGCAGTATCGTTCTTTGCATCGGGAATTCAGAAGTCTGAAGACGGATGGGACAAATGTTTGAATGAACTCGGTCAATATGTTGAAAGAAATAAAACACTGATTTTCGGCATTTAAAGAGGCGACATTAACTTGTTAAGTTTATTCATTTTATCATTCCTATGCTGATTGTTAGCTGTGAGTTACGTTTGATTACTGGTGGAGAAAACAATATGAACAGATGACGTCACAATATTGATGTCATCGTCAGAAAAAGTTGTGCACATGTTTAGTATAAAATTCCCTACAAAACGTATATTTTGGACTTTTTATATTTGGAAAACTGACAGAATGATGCTGTTTTGTAACTTACTTATCGAACAACTCTCGTAGAATGATGTTCACTGCTGCGTCAGTAAGTGGGAGTTTAGTTCGTCATCAGCTAAAGAGATACGCTTTAAGCATGATGCATCTGTGATTAGTATCTGTGTGATTGATCATGATGCTGTACCATTAAGAAACTAGAAAAGCAGTCAGAGACCGCAGACCTCCGCCAACACCATGTCGTTCGCTGGGTGGCATTACCATATTTGGCATATTGGCAGTGGGATCCCTTATGTGCTAACACACAAGCATGTTAACCACGTGTCTCGTGAGCTCTAGCTCAAATTTCCGGATCACCCCCAAAATTGAATCACTTGTAGTTTTGGCCAGTCCCGACGTTCCCTCAAAATTTCAGAAAGATCCTTCCAGAACTTTTTGAGTTATCTTGCTAACACACAGACAGACAGACACAAACAAAAACCAGCAAAAACATAACCTCCTTGGCAGAGGTAACTACTCTATCATTATCATTACTCTGTCTCACGCACCCTCTGACTTTTACACCTTAGCTGAATTAGATGCTGTTTGAGTGTGTATTTTGTTTCGTTTGACAGCCAAAGAGATACACTTGAAGCACCAAGCACCAGTGATCAGTATCTGTGTAATTGACCGCAACGCTGTGCCGTTACCTGCGCCATTTGAGGTGGAACACGAGTGCGCTCGGCCTCCAGACATGACCAGTGGTCACTGTGTCATCATCAGCTCAGAGGAACAACTCAAGGTGGGTGATAACCACTGACTACACTACATGACTGACTAGATATATGATTGATTATATTTATACTTTTCAAGGTTTCAGCTTTCATTTCTCACCTTCGTTGGAAGTGCGGTGACTGAAAACGGTACCCATGGCTGTGCTTGGAATATACTTTCACAACAGATTTTAGTATTTTTAGGATTTCTTTGTATTCAGAATTTGAGTTGCGAGTAATATCTTATTGGAGTTTCTGTTTTGTGTCACCGGTTGGTGTTTATGGCTTTAAGATTGACATCAGTGCCAATTTGAGTAATGTTCCACCTTTTGATCATCAGTTGATTTGACAGCATTCTTAGTGTGCACTATACAAATTTACTTACTTACTTATTCAAATGAGAGATTTGATGTGTTATTATGCAGATGTTTACGTTGCCACATCTACACGCTCGTGACAAGTTCAAGTTGACTGCTCACGAGGGCGCAAAAATTCGCCGCGTCGGCTTCATCAACTTCCGCAGTCGAAGTGGTACGATTGCTTTTGCATGGGTCAGATTCTATGATTTCAGCACCTAACCCAATCTAGCAGAAATTGCTAGTCTTTAAGTTGTCTCGTGTTATGCAACACATCACTAAATGTTTCATGAAGATTGAAATATTTCTCGGTGATTTTGTGTTACTGATTGACTGCACGATTGCTTAATGATTCTCTTTTTCATCAGATATCATTTCAATAGCTGCAGTACGTCTGAGGTTGAGGCTCTGCATTTAGTGTGAGATAAATGCAGACCATAATTTTTGAGCTTGGTTTGTTTCATAAAAATCAATAAATATGCTTCATTAAATTAGTTCTGTGTATATTTGCTGGGCAGGTGTAAGAGCCTGCCCACCCCGGAGGTAAGGTAAGGTAAACAATGATAACATATATGGGCGAAGAAGGCAACAGTTAGTAAATGAAGGTTGTAATTTGATGAAATCGTTCATACAGTTTAGTTGTAACAGACAGTGTGTTACTGTGCGTGAATTCTGTAGATGGTAGTTATATGGAGAGTGATCTGGCATGCCTTACAAACACTGGCGAAGTCCACGTTTACACCATTCCGCACTTGCGACGACAGCTTCGCAATGAATGTGTGTCCCGCGACAACATCATGTCAGTGGATTATTATTTTTCTATGTTGAAGTTTGCTGTTTTTAGTCTAAATTTTATTCTTTGGTATTTGGATGCAGTTGGTTTTGTGACACGAAGTTACTACGGGGATGGCTGACTGTCTGTAGACATGCGAAACACCTCGTATATAACTAATTACTGAGGTTTACTCTGTCCCTGGTCGGTAAATCAAGTACTGACAGTCATTATCCAGGATTAGCCCCAGATTGGGCTAATCTTCTAGCTCCAACAAACACTACCAAAATTAGAAATATTCAACGTAATGTAATGTAATGTAATGCCACTATTTTAAATTAAGTTAACGAAAAATTAGGTCTGTCATACCGCTAAGCAACAGGAAACATACATGTCAAATACGTAAACATATAATTTGTTTTATATGTACGTGGACTTCATGATAATGGCCATTCTGCGTTAATATATAACCTCCAGGAATAGCTCCTGACGAGGCCCTCTGGGGCTATTCCTGCAGGTTATATATAAGAGCAATGTTATCATTCTATAGACGTGTACAACTATAGAAACTACAAGATTACTTGATTGCGTAGTAGAAACCTGGTAAACTGTTATAACTGAATAAGCAGAGACATGGAGTGCCTAGATGGCTTTTGGTTATTTTATGAATATCAATACGCCGTTGCGGCAGACTTTCACTTTGTGTAATAAATTAGCAAGAAAAGTCCAGCGCCAGCTGGGGCTAAAGTTGGATAATGCCGTACTGACCTCCTTGGCTGGGGTTAAGGTGGGGCATGTTGATTTGTGTTGGCTGGCAGGCAACACTGTGATGCCATATGGCAGGTGATGCTCCATAGGTCTGCCTGGTGGGCAGCAGAATACCAATGGTACTTTGTTGACTTTATGGACATCACAGATTTGTTCCAGGACAGTGAAATTCTTCATCTGATCATGGCATCTGTACTCCCCCTCTTATATGGGCACCACCTGATGACAGCAACAACAAGGCTTGAGGTGGGTTTTCTATGATGAGCTAGACACACAACTTAATCTTGTGCTAAAATATTACGCAGTGCTGCACAGTGTTAGTATTTTGTGTTTTCAGCGGGATTGTGTCGAGCGTGTTTACTCAGAATGGTGAAGGTTTCTATCTCATCTCACCGTCGGAGATGTCGCGGTTCTCCGTCTCTGCTCACGTGGTGACCCGGCCGTGCTGCGTGATAAGACATCACGTCATGACTCAGGAACCGTCGCACCATCGCAGCTCTCAGTCCAACCAACGACGATCTTCACCGTCGGCAAGGACTACGCCAGCTAACCACCATACACAGTCACCCAGGTTTTTCACTCGTTCGTTTCATCCGTGCATCATTTCCACTGTATTTCTGGTCTACTTTGTTGTGCAGTTACTTTTTGGTTATTTTATTTTTAGTTGGTCTGCATTGGTGAATTGACGTTGTTGGTAGCATGTTGGTCTTGGTCAGCAAGTTACTCCACACCCAGTCTGGTTAGTACTTGTATGGGTAACAGTCGGCAAATTGATAAATTATCTCTGTATTTAACCAGCCACCCCAGTCATCTCTTTATGGGTATCCACAGCGAGTGCCAGTGAAAGCTGGGTTTATAGGCACACTGCATGATGCACTAGCACCACCCTCGTCTGACTGTGTAAGCTGGTGTCTGGCTGAGGGCTTAGGAAATGGAGGCACTAATTTTAGCTTTATCTTATGCATTACTATGTGTACATGGTGTGTATTTTGCGGTTTTGGCTAAAACTATTTTAACACGTAACATTTCATAATTCTTTTGCTGGCTTTAAACGCGTTAATTAATGCATTAATTTGACAGCTCTGCTTCAAACCAATAATGACTACTAATGTGGTGGATGGTAACTGATTTGTAATGGCTTGGCTGCACTACATCCGCTTGCCTGGCAATGTCGGGGAATTTGACAGCCATCAGAGAAAAGTGTGAGAATTACCCAAAATTCGGGGAAGGAATTGTTAGGAGAAAATCTTGCCAGGGGATAGCAGTTTCACACATTTGGGGCACATTGAACAGTACCACAATTTGTCCGAGAGTTCACAGTACTGGACAGCGGTCACTCTCTGGTCAGTCTGTAGTTTGTTGTCACAGTTGCCGGTAGTCAACTAATTCTGTTGCAGCGTTGCCGTGGTGCCAAGCCCCAATGAAGTGTTCGCTACTAACATTGACGACTCGGTCATATCCGGTGACAGCACAGCTGATAGTGTGAGGGTTCACGTCAGGTCTGTCGCTTCTAATAAATACTTTCACTTCTGCTTTAACTTTTACTGGTGTATCCTGAAACTCAGTTGGTTAAATTGGTGTATTCTGCATCTCTAATTGCTAACCATTGACTAAACATTGTTAAATTGGCAGCAGAAATTGCATTTGGTTATTGTTGTTACTGCTGTCTGCTTCTACATGCTACTACTTAAGTAGCAGTTCAGTAGTCAATACTAGATCTACTGTCAGCCTGTCCCATGGTGTTTTGCATTCTCGTCTGAAAATTCATAAGGCTGTTTTTCTTTTTTTTAGTTTTTTCCACCTCTCTCTCAATACATCACTGATTAGCTTGTGTCTTACAAATCTTTGGCATTTGTTAACGTTGGCAAAGTGTGACAAACTAAGCCAACTCATTTAGCTATTAGTCACTATTCCCTTACTTACTTACTTACTTACTTACTTACTTCAAATTTTACTTTCTTTCTTACTGTGTTTTTTGATGGTGTAACAGTGAAGACTTGACAACATCGTCATCGGTACTGCGGTCAGTAACAACAGACAGAACTGATAGCACTGGTCGTCATACTTCATCCAGTCGACTGATGACGACAACCACTAGTCCCAACTCACGCTCGATGCCTGCAGCCTTCTCCGGTATGGTGTCTTAGCTCGGAAAACATATGTTTATTATTTCCGTTTCCTGTTTCCTTCAAATTTACGGATGAAATCAATGTGCTAGTTTTTTTCATGATGATGAGTGACAACGCTTCGTTTGTGTTTTTTATATATGCTGTGTTGTGATTTGCTGTGATTTGTATTTGCTGTGGTCAGTTCTTTTGTAATTTAACGGAAAAAAAATCCTTAAGATAATCTGAAGAAATCTAAAGTTGCTGAGTTAGGAAGAGCTTGCTTATAAGCATGGTTACATATGAAATTTAAAAAAAACATATTTCATTGTACGTGTAACCACACTGCAGTGTTGGCTGCTTGGCATTGGTTAAAGTGATGTGACGTATTAATGCTTCTTCTCATGGTAATGCTTCTAGATGACTGGGTGGCGTGTCTACTGGCTGATGTGGAGGTTAGCTGATCACTGATTGATTGGGCTCATGATATTTCAGCATGTGCTAAGATACCCGACATGTCTGCATGCATTTGTTCTCAGTTTGTTTTCTAACATCGACAATAGTAGCTCAGTCTGTTGTTTAGCTGTGCTATTATTTTTTGTCGTTGTTTTCCTAATATTGCCAGTAGTTAATGACTGAAATGTTCTGTTGGGTTATCGTGAAGCGTCTTGTTGCTGTCATTATCATTGGCGTCTCTGATGATTTAAGACTGAACTTAAGACCTGTCTGTTATCCACCTTTGTCCCATTGCTGACTGTAAAATGACTGGACCCCTGGGCATTTTTTCACTGTTAATTTTAATAAAATGCAATCTGTCTAACTGCCCAAACAGTGTTGTAGCTTTTTAGTATGTTACATTTATTGGCATTTTTTAAAGTCATTGGTCTTCTCTCTCTCTCTCTCTTTCTTGATGTTCTGACTTATTTTTGTCATTGGCCGGTGTACAGTTACGAAAAAAACATAGCATGGTGAAACTTAATACCATGTGATGAAGTCATTTGATCTGCTAGAAGATTGTGAAATTATTGAGAGTTACCGATATAGAGATAGTTAGGTAGAATGTTAATTTTTTCAGCTACGTGATGATGGATGTTAAGAGAAACAACTTACCAGAAGAAGAAGAAGATTGTGCATAGGCACTAGACAGCAAGCTGAACTAGGCCTGCTGCGTTGGAGCTCATTTCCTTAGCGGCACTTTGAGCCGGCGAGGGCGGAGCCAATTAAGCTAGTATACAGTCTAATTCGGCCGGATGGCCGGCTCTAATTAACAGCCAGTGCCTTCAACCGACTGGGCCAGTATACTTGCACTCCTGGCCACAGGGTCTACTGTTGCGCAGAACTCGCCATTCCTTTTCTAGCAATAGCCGTAACCACCGCCAGTACTCATTTTGTCTTCTTACAGAGGGTAAAAGGCTGAGTCGATCTAGTTGGCTGGTTCCATACTGCAGACAGTCACCCATCCGAGTACTAACCCGGCCCGCCGTAGAGTAACTTCGTTTATTTCATTCAACATATTACCACTACACCACGCTGCTAACTGACTCACCAGAGTAGTGCGCAGAAGTGAGAATTTGCATCGGTAACGACTGGAGATGGTGTTGTTTGTCATATCTTGCAGGTTCTAGTGTTGGTTAGTTAATGCTGCATGGTTTTTCCAATGGTTGCATGTCAGACTCATATAGCTTCGTTGGTCAGCATTTCATTGCTGGCTCTGCTTGGAAATATTCTCATACGTTGCGTTTTGCAAGTGTACTAGTAAAGTTACTCGGTAATGTTTACTTACCATTGCTTGCTGTTCTGCTAACTTTTTCATACAGTTTTTGCATGAAATTTTGTCTGTTTACTGGTTAGTAGCTTTTGGCATTGTTGTGTAAAAATGTACAAAACATCAGTCTATACACTTGTTAACGGCGACATGCAATGACTGACACATCGAAATCAGCAAAAACCATAAAAAGATGATATCACTCACCGTCATATAGCCTAACTGTTAGTGTGCTGTTGAATAATGTTGTCGTTAACAAGTGTATAAACTGTTTATATTTATTATATTATATTATATTATATTTGCTGTTTTATTAGAAAATAATGTTTTTTCTGTTGGTGGCCAATTATAATTCGTTCATCTTTCGTGGCCACGAAGACACAGAGCCTTACTTATTTTGTGGTAACGACCTTGACTTTTTGGGGTCACGTGACGTCATTGGTCATGTGACCATTGGACTCGCCATATGTAGTTTCCTATTGGTGGTCCATTGGAACCATGCATCTATCTTGCATCGTTACGGAGATATAAAGTCTCAAAGTAGCATTTGCCTATGTTAAAGGCCAAAAGTTCACTGTGCATGCTCCATGTCACGTGACCTGTAGGCAGGGGGTCTAAAATGACCACATATTTGGAATTTCCGTGGCCATATTGCCTATTCACTATGCAAGTTTTATGGGGCTACGGCAACGATTAAGGGCCATTTATAGGTGAAAATTTTAGACAGGAGCGTGAGGCCACATCGTCTGAGCCATCGCACATGAGAATTCTGTCAGGTGGTATGACCTGTAGTTGCATCAACAAACAAGAAATTTGAGCAAAGCTCACGAGACGCGCGAAAGCCTATAGCATTTCCAGTTTAGTAGTTACAGTTTCGAAAATCGCGTATCACTTGGACTCGGCCCATTCGGACCATAATACACATCGGCCATAGGCGCGTATGGCGTTGGCGACGGTGGCGCCTCCTTGTGAATGATATAGACTTGTGCAGCCCGATATCGAGGAAAAAATCTGTAAAACCCCCTATTTCGGCGTTCAAGGTCATCCAAGGTCATTGAATTCAGCGCCAATTGAAAGCCAGTATACGATTTCCTATTAGTGATTAATAGTAACCTAGGCCTTATCTCGCACCGTTACTGAGATACAGCGAGTTATAGGCCAGTAATCGCAAATTTTGCCTACCCCCCTCTCATTTAGCGCCCTCGTTTGGGGTGACCCCCTTGGAATTTATGAAAAAGCTTTACGGTTCCTGAAACTAGAGTCTTCCAGGCAGCCGATGGTGAAGATTTGGAGATCCTAGCTTGGACAGTTTTTGCCTGATCCACCCGTGTGACGGACAGACAGACGGACGGACGGACGGACAGAATTGCGATGGCTAAGACGCGCTGAAAGCATGGCTGCTTTCGCGCGTAAAAAGGCATATACACTGTGAACTATAAAAAACGTGGCGCTTTACTTTTGTCAATATCTTCGCCAATAATTGACCAATTTTCAAAATTCTTTCACTGACGCACTCTGCAGATAATTTGCAATAATGTGATTATTATATATCCCACCACGCTCCAACTGCGTTGCTACACTACCGTATAAAACATACATTTTAAAAAACTACCAAAAATTATCATAACGCGTATTCACAAATTATATTTTTGAAAAAATTGCGCCAATTTTCATACAAAAATTAAATTATATTTACTACCAGAAACAAAACAGAGAATTTTGTTTTCAATATTAATTTCAATGCAGTGACAGCACACTGGTAATGTAACATGCCATTTAACAATGGAGACAAGGCTTTTATTAAGAGCGTATACTAGTCCAAAAATGCAACTTTAGAGGATACTGACAAAATTTTCGAAGACAAACTGCAAAAAAACTGGGCACATTATTAAAAAAGATTTGGCTAACACAAAGCACCGACCAAAAGCACAAGTCTGACAGACTGATGCATGCACACAATGAAGAGAACGTGACCACTGTGAAAGAACTGGTAGCCCCGCTAAGGCAGGAAGGCCAGAAACAAACACATCGTTCAACAAACCAGATATCCAAAGGAACGGATCTAACACAGTATAGCATCGTACGAATCATTCACTGTGTTTTTTGTTTGAAGTGTTTTTCATTTACCAGAAAAATCCGTTAACATTTGGCGAAGATATGGACAATAAAGTGCCACGTTTTTGGCTCACCCTGTATAATACTAGAAAATTTTTCGTTTTGTTATATTTCACCTATTTGCCAAGAAGCCTTCAATGGATGGATTTGCACAAAATTTTGCACAGGGGGTCATCTCGCGGATGTAATCAAATATCGAGTCGATCGGTTGAGGGGTCTCGGATCTGCAAGGGGTCGAAGTTTGCCATTCTCCATTGACTTAGCTGCTTGCCATTAACACAGGGCTGCATTACTGTGCGCCTGTGATGTGAGCCAAAGTAATTAATTTTTATCTGTCCCATTGCTATAGCTTAGCATAGGACAGATTATAAAATCACTTGCTTCTGTCTGTCAGTCTGTCTGTAAACACTCCTACCGTTGCAGTTTTGATTCGATTTTGATGAAATTTTACACAGTGATTTGAGGACCGAAAAGTAAGATTGAGTTTGTTTGGGATAAAAATCTGATGACTCCTTCCCCTATTTTCCCCCAAATTTTTAAAAATTTGCATTACGGCCTATGGAGACTTCAAAGCGGTATAACTCGGTCCCCGTAAAAGATAATTGCGCTCTATTTTCACCTACCCCCTATTTTTGGGCCCATGCTATTCGATGGTGTCATTTTGATTTCTCCCTGCCTGATTTGTCCGCTTGTGTCAACCAATTGTGTGTTAAAGAATGGCAACAACTGTGGAACCAGTGTACATCTAATAAACTTTACAGTGTGCAACCGGTCGT
>Ga0209671_1002471_pt1 | contig 16937 bp, 14 predicted proteins | sample WorMetHERISLAND2_2_FD_187401 | JGI IMG/M metagenome (GOLD analysis project Ga0209671, IMG submission 187401) | Marine gutless worms symbiont microbial communities from Max Planck institute for Marine Microbiology, Germany - Olavius geniculatus... | ecosystem: Host-associated > Annelida >...
CCGCGGTACTTGTCATCTCAATGGCATTGAATCATTCTGGTCGTAGGCCAAACGGAGGCTTGCAAAATTCAATGGTGTTCCCAGACATACGTTTCATCTACACCTCGAAGAATGTGAATTCAGATTCTATCATCGGGAGGAAAACTTATTGATATAATACTCATTTTACTGAGAGAAAATCCTCTCTAAAGTTATCTAGACCCATTGTTATTTAAGAAAAAATAATCCTGTTAATCCTATGCATCCCGTTAATCTTGTCCGATTAGCGGTTGGCACTACGGTTATGTCAACAGCCACAGGCTCAGTAACCCTGCTCCTGGTAGACATCGGCGATATAGTTCTCGAACTTGGTGTATTTGCCGAGGAAGGTGAGCCGGGTGGTCCCGATGGGGCCATTGCGCTGTTTGGCGATGATGATCTCGGCGATGCCCTTGTCGGGGCTGTCTTCGTTATAGACCTCGTCCCGGTAGATGAAGGCGATCAGGTCCGCATCCTGTTCAATCGCCCCCGAGTTGTGACTGACGATTCCGTCCGCCAGCCAGGAAGCGGGACCGGGCACCGTGAGGTCGTAGACTTCCTCCGTCCCCGCCGGCGCGATCGACACCAGGGTATCCCAGAGGAGATCGCTTGTGGCATGCCGGCGCAGGTGATTGTCGTCGAGCAGCTCGGCATACTGGGCCAGGGTTTTACGCGATGGGGCGAACCGAAACTGTGATGCTCCTCCGTAAGCGGTGCCGCGCAGGGCAGCTATGCGCCGCCGGGCAATCCCTTTTTGGGGCATAACCTCACGCACCCGCTCGAACAGCTCCCGCGGCAGCGTATCGACGTTGGGGTTGGGCCGAACACCCGCCAATGCCCCCGCCAATCGCCTTGCTTGCGCTCTCCGGGGACCGAATGCGCCCACCGTAGTTAGAAAACGGGTCTGATGCTCTACGCCACTGACCCAAACCATATAGTGAGTGCGGTAGCGGGAGCTGGTGACCGGCTGAATCCGGGCCACGATGCCTAAGCGTAGCAGCAAGGCGGCCACGTCTTCGGCCAGCGCGCGGCTGTTGGTGCTCAGATGGACCCCATGGCCGCCTAGCTGTCCCGACTTGCGGACCGAGATGGTCCCGTCGGTGGCCCAGAGGTGACGCAGAAACAAGGCCAGTTGCGCATCGTCGGCGCGGAACAGGACATCGGGAATGCGCTTTTCATGGGAGCGCTGGCCGAAGATGCCGAGCTCCCGCAGCCAGCGGTTGATGCCCCTGGGATGCCAACGATTGCCGTTGCCGCTAAAGACCAATTGATGCCAGGCACCGCGTCCCGCGTGACGGGTGATCCGCATCCCGAACGACCGGGCACATGCGATTACGATGCGGCTGTTGGCCTCCGAAGCGGTGGTATAACGCAGCGGTTGGCCGGTGACATAGCTGCCGTCGCCGATCAGATGGGCCAGCAAAATCAGCTGCTGCACGGGCCAGATTTGCGCGGATGGGGGTTCCGGCAGTTTTCGCGCCAGGGCTAGTCGGTCGCCGGGTCTCAGCTGCTCGACCGTGCGCCAGGTATCGAAGGCACGCAAACGATGCTCGGCGGTGGCCCGCAGTACCCGGCCGCTGGCCAGGGTGAGGACGTATACGGGCTTGCCGCCCACGGCCCAGATGCGGTCGGAACGGGCCGATACCAGCTTGTCGTCGGCGTCGACCGCCCACACTTCCGCTTCGGTGCCGACCAGATCCCGAATCGGTAGCCTGCGACCGTCTTTGAGCACGACGCGAGTAGCGCCACTTACGCATTCCCTCAAGTCCGACATGATGGGCCGCTTGTTGGGCCGCTGCTCCAGGCTGCGGTTGAGCTGGGACAGGGCGATCACCGGGATATTCAGCTCTTTGGCCAGGGACTTCAGGGACCGTGAGATGGCCGAGATTTCGGCCACGCGGTTCTCGCGCGCCTCGGGGGCCTGCATCAGCTGCAGATAGTCGATGACGATCAGCGCCAGGTCGTCATGCTCGCGCTTCAGGCGGCGGGCACGGGCGCGCACCTCAATCGGCGACAGGGCCGGCGTATCGTCGATGAACAGCCGGGTCTTGGACAGGATGTTCACGGACGAGGTCAGGCGCGGCCATTCGTCTTCCTCCAGCTTGCCCGTCCGCACCCGGTGCTGATCGATCCGGCCCAGCGACGACATCATGCGCATGGCCAATGCCTCTCCCGGCATCTCCATGCTGAACACGGCCACCGGGTGCTGGGTCCCGATCGACACGTTTTCCGCAATGTTCATCGCAAAGGCTGTCTTCCCCATCGACGGCCGGCCTGCCACGATAATCAGGTCCGAGTTCTGGAGCCCCGAGGTCATGTCGTCGAAATCCGGGAACCCGGTCGCCAGCCCGGTAATCCGCTCATCGCTGTTGTAGAGCCGATCGATGCGATCGATGGCCGTGACCAGGAGCGACTTGAGCTCCTTGAAACCACCCCCGCGCGCCAGCTGCTCGGCGATCTCGAACACCCGCCGCTCCGCCTCGTCCAGGATCTCGTTGTCCTGGCGATCCCCCGGGTTGTAGGCCAGATCGGCGATCTGGGTGCCCGCGTGAATGAGCTGCCGCAGCACCGAGTTGAAGCGCACGATCTTGGCATAGGCCACCGCGTTGGCCGCGCTCGGGGTGTCCTTGGCCAGAGCGCCCAGGTAAGGGAGACCGCCGGTATCCTCGAGATTCCCGGTGCGCTCCAGGGTCTCCGCCAGGGTCACCACGTCGAAGGGCTGATCGGCCTCCGCCAGACGGCTGACCGCCTCGAAGATCAGGCGGTGCTCACGGCGGTAGAAATCACCCGCCGCCACCTTGTCCGCGATCTTGTACCAGGTCTCGTTATCCAGCATCAGGCCGCCGAGCAGGGACTGCTCCGCCTGAATGGAGTGGGGCGGCACCCGCAGGTTATCGGCCTCGTAGGCGGCATCCTCGGGATAGGCGGTAGCTTCGGGAAAGGCGGAGACATCCGGCTCTGACATAGCCCACACCGCGGCGCTGAGATTCGACTTGTGGCAGGAAGACCCTTTATGGATTCCGGGGCAAGGGTCCGGCCCAGGTCCGGCCGGACAGCATTACCGGAATCCCGTCGGGTCCTGTGAAAAGCATCATGCGGAAGAGGACAAGGATAGCACGTAGGATGCGGTGAGCGTGGCTTGCCGCACTCACTAATACACCCGTGTCGATGACGATCCGCCTAGCGAAGCTCATGCACCAACCGGTTCAAATCCGAATCCGTGAGCGTGGCGGCTTCGCTGTCCCCCATTTGCTCGGTCGCCCTCCGGCGATAGCGGGAATACCAGCGAGTCGCCTCTTCACGCCGTCTACGCAATTCGACCAACTCCTGCATGTCATGACTGGAAATGACATAGGCCACGGTCCGTCCACGTCGTGTAACCTCGATGGGCTCGCGCTGGGAACGGTCGATCAATTTATCGAAACGATTTTGCGCTTCGACAGAGGTTATGGTGGTCATGGAATTCTCCATGGAATGGCTGATATAGCCGGCGCAGCGCCAAATCCAGTCGAAACTGCCTCAGCTTTTGAAACCATCGTTCAACCAAATTTCGCTTTTTGGTGGTGGGTAAGTTTCGAGTGGGAACCGATTCGATCCCCTCTCCCTAAGCCCCCTCGCTGCGCTCGGGGCAGGCTCTCTCCCGGCGGGAGAGGGGCTTTTTGTGTCCACTCGAAAAATTACCACTACCCGCTTTTTATGCAGTGATCATGTAGTTCTCCCAGCGGAGAAAAAGGTTCAGCAGGAAGTCCATCACTCCATATTAAGCACCACCGGCGTTCAAGCAGCGAGCTTACGCGGGACATAGTGCAGAATGCCGCCGTTGCGGTAGCTTGGCATTTTCTCCGCGGTTCGGTTTAAGTAGCAAGCCGGCGCAAGACATAGTGCAGGATGCCACCGTTACGGTAGTAATCCACCTCGTTCGGGGTATCGATCCGCACCTGCGCCTGGAAGGTTTTTTTACTACCGTCGGTTGCGGTCGCCCGCACGGTGACTGTTTTGGCGTGGCCGCCGTCCAGTCCTTCGATGTCGAAGGTCTCGTAGCCGGTCAGTCCCAGAGAGGCCGCGGTCTCTCCCGCCGTGAACTGCAACGGCAGGATTCCCATGCACACCAGGTTGGTGCGGTGGATGCGCTCGTAGCTCTCGGCAATGACGGCTTTTACCCCCAACAGCCGCGGACCCTTGGCCGCCCAGTCGCGGGAGGACCCGGAGCCGTACTCTTTGCCGGCGATCACGATGGCGGAGATTCCCTCGGCCTGGTAGCGCATGGCGGCGTCATAGATGGACAGCTGCTCGCCGCTCGGCTGGTACAGGGTGACGCCGCCCTCGGTCCCCGGAGCCATCAGGTTGCGCAGGCGGATGTTGGCGAAGGTGCCGCGCATCATGACCTCGTGGTTGCCGCGACGGCTGCCCAGGCTGTTGAAGTCCTTGGGCGCCACGCCCTGGTCGATCAGGTACTTGCCGGCGGGGGAGTCGGGCTTGATGGCGCCGGCCGGGGAGATGTGGTCGGTCGTGATGGAATCCCCCAAAACAGCCAGACACCGGGCACCGCGGATATCGGGCGTCTCTCCGACGGAGAGATCCATGCCTTCGAAATAGGGCGGCTTCCGGATGTAGGTGGAATCGGGCCAATCGTAGGTCTGGCCGGTGGCGGCCGCCAGGGACCGCCAACGCTCGTCCCCGGCGAAGACGTCCGCGTAGGCGACCTTGAACTCGTTCGCCGTGACGTTGTCGGCAATGGCCTGCCGGATCTCATCCTGGGTCGGCCAGATGTCCTTGAGATAGACGTCCTTGCCGTCCTTGTCCTTGGCCAGGGGTTGCCGGTAGGGGTCGATGTCGATGCGCCCAGCGATGGCATAGGCCACCACCAGCGGCGGGGAGGCCAGGTAGTTCATGCGCACCTCGGCATGGACCCGACCCTCGAAGTTGCGGTTTCCCGACAGGATGGACACCGCGCACAGATCCTTCTCGGCGATGGCCCTGGAAACCGGCTCGGGCAGGGGACCCGTGTTACCGATACAGATGGTGCAGCCATAGCCCACATTGTGGAAGCCGAGCTGTTTCAAGGGCTCGATCAGCCCGGCGCGCTCCAGGTACCGGGTCACCGCCAGAGAGCCGGGGCCCAGGGAGGTCTTGACCCAGGGTGCGGTTTTCAAGCCCCGAGAAGCCGCCTTCTTTGCCACCAGACCGGCACCGAGCATGACCGAGGGGTTGGAGGTGTTAGTGCAGGAAGTGATGGCAGCGACAACGATGGAGCCGTCGGTAATTTCTACTTCCTGACCCTTGATCACCGCCTTGGCCGGTCCCAGGTCGGGGATATTTCGCTCCTGCTTGAGGGCGGCCAGGGCCGTGGGGAAATGCGTCGCCAGCTCGGTGAGGGGCACCCGGTCCTGGGGACGTTTGGGACCGGCCACGGAGGGCACCACGGTGCCCAGATCCAGCGCCAGGGTCTCCGAGTAGTCCGCCGCGGGGGCCTCGGCCGTATGAAATACCCCCTGGGCCTTGGCATAGGCCTCGACCAGGGCTACCTGTTCCTCGCTTCTCCCGGTGAGGCGCAGGTAGTCCAGGGTCTCCCGGTCGATGGGGAAGAGCCCGCAGGTGGCGCCGTACTCGGGTCCCATATTGGCGATGGTCGCGCGCTCGCCCATGGGTAAAGCGCCGATGGCGGGACCATGGAACTCGACGAACTTGCCCACCACCCCGTGGCGGCGCAGCAGATCGACGATGGTCAGGACCAGGTCGGTGGCGGTCACGCCTTCCTTGAGCGCTCCGGTGAGCTTGCAGCCGACCACCTTGGGAACCAGCATGGAGACCGGCTGACCCAGCATGGAGGCCTCCGCCTCGATGCCCCCGACTCCCCAACCGAGCACCCCGATCCCATTGACCATGGTGGTGTGGGAGTCGGTGCCCACGCAGGTATCGAAGTAGGCCTGCGTAGTGCCATCGTCCAGGGCTTTCGGGAACACCACCCGTGACAGGTACTCCACGTTGACCTGGTGCACGATACCGGTATCCGGGGGCACCACCTTGAAGCCGTCCAGGGCGTTCTGTCCCCATTTCAGGAACTTATAACGCTCCTGATTGCGTTGGAACTCGACCTCGGCATTCTTGGCGAAGGCGTCGTCCGAGCCGAAGTAGTCCACCTGAACCGAGTGGTCGATGACCAGTTCGGCGGGCTGCAGGGGGTTGATCTTCCTGGGGTCGCCGCCGAGGGCCTGCATGGCGTCGCGCATGGCGGCGAGATCGACCACCGCCGGCACGCCTGTAAAATCCTGCATCAGCACCCGGGCCGGTCGGTACTGGATCTCGCGAGAAGGTTCGGCCTGGGGGTCCCAGTTTGCCAGCGCCTCGATATCCTCGCGCCGAACGGTTACGCCATCCTCGTTGCGCAGTAGATTCTCGAGCAGAATCTTGGTGGAATAAGGGAGGCGTTCGCTCCCTTTCACCGCATCGAGACGGAAGATCTCGTAGCTCTTCCCACGAACCTCGAGCCGGGACCTGGCCTGAAAGCTGTTTTGCATCGATAGACTCCGCCGTTGTGCGTGCATGTCCGAATGATATCCCGGCATCTTAACCCAAATTTCTATCCCTGATATTCGCGGATTACGCGGGTTCTCAGGGTGAGCACGGATATACCGCCACGGGGCATAATTCGAGCTTTTGAATTTCCCCCTCACCCCAAGCCCCCTGGGAGCACCGGCATCTTGCCGGCTTCCGCGGGTATCGACCGGCGGGAGGGCAAGGCGGTATCCTTCAGATCAATGCCTCAACGATGCCTGCTGCCTGGAAGGCGGCGCTCCCGGCCGCGGATTTTTGCGACTCCCTCGGTGGGAGAGGGAGTTATATGCGCGGATTGCACCATGTGGCAGTATAAATCCGCTCACAAACAAGACCTGAGCGGAGTCGTTGGGGTGTCGATCAGGTCAGCGCAGGGTAACCAAGGGCGGGTAGGCGCGGGCTTGCCCCGCACCTATCGCCTGGGCGCACCCTGGTGTCGCTGGATCTCTCGGCGATAGGTGCGGGGCGAAACCCAGCTTTGGCGGGTAACCGAGTACGCTGTTTCTCCAAACGGGATTTTGCATCTATCCCGTAGGGTGGGCTGTGCCCACCAAATGTGCCTGGATGGTGGGCACAGCCCACCCTACGGGTTTGATAATGAAAAACAAGGTGAAACCTAGTACTGGTTTGCCGGGTCTCGTCCCTCGACCCAGCCTACCTCTTTTAAATCAATGAAAGGATGAATCACCCAAATCCGCGCGAATCGGATCTTCCGCACCCGCAGGAATATTCACGTCGATGCGTGTGATTCGTAGCTGACACCATGTCGCCGATGCAGATTCTCTTATCCCTGAATACCGGTTCCATGCGCCGGCTGCTTCTGCCGGCACTGGTCGTCGCCATCCAGCTCGCGAGCGCCCCGGCACTGGCCCGGCAGGCCCGGCTACAGGCCGAAGAAGGGCCCCACTTCGTCGGCGTACCCATACGCCTGCAAGTGGTTGCGGAAGGGTTCGAGGAGACCCCTCAACCCCGGATCGAGGTCGCGGCTCCACCCCGGGGGCGCCTGGAGCTGACCGGGGTCAGCCCCAACGTCAGCACCAGCATTCAAATCATCAATGGCCGGATGAGCCGATCCAAATGGGTCCGATTCGTCTTCGAGTACCAATTTCTGACCCGAACCCCCGGCGAGCAGGTCATCGGACCCTTCCGGGTCGTCCAGAACGGCAGGCAGGCCGGTACCGGCGAGCTCCGCCTGATGATCGGTGAGATTCCGGTCAGCAGTCGGCAACGGCTGCGGCTCAGCCTGCCCCAGGGTCCGCTGATCGTCGGCCAGCGGGTACCGGTGCGGCTCGAATGGTGGGTCCCCGCCGACCAGCACGGCACCCTCTTCGACCCACGCCTGACCGTCCCCCTCTTCGAGCGACTCGACGCCTTTCGTTTTTACGACCCCGAGGACCCCACCGCCGACATCGCCCTGACCATCGACACCGCCTCCGGTCCCATCGAGCTGGCCGCCACCACGCGCTCGGAATTCTCGAACGGCGAGCAGTATCGGGTGCACACCCTGACCCGCCGCCTGACCCCTTTACGGAGCGGTGAGTACGCGCTGGCACCCCCCAGCCTGGTGGTCGAGGAGGTGATAGGTTGGCGTCGGACCCTTTTCGGCGAGCGGATCCCCAGCCGGGCCAGGAAACGCCGGGTGGCGGGCGAGCCGCAGACCCTGATCGTCCGGGACCTACCCCGGGCAGGCCGGCCCGAGAGCTTCACCGGCACCGTCGGTCCCGGCTACCGTTTGGAAGTCACGGCGGACCGCTCGGTAGTCCGGGTCGGCGATCCGATCCGTCTGACCCTGACCCTGCGCGGCGACACGGCCGTCGAGACCGCGGTGCTCCCCCCCCTCACCGCCGACGGCGGACTCGCGTTGCGGGACTTCCGCATCCCCGACGCGAAGACCGCCGGGGTCTATGCCGACGGCGCCAAACGCTTCGAGGTCACCGTGCGGGCATTGCATGAAGGAGTCACTGCCATCCCGCCGATCGCCTTCTCCTGGTACGACCCCGCGCGACAGGAATACCAAACTACCCGCTCCCGGCCCGTCGCCCTGTCCGTGCGTCCCGTCCAGGTCGTCTCGGCCGCGGACGTGGTGAGTGCGGTGCCTGAGGAACCGCGCGACCGGGTCGCGGACCCCGAACGCGGGCCTACAACCAACCCGGACACGACCGGCCCCAGGGCCCGACAGCGACCGGCATTCAGCCTCACCGGGGCCGATCTCGCCATCACCACCGACATCGACGCCCTGCGGCGGCCGAGCGGCTTCCTGTTGACCGGCATCGGCGCCCAGGTGATTGCCTATGGTCTAGGCCTGCTGGCCGTCCTCCTGGCTCTGCTGGCCAGGCGCCGCGCCCAAGTCGATCCGACCGAGTTGGCGCGCACCAAGGCCCTGCGCACCCAGCGGACGGCCGTGACGGAGGCCCGCACCATCACCGAGACGAGCGCCGCCCTGCGGCGGATGGTCGCCACCGCCGGCACCCCTCCGTCTTCCGACCTGGACCGGTTTCTGGCCGAATGCGACGCCCTCGCCTATGCCCCCGGCGGTGCTTATCGTACCCTGGACGGACCCATGCGGGATCGGGCCTCGCTGTTGGCCGACCAGCTCCTGAAAGAGGCCGAGCGATGACCAGTGGAGAGCAAAAACTACGAATCACACGAATCTACGCGAATTGGATTTTCTGTGCTCACAGAAACATTCGTGTCGATTCGTGTGATTCGTAGTTAATTAAAAAAAATGAGTACTATCGGGCGTTTTCAAATTATGGAGGCTGTATGGGATACCCTCCTATATGATGAGATCGAGATTGAGTCTCCTGAATGGCATCAGGATGTTCTTGAAGAGGGAAGAAGAAAGATAGACAGCGGTAAGGCAAAGTTCTTTCTTAACAACAAAAAAGAGATGGGTGGTGGTAAATTTATAATTGATAAAAGGTAATCCTTCAGTCTCCACTATGTCATTCCGGCTGGGACGCCGGAATCCAGTCGTCCAGGGACGGCATTCCACTGGCCGTAGAGGCTTCCCCGGCGGGGCGGGTCTGAGCCTGTAGGACCTGGTGGGTAGCTCAGGTTTGCCATCCTTGGCACCTGGATTCCGGGGTCCCATTCGGGCCCCCCCATTCGGGACCCCCCCACCCGGAATGACCAGGTGGGGGCTGAACGATTACGCTTGGGACTATCAACCACCCTGTCAGTTAGAGATTTACCACTACCAAGAGATGTAACTACGGAGGTAACAGAAGATTTTGCTTGCAGCCCTTGGCGCTGAAATTACTGAAGGCCGGGGATCTCGTGTAAGGGTAGCTCTTAATGGCATTCGTGCTGTTTTCCACAGGCCTCATCCACAACGGGTAACGAATAAGGCGTCTGTCAAATCTGTACGAAGATTCCTTATAGAATCGGGGGTAACACCATGATGGAATACAAAGGATATTTTGCAAAAGTCGTATTTGATGATGCCGGCGATATTTTCCATGGCGAAGTCATTAATTTAAGAGATGTTATTACCTTCGAAGGTGAGACCGTGGATGAACTTAAGCGAGCCTTCAAGGATTCAGTCGACGATCATCTTTCTTTTTGTACTGAACGCGGCGAAGATCCTGAAAAGCCGTATATAGCAAGACCGTTGGTTGCGTGATGTTTCCGTATAGACAAAAACTACGAATCACGCGAATCCGCGCGAATTGGATTTTCTGTGCTCACAGAAACATTCGCGTCGATTCGTGTGATTCGTAGTTATGAATGAGAAGTTATCCTTCAATACGACCATGGCAAGATCTTTGGTTACATGATGTTTCCGTTCAATACGCACATCCATACTAAGGCATGGCTCGCGGTCCTCTGGCTCTGTCTCGCACCGCCGGTAAGCGCGACCACCCCCGACGCGACCCTGGATCAGGCAATCGATGCCTATACCCAGGCTCAGGCAGCTACTGTTCGAGACGAGCGTCTGGCCGGCTTCCGCCAGGCCCAACGGCTGTTCGAGCACGCCGTGACCCAGGGCGCGCGTTCGGCGGACCTCTATACCAACCTCGGTAATGCCGCCCTCCAGGCCGAACGGCCGGGACCCGCCATCCTGGCCTACCGGCGCGCCCTGGCGCTCGACCCCGACCAGGCGCGGGCGCGCCAGAACCTCCGCCACGCCCGCACCCTCTTGCCGGCTTGGGTCCCCAAACCCGAGCCCGAAGGCACCCTGGAGAGCTTCTTCATCTGGCGTCACCTTCTAAACCCCGCCGAACAGGCCGCCATCGCCGCCCTCTCTTTCCTCCTCGCTGCCCTGCTGCTCGCGGTCGCCATCTATCGTCGTTCCCCGCTCGCCCGTAACCTGGCTTTTCTACCTCTGCTGGCCTGGCTGGGACTCCTGGTCTCGGCGACTATCCAGGCCCGCGCCGGCGCTGCTACCCAGGCCGTACTCGTCGCCGACGAGACCATCGCCCGCGCCGCCGATTCCCCCAATGCCCCCATGCGCTTCGCCCTGCCCCTGCCCGCCGGGACCGAAGTCGAGATCCGCGAAGCCCGCGCCCACTGGGTCCACATCGTCCTCGCCAATGGCCATGACGCCTGGGTAACACGGGGTGCCGTGGAAACGATTGAGGTCGACTCCTGACGCTTGAGCAATGGAATGGATGGTGTTTCAATAGAGAATTCCTAATACCAACGCAATGATCTATCTTCATAGAGGGTTGCCGGCGGAGGACCTGCCTGTTGGTGAATACGCTGTTTCCGTAATTACAGAGAGTGCTCAAAATGGTCGCTAATCTGCGAGAATTACCTATCAGCAAACGCATACGGTTAGTAGAAGACCTTTGGGACAGCATCGCTGAGGATCAGGCTGCATTGTCCATGACAGGGGAACAAAGGGCGGAGCTTGATCGGCGTTTGGTAGTGCGTCAGTTTGAACAATTACACCTTCTGGCGACGGCGAGCCACAGCCCGCCGCCGTTTTTGTCCATCGCTTAGCCCCCAACATCCGCAGGGCGTCAGCGAACCGGCAAAACCTAACCATGCGTATGCACATGCGCCCAAACTGACGCACTACCCGGCGTTTGGATGCCTATGAATCCGACCACGTTAAAGGTAGGGTGGCCGTTGAAGTGATCACCGATATCCGGGAAAAGCTGTGAGCTTCACGGTCTACCTTCGGCCGGAAGCGGAGGCTGACATCGACGAGGCCGCTGTATGGTATGAGGGGCAATGTCGGGTCTTGGTCAAGATTTCCTTGTCGGAACTCTCAGAGGCTGTCTAAAAACCTGAGTACCTACCAACCGCTTGAACCCTACGTAAGATCCCTCCTGCGTCGGGACTCCTCCGTCGGGACAAGGATTTCTCGCTGCGCTCGAAATGACAAGGACGCCGGTTGTGTCATCCCGAAGCGCAGCGAGGGATCTTTATGATTCTTTCTTAGCATTTAAAATCAATGGGTTAGTTTTTAGACAGCCTCTCAATATGTGCAACCGAATATCGGAGAACCCGCGGATATACCCCATTGTTCACAGAAAAACGCGTCGCGCCGTGATTCACCGTTTTCCTTTCGCAATTTTCTACCGAGTTGAGGGAGATACGATTGTGGTTGCTGCTGTTATGCACGGTAGCCGCCATCCGAGACACTGGAAGCGACGGACATAAATAGATTAGGCTGTGTACCAGCTTGGCTAAAACGCCGGAGATCCGCGAGCTATACCTCGATTCAAGAAGTGCGTCACCGAATTGCCGAAGGAGGTCGGGGCCGAAACCGGCTCCCAGGAGACCGTCGAAGTCGAAATCCGCGAAGCCCGCGCACACTGGGTCCACATCGTCCTCGCCGATGGCCGGAATGCGTAGGTAACACGGGGTGCCGTGGAAACGATTGAGGTCGACTCCTGACGCTTGAGCGATGGAGTGGGTGGTGATTCAATAGAAAACTCCTAACTTGAAACACAATAGGAGTCAACCGGATGCAGGCAATAGAATTTGAAGCCACCATCAACAGCAACGGCGATATTCATGTACCGGAAAGATACCACAGGCTATACGGCCAAAATGCCCGGTTTGTGGTTTTGTTACCGAATGTCTCCCGAAACGCCGGTAAAACGATCGACCCCATGCAATACAGCAACAGAGTTGACTGGCCGGTTGATGGCCTGGATTATCAACGGCAGACCAGGAGCGAATGGAAGTGAAAGCCGTTCTGGATACCAACGCAGTGATCTATCTTCAGAGAGGGTTGCTGGCGGAGGACCTGCCTGTTGGTGAATACGCTGTTTCCGTAATTACAGAGATGGAATTGCCTTCTTTTGCTGGATTGACGGAAGATCAGCGGACATGGCTCCAGCGATTTATCAACGACTTGGACGTCATCGGCATCGACAGCGATGTGAAACAGTGGGCAATCCGGTTACGTCTTGAGCAGCGTCTGAAGTTGCCGGATGCTATTATCGCTGCCGCTGCAATCAGCCGGAACGCAGTGTTACTTAGCAACGACCAGCAGTTTGGTAGTATTCCTGAACTCGATCTGCGCAAGCTGGCACTGCGGGGATAAACCAATAAGCATTGAAAGACACAAATAGATCAGGAACGCTCGATAATGGCGACCGCTTGCAACATAAAGGTCAATAGCCCCCGATAACCGCGAGCTTGCGGCCGGTCAGTGACAACCGCCCACTTCCACTGGCACAGTAAGGGGTATGAACGCACTCGAGTCCGGGAACGCCGCGGCGGTTGCCGCCGGTATCGTCGACCGGTTCGCCCTGCCCGCCCCCGTCGGCGGTGTCGAGCCCTACGGCGGTGGCCTGATCAATACCACTTTCCTCGTCACGACCGAGGACGCCCGATATATCCTGCAACGGATCAATGGCGCGGTGTTTCCGGAGCCGGAGCGGATCATCTCCAACCTGTCGGTGCTGGCGGGACATGTGGCGGCCCATGCCGAATCCGGACTCCGCATTCCGGCCCTCATCAAAGCTCGGGACGGACGGTCTTTCGTGCGGGACGGGCAGGGTGGATTCTGGCGTCTTATGGAGTTCATTCCAAACGCCCGGGGGCTTGCGTGTATCGACGCTCCGGAACAGGCCCGGGAGGTGGGTCGCATCCTGGGCCGTTTTCACGTCCTCGTCAGCGACCTGCCCGTGGATCGGCTGGCAGTGACCCTGCCCGGATTCCATGTCACGCCGAGCTGTCTGGAGCGGCTCAAGCAGGTCTTGGCGGTGCGCACCAGCGTCCATCCAGAGGCGCTCTCCCGAGCCATCGCCTGCGTGACCGCGCGACAGACGCAGGTCGATGTGCTCGAAGCAGCACGGCAGGGCGGACAGCTCCCGGTGCGCGTAATTCACGGGGATCCGAAGCTCGATAACATCCTGTTCGACCGCGTGACGGGACGTGCCGTGAGCCTGATCGATCTGGACACGGTCCAGGCCGGGCTGGTCCATTACGACATCGGCGATTGTCTGCGTTCCTGCTGCGGCCGCGGTAGCGGGTCTGCCGGTATCAGGTTCGATCTCGACCTGTGTCGGGCAATCCTCGGCGCCTATGCGGACGAGGTCGGGGGGTTACTGGATCCGACGGAAATCGAGCTGCTGTTCGATGCCATCCGTCTCATCCCCTTCGAGCTTGCCCTGCGGTTTCTGACCGACCATCTGGAAGGCGACTGTTATTTCCGGGTGACCGAGCACGGGCAGAACCTGCGGAAGGCGGGGGTCCAGCTCGCGCTGGTGGAGGATATCGAGGGCAAGGAGCGTGAGATCCGCGCCATCGTCGCGGCCTGTTTCGGACGCGGCAAGCTTTCCCTCTGAGAAAAAATCCGGGTGGTGGGTAAGCTTCGAGTGGGAACCGATTCGATCCCCTCTCTCTAAGCCCCCTCGCTGCGCTCGGGGCAGGCTCTCTCCCGGCGGGAGAGGGGCTTTTTGTGCCCATTTGAAAAATTGCCACTACCAAAATCCGGGTAACTATTCAGGCGCCCCATTTTGCACGGTGAAAACACAACATGAAAAAACTACGAATCACACGAATCCACGTGAAAGCTGATTCGCGTGATTCGTAGTTTTTCCGTCTTAAGGCTGGGTAGCTGAATAGTTACAAATCCGGCCGCTATCCGAACTTCCGGGGCTCGAAGCCTGCGGGATTGACGATGGCGGCACTGTTGCCCGTGGCCCGAATCACGAATAATCCCTGATTCTGCGCATAGCGGTCACTTCCCTGCTCCGCGCGCAGATAGGCCATCGCGCCGAATACCGTATGAGTACCGTATTCGGGTAGGTAACGCCTGGCTCGATGGAGGCGCTCGATGAACTTCTCGACCTGCCTGACCCGCAGGGTCGTATTCACCTCCACGATGACGATCTCCTCGCCATCGTGGGCAATGATGTCGAACTCGTAGCTCTCTCCGTCCCGCGAGCCCTTGCGCCGGGTCGAGGTGTCGTTGATCCGGATGCCATACCCCTGCAACAAGTTCACCAGATCCCCTTCCACCAGGCTCTCCACCAACTTCCCCCACTGACCTTCGAACAGCTCCTGCAGGGCCTTCATCTTCTTGTCCGTTTCCCGGAACATGCGGTCCGTTTCCTGGAACTTACGGTCCGTTTCCCGGAACAACTGCCAGACTTTCTCGAAATTCAGCTCGGTTTCCATGATAAGAAGGATACGATAAGGAGGATACGATAAGGAGGAGATCAAAATCAAAATAATCCGGGCATCCTACTCAAGTATTGCGGCGCAGGGACAGCACTCGGGGCGTCCCGGCCTGCAGGTTTTGCTCGCGTTGGCGTTGCAGGAGCCGTTTCAGGACCGGTGGAAATTCGCTCATCAAGCGCCGTTGGGTCTCTTTGAAGCCGGGAAAATAGAAGACGATTTCACACGCAACCGGGCCGTTCAGGGAATCGCGCTCCGTGGCCGGTAACGGCTGCCAGGCGATGCGAATCAGGCGTCCCCCCGTTCCGTCCCGGTGCGCATAGCCGCCGTGGCTGTCCACGAAGATGACCTCCCCGGATTCCACCACGGCCTGGAATTGCATGGAGCGGATGGGGATGAACAGACTCTTGCGGCGGCTTCTTTTGAGCAGCAGCTGCAGGTCGTTGTACACGGCGGCCGGCAGTGTGCTGCGCTCGCGGGTATGCTCCGGCGGGCGGAAGAAGGTCTCGCGGACATCGTATCCGGCCATCGGGATACCCCCGGGGGTCAATCGTTGTCGTCGAGCTCCGGGGACCAACCCTCCGCCCGCGCCCGCTGCACCGCGGCCTCATAGATGCGCCGGTGACGCTCGCGCAAGGGGGGCGGCAGACGGGAGACCAGGTGGCCGTAGGGCGCCCAGGCCTCGGTGACCTTGTCGTACAGGGCCTCGATGCCCTGCAGAGTCCAGCCCGCGCAGGTTTCGGTCTCGGGGATGATGCCGAACACCCAGGCGTCCCGGATGATGTTCCCGGTGGGCGTCATGCCGCCTTTGGGGTCTTTGTCGATGCCCTGATAGGTTTTGGAGTCATTCATGAGCGAAGGAGCCTTGCATAGGGTTGCCCGCCATTGTGGCCGAACCGCGTGAAAAATGCCAAGCGCCGGGACAAACGCACGATCCGGGTATACCCAGGGACAACAAAATTACAACACCACTGCTGAAAGGTTGAGCAATTCTTCGTGGCTCGTGCGTTCGTCCAATGGTACAGGATTCACAGGATTTTCAGGATTCACAGGATGTTTCGTTGTTTTCATTGCGGTGAGCTGAAGAAAACGGAGTTCAGGGGCTTCTGGGACTTGTTGGATGGGAGGCCTCTGCGGTGCATCATGACCGGACATTTTGGAGTGCGGCGGCAACCATAACCTAAGTCCCTACCGGAATCCGCGGTGCCCGACGGAACCACAGGGTTCGCTTTGGGGTACTTGCCCGCCGCCGCTTTGGATTCGGCAACCTATGCGCTCCCCGCACCAGCGTTGCGGCCAGGGGAAAGCGCCGTCGCCGCGGCGCGTGTAGAACCCGGTGCCCAGGTTCCCGGCAAACGCGGGTATATTCCCCGTCACCGTGGTTCGATTCGATGGCGCCGCTTTGTCGGCGCACTCCAAAGCAGTCTGGAATCCATAAAGAGCCCAAGAAAAAATCCTGTTAATCCTGAGGGTCTAGATAACTTTAGCCACTGCGAGAGCATGCTAAGGTTATGTTATGCAAGGGAAAAATAGGTATTTCAGGCGTTCACACCTTTCGGAAGCGAAATTCAGCGTGATTATCCGCTCTTTTGCGCTCGATTTACCGGCCTCGAAAATCGCCGAGCTGAGTGATGTCAGCCGCCCGACAATCAATCAGTTGTTGTTCGAACTACGGACCCGAATCGCTCGAATTCGTGACGCCTCCTCGCCCTTATCGGGTGAGGTTGAGGTGGATGAATCCTACTTTGGCGCCCGGCGTGTCCGTGGCAAAAAAG